>Ga0209533_1004075_pt1 | contig 12789 bp, 14 predicted proteins | sample COG_04_FD_184748 | JGI IMG/M metagenome (GOLD analysis project Ga0209533, IMG submission 184748) | Pelagic Microbial community sample from North Sea - COGITO 998_met_04 (SPAdes) (version 2) | ecosystem: Environmental > Aquatic > Marine > Neritic zone/Coastal water | place: Helgoland, sampling... | reverse complement strand
TAAAGTTTCAGCACCCTTCAACAAACCCTAAATCTCGACAAAAACATTTCTCTAGATTTCACACTAGTTGAAGCGCAAGAAACTTTAGACGAAGTGGTCATTGAAACCAACATTGAAAGGGTAGACATCAAAACACCTCAAATGAGTGTCAACTCATTAAATGCTTCCAGTATTAAACAAATACCTGTTGTATTTGGCGAAGCCGATGTCATCAAAGCCATCACACTTTTACCAGGAGTTTCTAGTGGTGGTGAAGGTGCAGCAGGCTTCAATGTTCGCGGAGGTGCAACAGATCAAAATTTGATACTGTTAGATGAAGCAACGATATTTAATTCGTCACATTTATTCGGGTTATTTTCTGTATTTAATCCCGATGCTATCAAAAACTTAAAACTCTACAAAGGGGGTATCCCTGCCAAATATGGTGGTCGAGTGGCATCTGTTTTAGACATTTACCAAAAAGATGGTAATAAAAATGAGTTTCATGCAAACGGAGGTCTCGGTTTAGTTGCTAGTCGATTGTTGCTAGAAGGCCCTCTAAAAAAAGGAACGGGTTCATTCCTTTTAGGCGGACGCGCCACTTATGCGCATTTATTTTTACCCTTGTTTGACCTTAATAATGTTGCTTATTTCTACGATTTAAATACCAAGTTAAGTTATAACCTCAACAAAAAAAACAGCATTTATCTCTCGGGATATTTTGGTAGAGACGTGTTTAATATCTCTGATAGTTTTGAAAATACTTATGGTAACACCGTGGTTAATTTTCGCTGGAATCATTTATTTTCTGATCAATTGTTTTCCAACTTATCGCTAATTTATTCGGACTACTACTATGGGTTAAATTTGAATTTTGTAGGGTTTGAATGGAATTCTGGGATTCAAAACATGAATATCAAATATGACTTTAAGCAGTATATTAATGACCGCTACAAGCTTGAATATGGACTTCATAGCACTTACTACCGCTTCAACCCAGGAGTCATCAGTCCAAACGGTCCTGACTCTGGAATTAACAGAGAAGAATTAATTAATAAATTTGCATTTGAAAATGCCATTTATATCGATGTAAACCAGCAATTAACTGACCGTTTAGCACTAAGTTATGGTGCACGTTTAAGTTCTTTTTTACGATTAGGACAAAAAGAGATTAATGTGTATGAAAACAACCAAGCTGTTGAATTTAACAGCGACCTACAACTGTATGAAAAAATAAACCCTATTGGCACCCGAAGTGATGGTCATGGAAAAGTAATCAAGTCCTTTTTAAATATTGAACCCCGCTTTGCGTTGTCATACCAATTAAATGATGATACTTCATTAAAAACGAGCTACAATCGAATGACTCAATATTTACATTTGATGTCAAACACCAGTTCGCCTGCGCCTTTAGATGTTTGGGCACCGAGTGGCGAATTTATACAGCCTCAAATTTTGGATCAAGTTGCAGTAGGTTATTTTAAAAACTACAAGGCCTATTCATTAGAAGTTGAGAGTTTTTATAAAATTATAAAAAATCGTATTGACTATATCGATGGGGCAAATTTAATTGCCAATGATGCCATTGAACAGGTGATACTTAACGGGCGCTCAAGAGCGTATGGATTAGAAGTTTTACTCCGTAAAAATAAGGGGCGATTCAAAGGGTGGTTTGCCTATACCCTATCTAAATCGGAACAGCAAACTAAAGGTCAAAAGGCTTCAGATCCTGGAATTAATAACGGTAATTGGTACAATACTCCTTACGACAAAACACATGACATTTCCATTACATCTAGTTATGACCTCAGCGAAAAATGGAAGTTGAATGCTAATTTTATTTTTCAAACTGGACAGCCAACGACTTATCCCAACGGACAATATTCTTTTAATGGATTGGTTGTACCCACTTTTGAAGCGCGAAACTCAAGCCGTTTAGATGCCTACCACCGCTTTGATATTTCTGGAACATATACCCCAAAATCTAAGAAAGAAAAACGATGGAAAAGTGAATGGGTTTTTAGTATTTATAATTTGTATAATCGAAAAAATACCCAATCGTTAAATTTCAGAGAGAATCAAGATACTGGGCAAAATGAAGCTATCAAGTTATCTTTGTTTGGTGCTATAGGTGCCGTGTCTTATAACTTTAAATTTTAGACCATGAAAAAACTAATTATACTCATCTGTATTGGAGTTCTAAGTAGTGCTTGTGAAGAAGTTGTTCAACTCGATTTACCAACTGAACCCCCACGACTGGCCATCGAAGCATTGCTAGAAATGACGCCAAATGAAACGCTAACCCAAGTGGTGAAATTAAGTTTAACTGGCGGGTTTTATCAGGAAGAAACTATTATGGTATCCAATGCTACTGTCCAGTTGCTAGACCTTAGCAATAATCAAACTTTTGATTTTGTATATGACGCTGTACTCGAAAATGATTTTAGATTGGACTTCACCCCTAGTTTTGATACGGATTATAAATTACGGGTAGTATATGCCAACGAAACCTATGAATCTACAGTAGAACAATTGAGGCATGCCGTACCTATTGACAACTTAGAACAAGGAGACGGCACACTCTTTGAGGGCGATGAGATAGAAGTCCTTGTATCATTTACGGACAGTGCTGTACGTGATGATTTTTATCTGTTGGACTTTGGACTCCAAAGGTATTTGGCGACTAAAGATGAGTTCTATCAAGGGAATCTATTTACATTTTCTTTTTTTTATAAAGATTTGCAAGCCGGCGATGAGGCTGTGATTAAAATTATGGGGATTGACGAACGGCATTTTAATTTCATGACCATTTTGATTGAGCAAACAGAAGACGGTGGAAATCCTTTTAGTACTACCCCGTCAACGGTGCGTGGAAACCTCTATAACATGACCAATCCTGATCATTATCCGATGGGCTATTTTAGACTTTCTGAAACCTATAGTTCGAGTTTAGTTTTAGAATAGCAAAAAAGTCTTTCAAAAATTATATTTTTGTGTATGAGTTTTACAAAAACTACAGAACAAGATTCACATTACAATCATCTAGAAACAAGGTCTATTAAAGACGTTTTATCTGTGATAAACACAGAAGATCAAAGCGTTCCTAGAGCAGTTGAAAAAGCCCTTGTTCAAATTGAAGCCCTCGTTGGACACACAGTAAAATGTCTTGAAAATGGAGGGCGCTTATTTTATTTAGGAGCAGGCACTAGTGGACGTTTGGGGATTTTGGATGCTTCGGAATGCCCCCCTACATTTGGCGTTCCAGAGCATATGGTGATTGGCCTGATTGCAGGGGGAGATATCGCAATTCGAAATGCCGTGGAGTTTGCCGAAGACGATACCCAACAAGGCTGGAAAGATTTACAAGCGCACAACATATCCACTAAAGATATGGTGGTTGGTATCGCAGCTTCTGGCACAACGCCTTATGTGATTGCCGCGCTAAAAGCTTGTAAACAGCAAAACATTAGTACAGGTTGTATTACTTGTAACGCCGGGAGCCCTCTTGCCCAAGTGGCAGATTACCCGATTGAGGTGGTGGTTGGCCCTGAAGTGGTGACTGGTAGTTCGCGGATGAAAGCGGGTACCGCACAAAAATTGGTGCTAAATATGATTACTACAACAACTATGATACAGCTTGGACGCGTGAAAGGCAATAAGATGGTGGACATGCAACTTAGCAATGATAAATTGGTAGCTCGTGGCAAAAACATGCTCATGAACCAATTAGATATCTCTGAAACTGAAGCACAAGCCTTGTTGGACACACACAAGAACGTGCGTAACGCACTTAAACACCATAGCAATGGCAACACCAAAAACGGATAAAGACCTTTTAGTAGATGGTCTCAAAACAATGGGAATTACGCTTTTCTTAGCGTTTCTTGGCCCTTTCATTTTACATGCCGGGTTGACAAATCCTGATAAGCCCCTCTACATTCCTCTAGTAATTGCAGGGATTTTGATATGTGGCGCAGCAATTTACTTTGGATTCAAAGGGATTTGTACGATTATGGATAGTCTTTTTGGACGGAAATAATTTCTTATTATACTTACAGCAGACTTAGATCTCTGCTAATTCTTTATTTTAACCAATTCCATTTTTAAGTACTGTATAAACAAGATGATAGTTATGTTGTAAAATGTAAATCTAAAAGCAAAGTCTCTGATTTCGCTGAACATAAAAATATAGACTAGAAAAAGAATATAAATCAGCATTTACGCTTAAAAATACTGTCCAATTCCAAACACAAACCCGCGATTGGCATTTTTGGTGAGGCCATAGCCATAGTCGATACGGAAGTTGAGATTAAATATTTTTTTATGAATCATTCGGAGGCCTACTCCAGAGTATACTTGTATGTTTTCGGAATCGGCAAACGTATTTAGGCTTTGGCCAGGAATACGCCAAGAGCCTGCATCAATAAATCCATTGCCTTGAAGTACAATGTTTTTTTTATCAAATACTGTATAGCGGTACTCTGTATTAAACACAATACTTCCGGTACCTCTATCTACCGCATTCCCTACCCCTCTTAGATTGATGTTATTATCTAAAGAAAATGGGGCGAATGGACTGTCATTATTAGTTGATAAACCAATACGCAACCGGTTGGCCCAATTTCCTTTATCCCCTACTCTTTTGTAATACAAAAAATCATTCCACGCGATAAAAAAATTATTTTGAGCGCTGTTATCAGCCGTGACAAATTGCCCGTTAAAAACACTTTTAAACCCACTGATATAGAAATAAAAATAATCTAAATTCTGATGGGTATAAATTAGTTTAATGAGTTGCTTATTGGAATCCAATTGCCTGGGAATGTCTAGTCCAGTAAATTCTTCAGTTGAGTTGTATTTTTCATTAAAAAGCGAAATCCCAACTTGAAAGGTGTTTTTAAAGTTTGCTTCATAAGAGCCCACTAATTCGTAAGACGTATTTTGATAGATATAGTTGGTAGACCGGTCCCCAATATATAGCGGTTCTTCACTTTTCCAATTGAGGAAATTTAGTCCCAAACCCCATTTGTTTGAAAACAAATATGGTGCATTAAAATTCACAGCAAAGGTGTTCTGTCCATTATTTTGATAGAACCCACCAATGCTTATATTTTTACCAAATAAATTATACTCATAAGCTCCAATTTTGTAGGCCGTGGTATTGATAGTGGTCCAATAGTTGAAGGATGGAATTAGAGTAAAATTTTCCTCAAAGTTGAACTTTATGTGGTACTGTTGATTTGGAAGTGGTATGACTTCATAGGAGACATTGGAAATGGATGCCAGTCTTTTTAACCTGATAATATCACTTTGTATTCGAATGGAGTCTAGGGGTTGTCCTTTTTGGATTTCTAAAAACTTTTTTACAAACGCTGGTTTTGTTTTTTTAAGTCCCAAAAACTGCAGTTCAGTTATGCGGTCAGTTTGTGCATATCCCGTAGTACTAACGATACAAAAAAAAGTAAAAACAAAAACAATCCATTTCATAAGCCTTCTAGAATCTAGATTTTAAAATAAGGTTCGTAATCCAACATTAAAAGTTTGACCTAGTCCTGTATTGCTCCCTCTTACAAACTTGGTATATAGAGTTTCTATATTGACCACTTTGCTTAGTTGATACTTGGCGCCTGCGCCAAGTACGGAGTAGTCTTGTGGGAAATCGTTCCCTATATCAAACCGTTGTGCATGTTGTGCTAAAACTAAAACGGTGAATTTTTGACTTGGGAAATAACTAAAAAAGAGGCTTGGTGCTAGTACAAAACTATCATTAGCAAAGCTATCTTCTTTGTCTCCAAAGTTAAGTTCTGTGTTTATTTCAGCAAATAATTGAAATTCATCGCCAGGAAATGTGTAATCATAAAGGAATCTGTTTTGAAATGTGTAGCCTTTTTGATCCAAAAAGACGTCATTTCCAAACTCGTTTTTTACGGATTCATTTTTCACCAAAGGAATATGAAATGCAGATTGTATTGTTAAATTACTCACTTGCTTGAAGGGGTTAAATTTCACGGCTGGTGCAAAGGAAGTGAACCCAGTACGTGTACTTTTTAAGGGGTCGTTTTTAAAATTAAACACCTCGGACGCATCTAGGCCGTTGATGGCATTAGAGCGAAATTCTAAGAGCAACCCAACATCTAAATTGTTGTGGTTTGAGATGCCAGTAAAAACATCAACAGTAGATGTGAAAAAGGTTTCTCTTGGCTCTGTGGATTCACTAAATGTGCTTTCAGTCTGCGTATATAAATTATTAAACCATTTGATATCCCACTGGCCTTTGTTTAATAATTTTGAAGGCGTATAGGTGATGATATTACTTTTTTCTTCGGGATGTTCTTCTTGAGAACTCACTGTAAATGCAATCATTAAAAATAGAAGTAATGTGATGTTAAGTTTCATAGGTGTGTTATTATTTTGATTGGCTGTTTAAAGCCCAGTTATAGGTGGTATATGTTAATTTGAATTTTGCAGGAATTTTCTCTGTTCTAAATTGGTTTAAAAAATCAATTTCTGATTGTCCTTTTTTAACGAAATCTTCTTTGTACCATTTTAGGATTTCTGAGCCTTCCACGCGTTTTTTCTTGCTATTGACTTTTACAAATGAGTCGCCATTAATGGCCAATTTAGTTTGTTCTTGAAGTTGAGTCTCTAAGGTTTCAGGCAGATATGCCATAGGAATTAAAGGAGGGCAGCCTTTGGCACCACATACCAATACAAAATGTAATCGGGCATCATTAAATACAGCGCGTAAACGCTTATTCTCGATGGTGTTTAGAGTAACATTTTGGCGGGCGATAGTGTAGGTTATAGCATCAAAAAAACCAGGCTTATCTAAGGGCGATTTTAGGGGATAATTATCAATAATACCTTTAATTACTGCTAGGTTATAGGCATTGATCCAAAACGCTTTATAACGTTCGTCGGTTTTGGAAATCGACAGAGTTGCGGCTAGATTGAGTATCTCATTTAACTCTGAAGGATCAGAATGGATTGTTTTATATGCGACTGCGCCGTTCTTAACATGAGCTTTTAAAAACTGGTTGGTTTTTGTGAAAAAGGAAGACAGCTCCTGAGCTTGTAATGAACAGGTGAAAAGTAGGAGTAGAAAAACAGATGTATATTTTTTCATTATTGATGTTTTAATTAGCATTAACCTTATATTGATGGGAACCTAAAATCTGATTATCACTATTTTAGAATGCCTATTTTTAGCCTTATTTAATTTTAAATGTGACTTGTTTGAGTATACAGTCGTGACAAGTATGTATAACTTACACGTCTTACAAAATTATTATGGTCTTAGAGGCTTTATCTATTCATAATTTTAGTCGAAACTTAATAACTAAGCACAAGATTCTGATTCCTGTGTTTTGTTCGTCTTATTTTTTTTACTACATTTATTGCTGTTTTAGACCTCAAATCTGATTCTTCATTACCTATCGACCAGAAGTATATTTTAGAATATTGTAACCGCGGCTCCCTTTTAAGGTAGTCTTGTTTTGCTGGATTTATTTGGCAGCACATTAAACTTATCACTAAATATTATAAACTGGAAAAATTATGACTATTCACAAAAAAATTATTTACCTATTAACAGCCATTGTCTTGATTCAAGTAAATCTTATCAATGCTCAAAAAACAAATCCCAAAAGCCAAAGTGAAGAGCTGGGTGCGGTCCAATGGTATCGAAATTATGACGATGCTATCGCCATGGCAAAAAAGGAAAATAAAGCTATTATTATTTTGTTTCAAGAAGTCCCAGGCTGCGCCACGTGTCGAAATTATGGGCATAATGTGTTGAGCCATCCCTTAATGGTTGAAGCCTTGGAAAACGAATTCATTCCACTTGCAATTTTCAATAATAAAAACGGAAAAGACCGAACGATTCTTAAAAAATTTAATGAACCCAGCTGGAACAATCCCGTCGTTAGAATTATTGATGCCGATGGTAATAATCTCGTAAAAAGAGTCAGTAATGATTATTCGGCGTTAACATTATGTAAACGTTTAAAAGAAACCCTTGCCCTTAAAAATACACCAATCCCCCCTTATTTGGATATTTTGGAGCAAGAAATTATAGCCTTAACTTCTAACACTATTAATGAAACTTGTTTCAAAATGTACTGTTTTTGGACAGGTGAAAAGCAGTTGGGAAAATTAGATGGAGTTTTGGATGTTGAATCTGGTTTTATTGATCATAGTGAAGTTGTAAAAGTAAAATATAATAGTGCATTAATTAGTAATTCTGAACTTTCAACTTACGCAAAAACACAAGATTTTTATCCGATCAGCAACTCTAAAAATTTTAGAACATCAACAAAAGACGTTCATTATTATCTGTCGCACTCGGACTTTAAATACCTTCCATTATCAGAGTTACAAAAAACAAAAATTAATAGTGCTTTGGGCAGTCGTCAAAACGCAGAACTCTATTTGAGCCCCAAACAACTCAAATGGCTTCAAGGATTGAGAAAAAACAAAAGTAAAGGATTGGCGTCTTATATGAACCAAAACATTGAAGACACATGGCCTTTGATGCGCATTAATTAAACCAAAACTATGAGCCCAAAATACCAACTATGAAACCTACAAAGAAGTCTGCTTACATTACCTTATCGGCTCTGCTCCTATTTTTTTCGTGTTCTCTAAACGAAGGCGGAGTTAGAGCAGCAAATAATATGGAAAAATACGCTTTGGATTATATCAAAAAAAATCAACTCGTGGAAGAGAGCGAAAAAATACTAGCGTATTATGACTACACGATTTCCTTGGATGGTACGGAAGCTGCGATTCTAACGAGCTCTAGGCTTATTTATCATAATAGCGAGACCCTAACATCTTCAGTAAATTTAGAAGACATTAGGGATGTTCAACATCGAAAAGAGACTTTAATTGGAGACATAATTGAAGTCACTACTGCTGACGGAGAAGTTTGGGTCATTGAAATTACCCCTTTGAATCAAGGGGAAACGTTTTTGAAAATTCTAAAATCAAAGGTGAATTATCGCTCAAAAATGAAGCCCTACGAAAAGAAAAATACGGAAGAATATCTGTTTTAGCCAAAATATTTGAGCCAGAAAAAAACACTTTGGAATTTAAATTAACGATTGGTATTGTTGGAGATATTGAAGGAAAATTGGGGATTTCGGGAGTTGACATTGAACCATATTACCATTAGCTACAACAAAGTCAATGCTAGTTTTTAGGATGAACTTTCATTTTATTAACCATGCAAACAGTAAAGCTTTAATTATTAGAGCATTTTTATCAGTATAAACGGAAATTCCATGAAAACAGAAGTCAAAAATACTTTTTATTTTTTTTTTGCATTCGAAAGTTTTTATTTGGAAATCACTAATTTTACAAATCGATTACCAACACAAAAAATCTAGAGCAGAATGATATTATTTATAAAAGGAAGACTTCAAGGTTTAAAGTATGCATTTAAAGGGCTGTACTTATTATTTAAAACTGAGCACAGTATTATGGCACAAACCATCATTTTTTTATTATCCATAATACTAGGCTTTGTAGTTGGTATTTCGAAACAAGACTGGATTAATCAAATTATGGCAATAGGTTTAGTCCTAAGTATAGAAGGCATAAATACTGCCGTTGAAAAATTATCCGATTTTGTACATGAAGAAAACCATCCAAAAATAGGATTCATAAAAGATATCTCTGCTGGTGCAGTAGCTTTTGCAGCTTTCACATTCATCATTGTTTTTGCAATCACTTACTTCCCTTATTTTTAAAATCGAAGCATAAAACCACATTAAAAATCACTCGGATTCATCTATCTTAGCTATCTCTTTTAAGATAAAACACAGAACACCACACTATGCTAAAATATCTAAAAACAGTTCTTGAAAACCTCCCCTCCGACTGGTTAAATTTAACCACCCATCGGCTGGATATTTATGACGAAAACGCTGCTAAAACCCTGTTTTTAGAACAGTTTGAAATCTTATTTAACACACATAATTCACAGGCATCAGCATTACAGCTACTGCCCACGGCTTACGACTACATCCGTTTGGGACATCCTTTGTCTTGTATCTTAGAATGGACACTCGCCAACCTGAATCAACTCAACCCAGAAAATGCCATCAGTTTTTCATCGCAGACCGCGCCTATTTTGGCCATTTTAAGAACCAATTTATTAAACGGTAAAAACACCCAAATTGTTTATACAGAAAAATTGCCAGCTGCTTTTGATGCTGAAACCTTAAAACGTGTTTATGGCTATAACTTTGAATTAAAACAACTTAAAAACATTGAAGCCATTCCTGAATTTAATGGCAGTACAATTTATATCACAGAGCAAAAAGAGTTTTTGAAAGTTAAGCCATCGCCTAACATCGATTTTTACTTGCAAACCCATGCAGCACTTGGGAGTGTATTATTCGTAAACGGAAAGCAAAATGAAAACTATATCTCAGACATTCAGCATGTAAGACGAAGAGAAACCATTGCCATGACGCCTGTCCATTGCTTGACAGCCTTATCGGCTCTAGTAGGGACTGTTACAGAGGAAACAAACAGCACTCTTAAAACTAACAAAGCACAGGTTTTAGAAGCCATTAAAACAATTACAAACAGTCCTACAAAACCCCTTGTGGGCTCTAGTGGACTTTCCGTTCAATATGCGATTATGATGGGGCTCATTCACGATGCTCAAGAAAAGCACCCCAATAAAGCCATCAAATTTATTGTGCCCCCCAACTGTTATGGCGGAACCAACGACCAAGCTCGACGGGTGGCAGCTTGTAATGAAAATGTGGAAGTGGTAGATTTGCCCGTAGATGGCGACAACGAAATGGTGCAAAGTATTGAAACCATCTTAGCTCACATTGCGAGCGAAGATGCCGTTCCCTACATCATTGCAGAAATTCCTACCAACCCCAGAGTGGAAGTCCCTGATTTGATCCAATTAAAAAACACCTTGAGTACCGTTCGCAAAACACAGACTGGTAACACTGCAATCGACCCTGTGTTTATTTTGGACCAGACCTTTTGTCCAAACGTTCTCTTTTTAGGAGAAGGCGAGATACTCTCTTCGGTTCGAACAATTTCCTATGTCAGTGGCTCTAAATTTCCAAGTGGTGGAAAATGTACCGCAGGTTATTGTGTTGGCAATCAAAAATCCGAAATGTTGATGGATAAAATTGAACTCCACCTCAAACTTTGCGATAACGAAGCAACGGAGCATCAATATAAAATCTTGGCCACCCAATTGTCATCTATGAATCAACGCATACAGGATGCCTATCAAAATACCCGAGACTTTGTCAACTTCATTGAGGAGGCTTTACCAGGTGCGAAACTCAATTTTGTATCCGAAGATTTGGCAGCACAGGGCTTTACCCCTTCTGTGTTTTCACTAGACCTGCCCACCAAAGGGACTACTGATGCAGAAAGAGAAACTTACAAGAGAGCCTTAAATCTTAAATTAATTAATCTAATGATCTCTAAGATCCCCAACGAAAGTAAGTTCTGTGTGAGTTATGGCCAGCTAGAAGGGTGCTATTGGACCATTCCTGCGACGTCCACACAAGGCACCACCAAAGAAGGCGATAAAGATTATATCGTACGGGTGTCACTGTCGCCTCAGATAGATTTAGAGTTGCACAAAAAAGTGTTTTTAGAGTTTGTAGGAGACATCTAATATTTTTTTCTATATTTATACCAGACTTAGACCTCAAATCTGATTCTACAAAAACCAATAAACGCAAAAGTAAGGTTTCACATTTAGATACAATTGTGATAAGCTCATTTATTTTGAAGAGTTTGATGATATTAATATCGCCATTTCATGGGAAAAACAGATAAAATCTGGCAACAGAAAACGAAAAGAAGCTTTGATTAATGCTGAAAACCCCGAATGGAATGACTTATCTGATGGTTGGTTATTTTATTTTGATTAATAACACCTTGTTTATCAATATTTTACATCCTTTGCGGTGGAAACTTTCCACCGCAACATAAGACATAAAAAATACCATTTTGATTTTCATCAATTTTTCTTAACTTAGACTCTCCTAAATCTAACATCATGAAAAAACGCGAATCTGTCCAGCACATTATGGCTACTGAGCCTATTGTTTTACACCTAAACGATGGTCTAAGCAAAGCCGAAAAACTTTTTAAAACCCACCATGTCCGTCATTTACCTGTAGTTTCTGGCGAAACCATTGTGGGCATCCTAAGCGTTACCGACTTGGCGCGCATTAGTTTTGTGGATAGTTATGATCCCAACAACTTTTCTGTAGACACCTCGGTATATTCCATGTTTACCCTCGAGCAAATCATGGTTCGTAATCCACAATGCATTCCTATCTCGGCCACTATAAAAGAAGTGGCAGAAATCTTTTTAGATGCTGAATTTCATGCCCTGCCTGTCGTGGACCAAAACAACACGTTATTGGGAATTGTTACTACTACAGATTTGATTAAATATTTATTAGAGCAGTATTAGACCTGCCCTTGAAGACTTCTATACACTTAAACATACGACCATGAATCGAGATTTATTACGTGAAATTAGAATTAAATTAGAGGCTATTAATAGCAACATTCCAAATGCTTTAAACACTACGAGTATTGAAGCCAAGCTTGATGAATTAATTGAGGCCACAAAGCAACAGAACAAAATTTCTGAGCGGATGCTAAAAGCATTAGAAACCCTTTATAAAACAAAAAATCCCTAACATTTCTGTTAGGGATTCTCAAAAAAGGCGGTGACCTACTCTTCCACAAGTGTAGTACCATCGGCGCTAATGGGCTTAACTGCTCTGTTCGGGATGGAAAGAG
>Ga0209533_1004074_pt1 | contig 12790 bp, 16 predicted proteins | sample COG_04_FD_184748 | JGI IMG/M metagenome (GOLD analysis project Ga0209533, IMG submission 184748) | Pelagic Microbial community sample from North Sea - COGITO 998_met_04 (SPAdes) (version 2) | ecosystem: Environmental > Aquatic > Marine > Neritic zone/Coastal water | place: Helgoland, sampling... | reverse complement strand
CCCCTGCTGCCATAGTTAAATCTGAAGATGCAGAATTGATATTTGAAAAAATAGTATCTTCTAAATTACTAAATGTGATTTTACCTGATGCACCACTATCATTAGTGTCCACCATTGCTACAAAATCCGTTTGAGCTATACTTGTTTCAGTTGTTAAAGCATTTAAATCTGTTGAAGAAACATTATTAAATACAAGTGCAGTGCTGTCAATAACTATTGGACTAGTATCAGTAGTTAGGACATAATTTTGATTCGCATTACCACCTGGCGCCGCGTTACCTGTTTCAACGTGAACATAAGCTCCTGAATGAACATTTTCTGACATATTAAAGTCTGATGCTCTAACTGGTGCCCCTGCAGTCACTACATAAATACCATTTTCTGCACCATTTGTTTGATCTTTTATTAAAATACGATCATTAGTTGCTAATGTAACACCATCAATTACGGAATTATTGGCAAATGCGTTTGATAAAGTTCCATTTTCTGTAGTCGCACATCTCACAGAATCTTTATAATCAGAACTTAAATATTCTTTAATTGTTACATGCCTTCTTTTACTGTTCAAAGTACTCATTATTATTATATAATAATTATATATTTTTTATATTTTTTATTCACGTGAAACAATTGAAAATTCAGATATAAATCTACCACTATCACCTTTTATTAACATCATACTTGGATTGGCTGATCTTGTTAAAGTGAAATCGTATTCGACACGAGCACCAGCACCATTAATTATTATTACAATAGGACCACTATCAAATTCATCCACATCTATAAGTTGTGTAGAACTAAAATATATTATGCTCGCATCTACTATTGTATTTGCTAAAATTCTTAAATCACCAGTATAAACGGTGCTAGAACCCTGTATACTAGTAACAGTTTCACCTTTAACTAATGCTCTTTGTGGACCAGTATCAGTTGTATCCCAACTATCAATCCCAACAAGAGCATATGTATATTTTCTTGTTGTCTGTGATTCCGTTCCGTGGAACATTGGAGCACCATTTAAAGCTGTAATTTTTCCACTTATACTCCCAATTTTACACGGATTTATATCACAAAGGTAATTAAATTTTTTTGCTTTATGTATTACTGGACTAAAATAATTATCAGTATTATTATTATCATTTGGTATAATTAAACCACCACTTATAATATTACTAATAGTGTCAGAAGCAGATGCTACACTATTATTAATATTAAATTGATCTATTTTTAAAACAAATGCTAATTGAGTGGGATCATCCCCCATATTACAATTAAATGTTACCATATTATCTAAATATACTTCTGAAAGTGAATCAATTATTAATGGTTCTCTTAAATTAATATTAAATTCTCCACCAGATCCTAAATGAGTTTCTCCATCTGAATCATCAACATCTAATATTAAAATCTGTTTACGATTTCTTTTATTCACATATCCTGTATTATCATAAAAACCATTCATATATATAATATTAATATAATATATTTATTTTTATTGTTGAGCACATTGTTGAACACCGCCCTGTGGCATACCTCTACCATCTTCTTCTACATCTTCTTTGACTGTATCTTTAAAATTACTATATGATACTTCTGGATCTTTCTCTACTAATTCATAAACTTCTATATCAGAATCAATTTCATTCACTGTAGGATTATTCAGTGGTTCACCAAATCCACCTCCAATTAATACATCATTATCAATTGTGATTTTATCAGGAAATATTATATTAAATGCCATATATAAATCACCTTTAATAATTGGTGAATTAAAATACGGCATACCTTCTTCTTCTACACAATGAATATTAGATCTTTCTTTATAATATAATACAGAATTACCCGGTTTAATTGATTCTAGTAATTTATCAACAGGATCTTTATAAAAATATGTTTCAGTTCCTTTAATCACAAATGCTGTAATATTTTCATCTTGGAGTTGTCCTGACTCAATTAACTCTTTGACTTTAGATTCATCACTTATTTTTGCTTTAGCGAATGGTTCAAGAGAAATATGACATAATTTAGTACACCAATCACTATTAACTTTAGGTTTGATGACTGTATCATTTGTGATTAAAATATTTCTATTATCAAGTGTTGTTAATTCAATTTTAAATCCTTTCAGTGCCTCTAATAATGAAATATCTTTGTGAATAAATAAATCGTATCCTTTTCTTTCAAATACTTCATCTTTAATTTCTTTAACAACAACTATAAGATCACCAGGATCACCACCGGGTGTATCATCGCCTCGTTCATAAATTGTAATTTTGTGATCATTTGGAGCACCTTTAGGGATAGCAACTTTAATATTTTCTGTGATGTTATTAATTTTAAAACTCTTACCTTGACCGCCACATGATTGACACGGTTGTTGAATCTGTTGGATCATTGGTCCCATCCTGACTGTTTGAGTAACCATCCCTTGACCTTTACACTGAGAACATATATTGATTTTACTCTGATCTATCGTTTTACGTTTGACTGTAATATTTAGATTTTTCCCATTATATATTTCCTTAAGTGTTAGATTAACTTCATGAATGACATTGTTTCCTCTTTTAGGATTACTACTTTGCATTCCCATTCCACCAAACATCTGTCCAAACATGTCTGCTGGATTACCACCTCCTGGTCCACCTTCGCCCTCACCAAATTGATCATAATGTTTCCTTTTACTTTCATCTGATAGTGTTTCAAATGCTTTAGTTATTTCTTTAAATTTATTCTCATCACCACCTTTTTTATCAGGATGGTGGACAACGGCTAATCGTCTATAAGCTTTTTTGATTTCAGAAGTTGATGCTTTTTTATCAACTCCTAAAATATTATAAAATTTATCATTATCAACTTTATGATTCATTGATTGATTAAAAAACATTTTAATATATTAATAATATTATTTTTAAGCATATTTAAAAAAATTTTTTATCAAATGATATTAGAATACCTACAATTAATGTTGATATCGAATAGAATACCAATTTATGTCTATTAGTTAAATTTAATTCATCCAATATAAGATCAAATAATCTCCATAAAAATATCCAAAAAAATATAGATAATAAAAATTTATACCAATTATCAATAAATGACATTATATATAAATTTGATATAAAAATATATAATAATTAATATGGATTCTATTTGTGATTACATTGATAAATACAATATTAAGGTCCCTGATTATGTCCAGTTATCACATAAAAGTATAAAAAAATCTTTAGATGATAATGATATTAATCTAGTTAAATCAATAATTGCTTATAGAAATTATATTAAAAGGATGAATAAAGATTTAGATATACTTGAAGATTATTTAGATTCAGATAATAATTAGATTATTTATAAATCTTCTTACCATTCTTAAGAACAATATAGTCTTTTTTTTCACCTGACGATAATTCTAAAGTTTCCGATGATGAACACATATATTTTAAAACAGTATCAAGATAATCACCTTTTATTTCTCTTTTTTCTATATATTTTATTTCATTTTTAGATTCATCAATAATGACCTTTTTCACCATAATTATATTTAAATATATTTTTACTTTATAAATCAAATTTAAATGTGTGGGATAACTGCTTTAATATCAAATAATAACAATATTATATTAGATTTATATGAATCGCTTTATCACCTACAACACAGAGGGCAAGATGGATTTGGAATATCTTATATTAATAATCACAATTTAGATATTATTAAATTTAAAGGTTTACTATCTACTATAGACATTAATGATAAACTAACAAATATAAAATCAAATATTGGTATAGGTCATGTAAGATATCCTACTATAGGAAATAATACTGTTAATGAATGCCAACCATTTATTAAAAAAGGATTATATCACAATTTATCACTTGTTCATAATGGTCAAATATGGATCACAGATAAATTAACAAATTATTTTTGTACAAACAATATTGATATATCTAAAGACATTACATCTGATAGTATTTATTTATTATCATATTTATCATATAAATTTAATCTACATGAAACACTGGATGATAAAAAAATACTAATTATAATAAGTGAATTATATGATTTATTTGAAGGATCATATAATTGTATTTGTATAATACAAAATTATGGATTAATATGTTTTAAAGATCCACATAGTATAAGACCTCTAGTATTAGGATGTAAAAAAGATAATTATATCATATCATCAGAATCTGTTTCTATAACAAGTATTGACTATAAAATTATTAGTGATATCTATCACAATGAATTATATATTTTTAAAGAAGGATTATATGATAAATATTGTATTAAAGATAAATCAAATGTATTAAAACCATGTATTTTTGAGTGGGTATATTTAGCAAGAGAAGAGTCTATAATGTATAATGTAAATGTTTATCAAAGTAGATTAAAAATGGGTGAATATCTAGCAAATAAAATATGTAAAACAATTGATATAAACGACATAGATTTAGTAGTCCCTGTTCCTGATACAAGTAAACCAGTTGCATTACAAATATCAAAGATGATTAATAAACCATATTATGAAGCAATTACAAAGAACCGTTATATTAATAGAACATTTATTATGGAATCACAAAATAAAAGAAAGAAAAATATAAAAAGAAAATTAAATGTGATAAAAGAATTAGTTTATCACAAAAATGTGATGGTAGTTGATGATTCAATTGTTCGTGGTAATACAATTAAACATATAATAGAATTATTAAAAAATAATAAAGTAAATAAAATTTATATCATATCAAGTTCACCTGAAATAATAAATGAAAATAAATATGGGATAGATATCCCGAATAAAGAAGATTTAATATCATATAATCAACCCGATATTAAAGAATATTTACAAGTAGAAGATATCATATTTCAAGATTTAGATGATTTAAAAAAATCAATTCAATTTTTTAATCCTAATATAACAGATTTTGAATTATCTATTTATAATATGGCACAATGAGTTTTTTTACGATAACATTCATTTAAAATCGGTTCATTTATATTTTTCTTTGGAGTCTTTTTCAGATCATTATCAGACCTTCTTGGCGCTTTTTTCATTATTTTTGGAGATTTAATTACATCATTTAATTTTTCAATTTTTCTTATCCTGTTTACCTTATATTCTTCTGTAAATTCTAATGTAAGGTGTTGCCAATGTTCTGGAACATATGGTGTTTCCATCTACAATAAAATATAATATAATTATCAAATTTAATCATCTTTTTTTTCAACAACATATTGTTTATCAATTGGAACAATAAGAGAATAAGAATCATAAGACGATACAGGATAATTTTTCTTATTTTTTACATTAAAATCGCGACACTCCCATCTTTCAGAAATTGGTATTTGTTTTATAATTTCTTCCATATTATTTTTAATAATATTGCTGCATGGAATTAATTTGTTAAAGTTCTTAAACATTCTTCGCTTTTATATAATATGTTATATTTTTTTATATACTTTAGTTTATTTTTATGATATGAATCAGTTAAAAGAGAATAAACTATCTTATAAATAAACATTAAAATCCGTTCATTTATAATTGTAAATACAACCCTATTTTGATGATTAAATAATCTCAGATATATATATATAAATGAATATATAACAGGTGTTCTTAAGAATAGTAGAAAAGATAATCTTTTATATTTAACATAGTTTTTTGCAGCACCTAATACAGGTATAATTAATAAATAATGTATCATATATTATTTTATTTATTTTATTTATTTTATTTATTTTATTTATTTTATTTGTATCAAATTTAAGCAAATATAGGTGGTCCTGGTGATGTTTTTAATATAGATACATTTATATCATAAATTTCGTCTCTAGAATAAACATTATTAGGTAATTTTTCGTTATCGGTTTCATCTATATTATCTATATTATCAGTGATATCAGTGATATCAGAATATCTACTAATATCACTACTACTTGAACAACATTCACGAAACACGGTATTACCCATTTAATTATGATATATTTAAATATATTGTGATCCTAATTGTCCACCCATAATTCTGTAGAATTTAATAACTTCTAAAAATATTCTTACATTTGATGTATTATCACCTGTCAGAACAATGTTAAAATCAGTATTAGCACCGAGATGTCCTGATGATGTATTTGTTGTATCCAAGCAAAATGCATGGACTCCAATTGAATCAGTATATCCTTTATTACTTTCATCCCCTAATTCTCTTCCATAACCAGGATATAATCTATTAAGATTTTGTTTTGTAAGAATACTAATATTATTAGTTTTATCGTATAATAGTTGATCATTCACCTTTATTTCTATATTTCCTGAAGTGGATAGAGAAGATGTTAATGATACAGGAGTTGAATGTGATGTGTTACTGTCTAATGTTTTATTTTCTCCTACAAAAAATATTTGTCTTAATGGATGAGATATTTGTGCAGTAGATATACTATAATTATATTCGTATACATCATAATAATAATAAATATCTGTATTATTAATAAATCTCAATCGTTCATCATCAGATAGATTTACATATTCTACAATAACTGAAGATTTTAGATCCCCTCCATCATCCTCTCTAATATCTGTTAGACTTCTATAATTAATTTCTAATTCAACTTTACAATTATTTAATGCACATATTGGAAAAGCATTTCCATAGTCTTTACAGAAATAAAAATTAGGATATGTATAAAATGTATCTACTGAACTAGCATTTGTATTAGATCCAGTTACACCCCCGGCCATCGTTTGAACATTATATTGAGAACCAGTATTACATTTTAAAACATTACTAACTTCGGTCATAATTGGAGGAACTGAATTACTACCTTTTATACTAGGAACATATGGATGATCTAATTCGGCACGTGCTTCCATATATAATCCATAAGTATGATATAATTCGGTTTGACCTACTTTAAATATTATATCTTTTACAATATTATTTCCTAAATTAGCATATACTTTTTTATTATTATTTCTATTAGTAATAGTATTCTCTAAAAAAATATTCGTAATTAAATCATGACTACCGTGACTTAATTCTTCTGATTGTTTACCTTCTCCTAATATAGGTTTCTCTGTATATGTATGGACGCCTTTATAAAATGGGGTATGTCTTCTATAAACAGATTTAAAATATGTTACTTGTGGATTACCTGTTAGAAATGAGTCCATTTCAGATTCTTTTAGGACTTGAGATAAAGACATATATATAAAATAAACATAAATAAATAAAATAAAAAACGATTAATGTTGATATTCTAATTTTAATTTATTATTTGATATACTTATTAAGTTATATGATTTCGTATATACATTTATAATAGAAGGAGAATCTGTATTAGATGTTAATTCTATTTTATTATAACTCGATGATATACTTCCTGTAGGTGCTAATGGTTCTTGTTTATCATAATCTTTTAATGCAAATGAATAATATGCTATAGTGTCATCATGTACTACACATACTGTACCACTTCCTGTACCACTTCCTGAACAACCTCCACCAGGAAATCCAGCATCAGATATAGTTTTTCTTGTAAAATAATGATAGGATTTATCTTGATTAAATAATTTATATCCATTATTAATTCTAATATTATATTTAAGATCATTAGATGGTGTAATTTTCCACATTATTGATTTGACATTTCCAACAGAATTAAGTTCTTGTTCTACTCCATTTGTAAACTGTATAGGATGTTCTTTAATAAATTCATGTATATATTCATTATTTGATAATTCGAACCTTCTTTGCTCATTTTCAGATAAATATATATAATTTACGATAAAATTATAAAATTTAGTTGCCGTTAATGTATTTTCAACTGTTTTAAAAGATATATATATAGGTTGATTCAAATGAAATAAAAACATTGGTAAAGCATTGCCTATTTCTCTACTAAATGAAAATGGTATCGGTAATACAATATCTATATTAGCAGGACTTAAATTATTAGGATTTAAAACTCCGCCACTTAATGACAATATCTGTTCCATCGTCCCTTCAATACATGTTAAATTTGATCCACTAGTTATATTAAAAGTTTTTAATCCTCTTGGATTTTTTAATTTCATATACATTTCAATATATTCACCCGTTAATCTTTCTATTTTTTGACTACCAATATATAATATTATTTCATCTATCAATGTTGTTCCTAAGTTATCAGGCATATCTGTTACAGGTGTAGAATTTCCTGATATATTTATTTCCAAATCAACAGACTTTATAAGTTGTCCTATATGATTTATACGATTAAAAATTTTTCCAGGTTCACATTTTTGTCTATATCTTTCAACTATAAAATTTGTGTGTCTTCTGTATACTGATTTAAAATATGTTATTTGAGGATTCCCTATTAATGGAATATCTGAGATATCTCTATTATTATATATATTTAATCTCATTATATAATATTATTATATTTAATATTTTTTATAAACATAATTACAGAGTGTAAGCAAGAGCACACATACCTGACATAACTCTTAGGATATTGTAATTAACCGCGTATATATTTAATTTTACTTTATCAGTTGAAGCAGTTTGACCTTTATATCTGTGAAGCATCACTTTATCTATCTTACTGAAATTACAAGTTCCACTTGGTTGATGATCTTCAGGTTTCAGAGCAAATGAGTAAACAGCTATAGAATCAGGACACGATACTGAACCATAACCTGTATGATATCTTTCAACATTATTCCTTGTATATTGTTGTAGTGGTTGAGGAGTAGTTCTTTCTATATCATTTAGTGATAGAGACCAATCACAATCATCTAAACACGAAGGTGTGCTGGGTCCTAATAAACCTGCTACGAATTTACCATCGGATGAAAATATTGTACTATCTGTATAAGCAGAACCATGTTTTGCAGCTGTAGTAGCATTACCAAAACCCAATGTATAATCACTATTTTTAATGCTCCCACCTGATATATTATTATTGTTTCCAGGTTGAAATCGGACACCCGATTTATGAGCATTAGTTCCATTATTTAAGTATTTATTAATAGTTGCGGTGGTATCACTAGAATTAGTATATACTATATCTGACGATTTATAAGGTTGTCCCGTCCATATAACTTCTTTAACTGGATGACTAAAAGTTGAAATATCTATATTTGTATCACCTCCCGAATGTGCCAAATGTTGGACTTGTTCAATTAAATATTCGTGTGATACTTCAGCAAATCTTCTTCTTTCATCTGTATCAAGATATATATATAATACAGATATATCTATGTTAAAATTAATATTGCTGTTATCTCCTCTTATAGAATTTAATAAAGAAGTTGAATTATCAGTAGTAGTAGCAAAAGCATTAAAACAATTTTGAACATTAGAATTTGTTCCATTATGTGCTAGATAATTTCCAACCTCTGTGGTTTTCGTATAAGATGTATTGGTCCACTGTCCGTCACTAACATCTGCAAAATGAACATCTAATTGTATTTCTTGATTTTGCATGGCAATTAATGGTAATGATAATCCAGGATCTTTAGACATCCAAAACGGTATCTCTAATACAGATAATCCAATAATTGATCCTGTTGATAATGATTTAATTATATTTAATGGTTTAGCTAATGTTGGTTTGGTATCATCGGTCATACTAGTTAAAACACTTTCTGACCCTTGTCCACCATCATCATGAGCTAAAATTGTATTTACTGATAAAGAATAATCACTTACACCACCATCGATAGGTTTGGGGTCTAATCCGGGTGTTTTAGAAGCAATATCAATTGTTGATGTTAATTCATCATATCCCATTTCTAATTCCTGTAAATATGTTGGTTCACAATAACATCCACCACATCTAGATGATTTTTGAAATTTTGTTGGAGGATATGATATACCTGTTCCCATTATATTTGTTAATTTATTTAGTCGTGTATTAAAATAATATTGATTACCTGCACCGAGTTTTTTTATTGATTCACAAATCCCAACATCTAAATTGCTTGCTAAATGTGATATAGAATTATCGTCTATTTTGGTTATATTTGAACATGTCCCGTTTGGATTCGGTTTAGTCAATTCATAATAAGTTTCCATCCAGTGACCGTACTGTCTATCAATTTCGTGTCCACCTATTACAAGAGATACATAATCAATTAACGCGGTTGTTGGATTCGCTAATCCATGACCCGCATATACTTTTTGCGCTTTGTAAATCAGAGATATTTTATGAACTAGGTCACCAACTTTATTTATTTTTTGTATGACTTGACCACCAAATGTTGGTTTCACCATAGTAGCAATGATAATATCTTCCATTGAAAAGTTAGTGTGTCTTCGGTATACTACTTTAAAATATGTGATTTGTGGATTTCCCGTTAAATACATATCTTGGGCACCATATGAAACTAATTGTAGAGTTGCTCCTGGCATATATTATTATTATATATTTAATTTTTATCATAATTTAACACAATAAATTAGGATAATCATCGATTGAGATTAATATATTATTATTCTTTGATTTCAAAATTACAGGGACATCATACTTTGTGACTGAACCATATTTTATCATATATACACCAATCATTAATGGAGAATATGTTAACCCATTCTGACAATATATAAAAATATTATTTAATCCATCCTTCAAATTATTATGAATATTATCTGTTAATTTAAATATTATATTATTCATAGAATAAATATTATATGATGATAACGGTAAATTTATATATGATACATTTTTCTTTTGTATCTTGAAATCACAATCAGTTAAATTAATGATTATATTTATATTCATATCTTCGAAAAATGTGGGATGTTTAAGATCATCTATAGATCCAAACCATAATCCTGAAAGTATCTCAGTTGGCATATTATTTAAATATAATTTAATATAACAATATTATAAACCTAATGAAAACAATATATTATTATCAAAGTTTCTGTGGATTAGAAAAATTGTATTCGCACGTTCAAGATATCGATACAATTATTTTGTCATCTATACATTTTTCATCTTATCGTTCTGATCCCTATATTCATTTAAATGATTACCCACCTACATCTCCAATGTTTGATCCAGTCTGGACCGAATTACATAAGTTGTACTCACAGGGTGTTGAAATTATGTTAATGATAGGAGGTGCCGGTGGTGCCTATGATGCTTTATTTAAAAATTTTGATATATTTTATCCTTTATTAAAAGATCTTTTAAAACAACATAATTTTATAACTGGGGTTGACCTTGATATTGAAGAAAGTGTTGATATTAATGATGTGAAAAAATTTATTAATCGATTAAAAAAAGATTTCGGTGAAGATTTCGTTATCACTATGGCACCAGTTGCTTATGCATTATCAGACGATAGTGTTGGTTTAGGTGGGTTCTCTTACAAAGAACTTTATAATTCTCCAGAAGGACGTCATATATCATGGTTTAATACTCAATGTTACGGATCCTATACATTAGACACGTATGATAAAATAATTAAAAATGGGTATCCACCTGAAAAAGTGGTATTTGGTATGCTTGGTGGAGATTATGATAACTTCACAGAATCATTAAATGAGGTGAACAAAGTAAAACAAAAATATCCTGATATGACAGGTGTATTCGTATGGGAATATATTCAATCACCTCCGGATAAAAATGATCCATCACAATGGGCAAAAATTATGAAAGCAATTTAAATTTGATTCAAAAAAAAATATTTTATTATAAATAATGGAATATCTTCCAGGAAACCCTTATCATTTTGAAGGTTCAGAACAGTATTTTATGAACCTGGATATGAAAAGAAAATCATTTTACGATGGTGTTAGAGTTGGTAAAGAACTTTATACTAAAAAAAGAGAATCTATCGGAGAGTGTCCTATCTGTATGGATAAAATTGATGAAGGATATGTCAGCACTGACTGTGGTCATACATTATGTTTATCATGTTTCAATAACACACTATCTAAACTTAACAATAACTGTCCATTATGTCGTTCAGTAATGGTTACAGGTGTTGTATCATCACATAAACTCGATATGGAATGTAGAGAAACATATCACAATGGATATGGTGATGGATATGGTGATGGATTCGCTACAGGATATGAAGAAGGTGTAGGATATATGGACAGAATTCTTAAGGTTGAAAATACGAGACTTAGTATGATGAGGGTAAAATATACCAAATTAAAGGCAGTTTATAATGGTACAGTTCGACAACTTCAGAATACAAACACGCTTAACTTTAAACAGAAAAGTAAAGAAGGCACTTTGTTTAGAACTAATTCATTTGATTCATATTTAAAAGTTTAATTATAATAATATTAATATGAAGTTTACTATATCTACACACGATCTAAGATCATTTAAGTCTTTATTATGGTATGCGAATAATAGATGTTCAAATAATAATACTCACCATTTTTTTATTGGTGAATGTGTATATCATGATGAAGATGATAATGATTTAGTGGATTTTATTGGATTTGATAAAGAATTTACTTTTAATCATAAAGATAAAGAAATTAAAATAATTAGGATTAGGTATGGAGATCCAGTTTTTATAAATTCTCGCGCAGAATCGGGGTATTATGAAGAAATTTCAATGGAAATATTATCTGATGTATCCGACGAAGATAAAATTAAATTTATGAAAGAATTAGTACTTGATGTTAAAGAAGCATATAAGGATAATAAAAAATCAAAGAATAAGACGGACACAATTTTTCTTTACTCTTATAATGACGGATATTGGGAAGATATTAAAAAAATTAAAAAAAGAAAACTTGACACTGTTATTTTAGATAAAGAAACAAAAGATGAAGTTCA
>Ga0209533_1004073_pt1 | contig 12790 bp, 8 predicted proteins | sample COG_04_FD_184748 | JGI IMG/M metagenome (GOLD analysis project Ga0209533, IMG submission 184748) | Pelagic Microbial community sample from North Sea - COGITO 998_met_04 (SPAdes) (version 2) | ecosystem: Environmental > Aquatic > Marine > Neritic zone/Coastal water | place: Helgoland, sampling... | reverse complement strand
CTCCCATACAAGTGCACTGGAACAATAGCAGTAGTTTTGGTAGTTATTGCTGCTGCAACTTGCTCAGGATCTATCTGTTGCGTATTCGGGTCGCAATCTACTAAGACGGGGGTTGCACCAGCACGGATGATGGGTAAAACCGTGCCGATGAAAGTATTCGCAACTGTGATCACTTCATCTCCTTTACCAATACCTAACCCTTCCATTGCCCAAAGAAGGGCATCACATCCTGTAGCAACTCCAACGCAATATGACGCATCGCAGTAAGTTGCGAAAGATTTTTCAAAATCATCTACCTCCACATCTAAAATATATCCATTACGATTGATCAGAGATTTGGCTCTCTCCCATATTCTTTCCTCATGGTTCCCTGGAAGCTTTAAATCGCAAAATTTTATTGGTATCGACATATTTTAATTACTTATGACTGTACCAATCAAGCTTTCTCTCCGCATGGATTGCAAAAAGGGAACCGATTACTATCTGCGGATGAACAACAAGCTTTCATAGGTCGAGTTTATATAAAATTTTGTTTCCATGTTAATAAAAGAATATGACTTTGGGAGATTAATAAAAAGTTTCAATGACATTAATTGGCACCTACGATTAAATCGATTTTTCCAAATATTGAAGGTTGCAAATCGATCATCCAGTCGACGTGTTCGTGAACAAAACTTGTTTTGATAATGTATCTGCCTGGTTTATGGGGCAACTGGAGAATCAACTCATGACTGTTTTCTGAATTAGCCGACAATTCATCAATCGGACTTCGAGGAGGCTCGTATCCCTCAACCAATGAACTATTTAGATCATAAAGTCGATATGAAGGATGAAAGTTCAACAATTTACAAGGTATGCTTTTGGGCGTTGGGTTGTTTAGCTTGACCTTAATACGGAGTCTCTCACCAACCGATCCTTCGACCTGCCTGGACTTAGTTGAAATTGTTATTTTTTCATCTAATTGATAACGAATTACGGGATACTCTTGTTCCATTTCGGCCGACCAACTTTCTATAAACGCCACTTTTGACTTATCAAGGTTCAGAGATTCAACCAACTCCTCCGCATTTACCCTAGTTGGTGATGCCAAAAACTTCACATGAGATCTAGGCGCTTGCCCGCTGTACCCATTCAAGCATGGAATTCCCGTTGACAATGCCAAATTCCAGGCATCCAAATGCACGCTCCAAGGATGGAGCGTTGTTCCAGGACAAAAGACAATGGTATCATATGATTTATTTGTATCCAGCGATTTATGTAACCCAAGAACTCTTTCTTGGGCATGAGTCTTTTCGTAGTGAATGAAGCCGTTCTTCCGCTCGGCTTGACCAAAAGAAATGCATTCAATTGTGCAAATGCAGGAAACTGAAACAACAGCAATAAAGACCGTTCGCTTTTTCCTGTATCGCTCATTGAAGTGATTAAGGATAATCGCTGCAGCCAATACTTGTATAGCGAATAACAAGTAACCGATTCGAGCGAACGCCCGAAACGCTCTTAAGGGTTCAATTTTTCCAGACAGCCACAACCAGATATTAAAATCGGGTTCTTTCCAAGTAGTCATGATTATAATCAAAAAAATTGTCGAGATGCAAAGAGACAGACAAAAGCATAATTCGAACTTTATCTCCTTCCTTTGCTTAAGAAAAACCGTAAACCCGCAGACAAGAATTACATAACAGGCAAACCCTGAAAAGAGATGCTTGGAATATGGGTTAGCTTCACCGTCAAGAAAATTGAGCCCCGAATACAACATGCTGTAAGGAGATGCTGTGAACCAAGCACTTAAGCGAGGAGCAAGATCCACCAGTTCCTGCATTCCTCTTGTTCCATAATATCGAGTAGTCAGATAGTAGGGGAAATACAGGACAAACAGAAGACCAAATAGTACCATAGCCAATACCGACAACTGGATTTTGTGAACTTTGAGAAAAGCCCACACCTCAAAAGTTTTTCGTTTGTCGGATAGCGTAAAGTAGAAGATCAAAAGGGTTAAAAGAATCAGTGATGCGAAGAACCCCTGATAAATGTCGCAATAATGTTGAAAAACGTAAAAAGCTACAAACCCCGTAAAGGAAGAAAAGTTTGGCTTTCGTAAAAATTTTACCAAAAATACCAAACTGAAGAAAAAAGGAAAGATGGCCAACAATTGAGGGTGCCCAACTTTAAAAACAAATGCACTTGAAGAGACAGCTGCGAAAGCGAGAGGAAATCCTATCGCTCGGTGAACCTTGAATGTCTTGAGCAAAAACAGAAACGCAATCGCATTGAGACTCTCCAACAAAAAGAACCATATTTGAAAACTGGTTTCCATTGAAAAACCCATTGTTCGTGGAATCAGGTAAATCGGGGTGGTTCCAAAGAGATTCGATGCATAAAAAAGGGTGTATTTATGTGGGAAAAACTGACTTGGAGAAGGGAGCTCCTCCTTCCCAATAACACTCTGAAAATTGTGCTCCAAGATCAAATTTACAAACCGTGAATCTCCCAAATTCCCTGGTATCAAATCTCCCCCCGAGAAAAAGATTGATTGGCAAAGATGTACGCTGCAAAGTGAAACTACGATGAAGGCTAGAAATGATGATTTAAATTGTTTCATCAAATTAGTGAAAGGACTATTTTATAAACCGCTCGTTCCACTTCTTCGACAGAAATTGACTTTATACAACGACATACTTTTGGAATTGTAGACTTTGGATTGAATACAAAACCAGGACAGTTAAAGCCCCATTTACAAAAATTTCGACAAATTGTTGCATTTCCATCACCGACTGGGGCAAATTCAACCCTGGCATTTGGTTTTGTTATGACAACGACCGGAGTTCCTACGGCAGAAGCAACATGTACAGGAGCACTGTCGTTACTTACAAGCAGTTGCACACGCTTGAGTAGGGACGCCAATTGAAGCAATGATGTTTTCCCGCAAAGATTAAGCGCGTTAAATCGTTCGGACATCGTCTGCCCAAATGTATCCTCTTGCTGCCCTCCAACCAAGACAACTTCGAAGCCTAAATTGTGCAAACGATGTCCAAGTTTCAAGAACTTGTCTTCAGACCATTTCTTGAGAGGCACCCCAGCTCCAGTAAAAACCGCGACCTTGGGCTTCCCTGAGCAGAGCTGGCTTTCCGCCCAAGCTTCATCTTCATCCAAGGTATACAGTTTAGGTTTCTTGCTCGTTTTCAAGCCCAAACACTTTAGTAACTTGATTTGTTGATCCGTTACATGATCCTTATTGGTTACGAAAACCCCATGGGTTATCAGGTGGTCGAATTCACTCTTGGTTTTGTAGGCAACAAGGTGCTCATTAGCCAGCGAAGCCGAAAAGGCTATGTGATTGAAATCGTTTCTCCTCAAGTCAACGATCAAATCATACCTTATTCCGAGAAGAAGTTTCATGGCTTCCTTGTTCTCTTCTCTTTTCTCGGACATTCTACAAGCCAAAGATCGGTCAAGCCAAGGAGGGTCGTAGCAAATAACCTCATCCACATTTGGATTGTTGGCCAATACGCCTTTTGACCATGATCCGACAACAACTCTAATCTTTGCTTCCGGATAACCGGTTCTAAGCGATTCAATAGCTGGTGTAGCAAGAATGACATCCCCTATGTGGTCAAGTTTAACCACCGTGATGGATTTGATGTTTTCCGGAATAAGTTTCATCAAGTCAAAATTCGGATCGGGAAAGGAGAGCTTCCTTCACCTTATTGTAATATTCGTCAAAGGTGAATAGCTTTGACCGTTTATAAGCAAGTTCTTTCATGGTGTTTCTTGCCAATAAGCTCATTCTTTCGACAGTAAGAATACCTGCTGCGATCGAATCAATACTACAAGGATCAACATACAATACCGCATCCCCACCGACTTCGGGAGACGCCCCCGATTGGGTAGAAACGCAAACGCAACCTTGAGCCATGGCCTCGAGCAAGGGCATCCCGAAACCCTCCCAAAAGCTTGGATAAACGAATGCCCTGCAATTTGCGTAAAGCTCCACCAAAGTTTTTTCATCAACAAAACCAAGCAGTTCAACACCAACGACCTTTCTGCTAAGTTCCCTGATCTCATCAGATCCGTTTCCATCCATCCCCACAATCTTCAACGAATATCCTTCATTTGCCAAGCCTGTCCTTTCGAATGCTCGAATCAATCCCGTTAAGTTCTTCCTTTTTTCTAAACTACCTACGAAAAGGAAAAATTTATCCCAACTACTTGGCACGGTCACCGAGGGGGAATTGGATTGATCCTTCCTAAGGTATAAGGGGATTGTATTAATCCTGTAAGGAGAAATTCCAAAATGATATCGCAACTCACTTGTTGTAGAATCGCTATCCGAAATAATATGGCAACCTGAGCTCGAAATTCTCGCAAAGGCCTTTAAATAAGCCTCGGAAACCTTTGCCCCGTGCCAATCCGGAAAAGTCAGGGTTGTTAGATCATGAACAATTACAGAATCCCTTGATGAAAGACCTGAAAACGGAACATACAGAGCATCGAAAAACAATCTTCTGGAACCGGAAGGTACAGGGCGATTGTGAGAAAAATAGGCTAACGGTCGAATAAAGCTGTTACTCACATGCTTTGAAACGATCCTCTTCAAGTTTTTCTTCTTTTTTAGATCTAGGTTGCGTAGAAGAGCAGGTGATTGGTTTTTCGCAATATTTTTTCCAACTACGGACAATTCGGTATTGTAGTCGCTGGTAAGTCGTTCGCCCAAGTCAATTACCATATGATAAACTGCTGTGCGATTTATTACAGCAGGAGAAATGTCCAAGATAATCTTATTCATCAGACATTGCAGGCAAGCTTAATGACATCACTCTGATCTTCTATAAATGCTGCCATAGTCGCCTTGACTTTTTCCGGACTGCAAACATCTGAAACGAAACCTCTCAAGGATTCGCCCTGATCAGCCAAGTCCTCCGAGGACATGTGATCCAGCTCAATTAATCTCTTGGACAGGGCTCCCGCTTGGATCAATCCCCACAGACTGGACGCGGCATAAAAGGAACTAGGGCCTTGCCCGAGCGTCACCATTTCATGAGGCAGAACAAAGGGGTAATTTTTAGGTACGAGAGATTCAAGAGAACTGTGGCGGGGAGAAAGCACTACTTTCCCCAAAAGAGCGGCTTCGGCAATCGGCCCCCCAAACCCTTCGCCCACAGTAGTAGTAATGTAAGCCTGACATGAATTGTAAAGATAGGCGAGTCCCTCATCTGAAAGATGATCGGTAATAACGAAAAAATTAGTATCCACAAAAGTTTCTCCACCATAAGCAAAGTTAAGAAACTTTTGACATTCTTTTAAAAGAACTTCCTCTGTTTTAGAAAAGTTAAAAGTTGAAATCTTAAGAATTAATGATTTTTTAAGCTTCGAGTTTTTCTTGTAATCAACCCACTCCGACAACAATACTGGAATGGCCTTGCGAGGAGCATCACTGGAAACGGAAAAGAAAAATTCTTCTCCTACCTCCTTGAACTTGTTCCAATCCATGGAATAAATCGCCTTGGGGCTAACTTGGTGAATCATCAAATTTGCAAGATTAGGTATTTGTTCGGTTAAAACCATCGGAGCCATGGGCCAAGGTACGACCTCAATGGGTTTTGTCCAACCAAGATCCTTCGTCATGTCGATAAGAAATGGAGCGGAAACCCATAGGCCGTCAAGCTCCCTCAACGAACTTTCCCAGTTCCCATCTTCAGGCGGCTTGTTCGTTTCCCAAATAAAGTAGCCCAAGTTGTAGCAATTGGAGTACCTTTCATAGTGATCCGGTGTAACATGATGAAACACAATCCAGCTCGATGAAGCATCTCGAGAAAGCAGATTTCTTGCTTCAAGATCGGACATTATTTCGTATGGAAACTCAGCTTTGTCAAATTTTGGATGAAAATGAAGATCCACTCCAATAATCTTGTCGAAAAAAGGGGATATCATCTTTATTTGCTCCCGAACCAGACGAGCCATGCCAAATTGACTCCTCAAGTCTCCCCGCACGAGAAGATTCACCTTCATGGCTTGTATGCAATCAGGGCATAATCACGGGGACCATGCAGTCTTGAATCAATCTCCTTATTTTCAGACTCCTTCACCTCGAAAGACGGATCCGGGTTTAAAAAACTAATTTTGACTGGCAAGAAACCGACGTGTTCGGACATAAACTTTCCCAACTGCCATGGAACCGGACGAACATGGGTGGGGTCATGGAAAAATCCAGACGAACCAACGTCAATGTTTTGTACATTTGGAGTTTCGAAAAGCAAAATACCTCCTGGTCGAAGAACCCGAAATGCATTTCTGATAAATGAAAATTGTGTCTGAAAATCCAAATGCTCGATTAAGTGAAAGGCCGTAAGTAAGGAGAGTGATTGATCCGTTTGATCATTCAATTTGCCAAGAGCGTCGCCCTCCTCCACCAAAAGGTTCTGTGACTGGCATTCACGCAGAAGTGAAGGATTGCAATCAATTCCGAGTGCTTCAATCCCCTCCTCTAAAAGCAAAGACAGCCATTCCCCTCTTCCGCATCCCAAATCCATAGCCTGGAAGGGTTTATCATTAGTTCTTTTTCGGGCCTCGATGGCAATCGGCACATGCACTTTCAATCTTTCTAATATGTCCTCTTGGGCTCCTCTAAATTCATCCTCAAATGCTAGATAGAACTGTGAAAAGTCAATATCTTCGGCTCGCTCTCCCCCGCTTTTGTCTGAGGATGAAGTGGTCTCACCGCTCTCAACAAGAGCATTGACTCGAGCATGTAAGTTACTGAGAGACCTCGAAAAATCGACCCATTTCGCCCTGTTCACCTGCTGGAAGCGTACGATATTTCTAAAAGCAGATATGATATAACGGTTAACCTTATTTTGCTTCCTTAATAATCTGTTAAAAAACTTTGGAAGCGGGGACTTAACAGTTGTAGAAACTTCGGCCAAAAAAATATCCTCTAATGCAGAGTCTAGAGGACTTTTATTCGATAGAGCAAAATCGTCATTTTCAGATGAAATGGTATTTATTTTCTTGAGTCTTTCAGAACGTAATTCTGATTTCAAACGTTCCTTTAACGCTTGTACCTCAAGGAGGATAGCCTCTTTTTCTAATTTAGTTTCTTTACCCATGAAATTGATTTTTACGATACTTTTACAACTTTTTCAGTAAAAAGATTAAATGGAGACTGATCAAACCAGGCATGCTGCTCCTGCACTAGAGTTAATCGAAGTAAATACTCACCAGACTTTGTAGGAGCTTGGCATCTAGCCTGTAATGCCCTTGACGAATTAGAGCATAAGGGAAAAGAAAAAGAGGTTCTTAGACCATCAAAAATTACAATTTCTTTGCTTGCAGGATCGAACCAATGGTAACTTATGTTTATAGGGTTGGGGGGTAAAGAATGGATTGTCTGCTTAGAACGGTTTGCTAATTCAATGGACACTTCAAATGATTCGGAAATTTGTACTTCCATTTGGCATTGAGTTATTTCAATAGACAATTTTTTAATATCTACTTTTTCCCAAAGATGAAAAGAAAGGCATTCCTTAACCTTTTCAACATCGATAGCCTCATTAGAGGCAATTGCAAATAAATCTCGATATTTGGAAAGACGATTGTGCCCGAGATTACCAACAAGACTTCCGGTGGGGTCGTCAGGAGAATTGAACCAAAGGATAACATGTTTAAAATTATCCTTAAGCTGCTTTAGCAATACGCGTGGGTTTTGCTCATTTATATGCATTGCCTTTTCGAAACGACTCCTTGGATCGGAAGGAAGAAAACCACCGAGAGATTCAACTTTTCGCTTTTTGCGTGGGTAATCGTAGTCATAGAACCAGGAATTGGGAAATGTATGTGCTATAAATACCCCCCTTTTTGTAAGTGCAGCACTTACCATTTCATAAGATTGAAAAACTTCCTCAGGACTCAAATGTTCGATAATATCAGATGCAACAATCACATCATAATTTTCTTTGGGTTTGTAGGTAGAAACATTAGCCACTTCGTACCTCAAATTCGCGATCAACTCAGGGAAACGCTTCAAACCCTTCATGGAGATTGAAACTGCATCCGATGAGTAATCAATTCCTGTGCAATTAAAACCGTGAAGGGAGGCTTGAAGTGCAATCTCCCCCCTACCACAACCTAAATCCAGCAATTTGCCATTTTTCGCTAAAGAAACCATAGACAGAACAGAAAGTATTCTGGGGTCACTTGAACCCTCCGGACCATTTCGATTAAAAGATTCATGCCCACCACAATCGTCTAAATAGTAAGAAGAGTCATACTGAGCAACAAGAGCATCGGATCCCTCTCCTTCAATTGAGAATGAGTTACTATATTCATCTTTAATGCGAAAAATCATCTCACCCGCATACCCAGGTAGTGCGATGGAAAAATCGATCGCATCCTTGTAGCGAATTAGAAATTCATTTGTCTCTCTAAAATTATCATTTGTCCAAAAATAACCATCTACCAAAATCCATTTTGCCTGCTTTACTGCGATGCATAAATCATGAAAAGTTCCGTTTCCATCTTGTTGTCCATCGATATGAATTAAATCGTAAAAACCACCTGGAAATTCTTTTAAATTTTGAGAGTTTGCTTCTAAGATATCGAAGTTATAATCTGAAAGTCTTTGCTTTGCCCAGTATAAAGCTCCCTGTATACCTCCAAATGAATCTGTATTATTATCGATACCTAGAACTTTTGCTTTTGGAGAAGCATTGAGAAAAGCACTTATTGAATAACCGAATCTAACTCCAATTTCTAAAATCTTAGAGGGTTTAAGAATTTTAGATATTGCAAATTTTGTTTTGTAATAATCAACCCAGTCCGGAAAAAGTTCGATTAATGGATCTTCAGGGCATGAGAAATCACGAAAATCAAATTGGCAAGTCTTAGACTCATGAAGGATCTTGTCTATCATTTTGAACCTAAACTGTTAACTTTGAATAATCTAATCCTGGAAGATTTGGATAATCATTTAAACATAGATTTGTAACGAATTCTTTATCATTTCGCCATTTAGCATTATCAGCTTCACGATAAAAAGTTCTATTCTCATCATTAACAAAATTATCAAATCTAGTCATATAATGAACAAACTTAGGATCTAATTTTGGAGATTCTTTGATAAAATCGCATATTTCAGATAATTGCTGCCACGACCTACAAATGTCTTCGTATTTTAAAAATAAGAATTTTGATGAACTTTTCTCATTTATTGATAATGCACATTTATAAAATTCAAAATATTCTTTAAATTTCTCACTAATCCATAAACCAACATCATCAATTCCTTCCTTAAATCTATCCCTCTTAAGCCTATACAAACTGTAAATTGAAGCAACTGGTTCACGCGTTAGACATATTATAGGATGCCCAAAATCCTTGGGTTTACCGTGAATTCCATTTGGATTTGGGTTAATGAAAATTGGAGCACTCCTTGGCAAATTTAAATCGCCAAGTCGCAGTGCATATAAAGCAATTTCATTAATTTCTTTCGATCGGGTTAGATACTCATTGGTTTTAAAATCCGCGGAGTCTAACAAAACAAGATCGTAAAGTCCTGAAAAAATATGAAATAAGTAATGCGAACCCACTCGAGGAAAAGCATAGTAATCTATTCTTTTAGTATAACTATTAACAAACATTTCTAATTATTTTCATGAGAGGAACTACATTTAATATTCAATCGGACTGGTCCACTCCAATATCCAAAATTTGGATCATGTAATATATTAAAAATTATGACATCATCCAAATAAAAAATTGTTTCGTCGAAAAAAGAATGAGGAAAACCATGACCACTATTAACTAAGCCAATAGTTAATGAATATTTACCATTTGCAAACTTTTGCATTATTGAAAATTCAAATTGAATAGTTTGACCTATTTTAACCTCACCATGAGAATGCTTAAGTCCATATGAATTCGCTCCAAATGCAATTTTGCCATTTTCATCGATTACTTTAAATCCGCAGTGAGGATCTTTAAATTCCTTTTTAAAAAATAATTTAACTCGTAATTTTATCTCCTCTTCACTTTGGAACACAAATTTTTTTCTACCTTTAGTATCGACCATCTCACAAGATACGAGTGAAACACCTTTGCACTCTTCGGAAATAACTGAAGGTTTTTGTTTTGAAGCATCCGGTGGAATGTTTATCAACTTTTCATTTTCCCTTTCCTTAGATTCTAAAAGATAAGATTCGTAGACATGCATGCCCTCTTTAACAGGTCCAAAAAACTTAATATGCCCCTTATCTAAAAATAAAATACGATTACAAAACTCAGTCATTAAATTTAATGCATGAGATACAAATATAATGGTACATCCTCTTTCCTGTAAATTTTTCATCGATCGAATACATTTCTGTTGAAAAAGAAAATCTCCTACTGCTAAAGCTTCATCAACAAGTAATATATCTGGTTTAAGTTGCGAAATTATAGAATAAGCCAATCTTACAATCATTCCACTAGAATATGTACTTACAGGAAGTTCAGCATATTCTCCGATCCCAGCAAAGGACAAAATCTTTGGTAAAATAGCCTGAATTTCATCTGAATTGAATCCAAATAACTTTCCATTTAGAAAAACATTCTCGATTCCGGTAAAGTTTGTATTGAATCCGGAACCCAATTCCAGAATTGCTGCAACCCTTCCCTTGATTGTAAGTTCTCCGGAAGTTGGTTCAAGAGTTCCTGCCAATAATTGTAGTAGTGTACTCTTACCTGAACCGTTTAAACCTACAACTCCAACTGAATCACCAGATTTAATTTTAAGAGTAATATCCCATAGTGCAGGGTAAGAATTACTCGAATCTCTTTTTAAATTAAGGAGTTTTCTGACAAGCACTTGAGGTGCGTATGTGCCAGTTTGATAAACTTTACTTATCTTGGATAAACTTACTGCAATAGTATCCAATTATTTTTAATTCAATATGTAGAAAATAAACTTAAGCTATCGTTCAAAAGAAATTATTAATCATTGTAGAGATAGTGACCATTCGGGAGGGACCGTTGTAAAAATAAATCCTTCTGTCAATTTCGAACCTGTCATATACCAAACTCCACGCCTACCGGATCCATCCTGTTGAATAATTAAATCAGGTGTACCGTTCGCATCAAAATCCTTCGCTCCGCGGATTCGCCACTCTTGGGCAAAGTTAATTATTAATTCTTCAGAGCTTTTTGATGTTCCGTTCATGTACCAGATAGTCCTAGAAACGGCAGTCGTAGCTACAGAACTTGTAGATAGTTGTTCAACTACTAAATCTTGGTTGCTGTCACCATTGAAATCACCAGACCCAACAATTCTGTAGTTCGCATCCGTAGCAAAGCTTTCTTCGCTTGAAATAGAAAAGCTACCACCACTGTAAACCATTATCCAAATTTTCTTCTCACCTGTTGATGTGTTTTCTACAACAATATCAGTGGTAGAGTCTCCGCCAAATGCACCCGTTGCAACAATTCTCCAATCAGTTCCAACTGTGGTAAATATAGTTGATGTTAGAACAGAGGAAGAGTTCACAGTCCAAACTGCCCTTTCTCCAGTAGTCATATTATCTGCTAAAATATCTGTGGATCCGTCTCCGTTATAATCAATAAAACCCCTCATTTTCCAAGCGACTGTTGCGTCTGAGTTACCTGCAGGGATAATACTTCTATTAACATTGAGATAAGCGTATTTCTTTCCAAATGAATTAAGAGTGCCGTCTTGATTTCCCAAATTTAAGACAATAGCTTTTCCTGTTTTTGTATTTTGGAACACGCAATCATTACTGCCATCTGCATTTAAATCACCCGAGCAACATGTAGTCCATTCGGGTAGAAGTGTACTGAATACAAATCCTTCCCGAATACTAGTTCCGTCCATATACCATATACCTTTCCGCCCAGTTGTTTGCTCGACAAGAATGTCAACCTTTCCATCTTTGTCATAATCTCCGGTGCCCTTCATACTCCATTCTTGGGCAAAATTGAGGAAACTCACTGTTGAGGATTTAGTCGCTCCATTCATAATCCAAATAACTCTAGAAACCACAGCACTAGGGTCGGAGCTAGTAGTAACTTGTTCAGCAAGCAAATCTGGTTTACCATCACTATCGAAGTCAGCTGCCCCAACAATCCTAAATCCTGAATTAGTCTCAATCAAAGAACTGCTAGTGATCGATAAACTTTTACCAGTACCAGTGATGAAACTAATTCTCTTTTCACCCGTACCAGTGTTCTCAGTGACCAAATCAAGTTTTCCATCTGAATTAAAATCGGCAACTCCTACAACATTGATAGATGTAGCAGTCGTAGTTAAATCAATTGTAGAATCAATTATATTTCCATTCATGAAACTAATTTGCTTAAGTCCAGTGGTGGTATCCTGAGTAATAATATCAATTTTACCGTCAAGATCGAAGTCTCCAGAACCTACGACCTTAGTTGTAGTGGAGTATGTATTTATAGTGGCTCCACCTGATAATAAGACATCTTCAGTCATGAATTGTTGGTACGCACCATAAATATCCCAAACAGCACGTTCACCCGTAACCGTATTTTCGATAAGTATATCCGCAGATGAAAAACTAGATGCTGCTCCGCTTGAAGAGTTGGCATCCGGAGCGGCACCTGGTAAAGTTGCTAATAAAACAGCAACTTCGGTAGTGGGTAGTGCCTCAAGCGCAGCGGTAGTCATAGTTAGTGATGCTGCGGTTTCTTCGAGAGACTTCCAATATCTGGTATCAGGTGGGGTATTTCCAGCATCTACATTGGTGGTAGCAATATAAGTAGAACCGTCAACAATTACTAGAGCACC
>Ga0209533_1004070_pt1 | contig 12792 bp, 11 predicted proteins | sample COG_04_FD_184748 | JGI IMG/M metagenome (GOLD analysis project Ga0209533, IMG submission 184748) | Pelagic Microbial community sample from North Sea - COGITO 998_met_04 (SPAdes) (version 2) | ecosystem: Environmental > Aquatic > Marine > Neritic zone/Coastal water | place: Helgoland, sampling... | reverse complement strand
AAGGACCAAACCCTACTTTTGCGCCTGCAAATGCTGCATCGCTTTAGTCAAAAACTTCTCAGACTGTTTTGCGCCCGTTTCAAGCTCAGACTGATCGTTCGTGTCATTAATTGCAGCCCAGTTATTCAAAACATCGTCGGCTGTTTGCTTTTCGGGGGTTAAATAGACCCCATCGGTTTCAAACAAACGAGTGCTTGCATAACCACCCGCACCTGCACAAAGAATCATGCGGTTAGGTGCATCGTCGTGACACAGCGTTAATGCGCCGGCTGTAACAGCCTCGGGTGTGAGTATGTCGAGGATTTCTGCCGGCATCAAATCTTCAGTCATACGCGTACCCGCTACTGGGGCTAGCGCATTCACGCGAATGTTGTATTTCATGCCTTCAATAACCAAAGTATTCATCAAACCCAGCACTGCCATTTTAGCCGCGCCATAGTTTGATTGGCCGAAGTTACCGTACATACCACTTGACGAGGTTGTGACCACAATGCGGCCATACTCTTGGGTTTTCATAATCTCCCAGACGGCTTTGCAGCAATTCACCGTGCCCATAAGATGCACGTCAACCACTAAACGGAAATCATCGAGCTCCATTTTAGAAAACGATTTGTCGCGTAAAATGCCCGCATTGTTAATTAAAATATCAACGCGACCCCACTTGTCCATGGTTTGTTTAACCATGTCTTCGACTTCATCAAACTTCGCCACGTTAGCACCATGCGCTAACGCTTCTCCGCCATCGGCTTCAATTAAAGCAACCACTTCATTAGCCGCTTCAGAACCGCCGCCACTGCCATCGCGCGCACCGCCTAAATCGTTAACGACCACTTTAGCACCTAACTTAGCCAACGCCAGGGCATGAGAACGCCCCAGGCCGTTACCTGCACCTGTTACGATGGCTACTTTTCCTGTTAAATCAATCGACATTTTTAATTCCTCTGTTCAATTGCGTTTTCAATTTGATTATATGGATATACTAATGACTAACTCTGGGCATAGGCCTAGCTATATTTTTGAATTTCGGCTCTTGCTACCACCATACGGTGCACCTCATCAGGGCCGTCGGCTAAGCGTAAGGTTCGATTGCCGGTATACATTGAAGCCAGCGGCGTCCACTGCGAAACGCCGGTACCACCGTACATTTGAATGGCTCGGTCAATAATTTCACCGGTTATTTTAGGCACCATTGCTTTAATAGCCGAAATATAAATCCGCGCCTCTTTGTTACCCAGCACGTCCATGGCCTTAGCCGCTTGCAATACCATTAAACGGCAGCTGTCTATTTCAATGCGGCTGTTCGCCACTAAATCAAAATTACCCCCTAACTTAATCAACGGCTTACCAAACGCCTCACGTGATAAGCCACGCTTAATCATGAGCTCTAACGCTAATTCAGCCTGACCTAACGCACGCATGCAGTGGTGAATTCGGCCTGGCCCTAAACGCCCTTGGGAAATTTCAAAGCCACGCCCTTCGCCTAACAAAATATTACTTTCGGGCACACGACAGTTATCAAACTTTAAGTGCATATGGCCGTGGGGTGCATCGGGATTACCAAATACATGCATGGGCCCCAGCACTTCAACACCGGGATTATCCATAGGCACTAAAATTTGGCTCTGACGCAAGTACATTGGCGCATCGGGGTCGGGATTCGTTTGCACCATAACAATCATAATGGCGCAACGGCTATCGCCTGCCCCCGAGATATAAAACTTCTCGCCGTTGATGACCCACTCGCCATTTTCAAGCACAGCGGTGGTAGAAATATTTTTCGCATCGGATGATGCTATATTCGGCTCGGTCATCGCATAAGCCGAGCGAATCTCTCCGGCCAACAATGGCTCTAACCACTGCTTTTGTTGCTCAGGCGAGCCGTATTTCGCCAGCACTTCCATATTACCGGTATCGGGTGCGGCGCAATTAAATACTTCGGGTGCTATAAAGCTTTTACCCATTTCTTGGGCTAGGTATGCGTAGTCTAAGTTGCTCACACCCTCGCCATTCCAATCAGGCAAAAAGAAATTCCATAAGCCCTGCTCGCGTGCTTTGGCTTTGAGGCCTTCAATAATCTCGCTTTGACGATCACTCAAGGTCCAAATATCGTCTTTGTTAGGGGTATGGTGAAACTCCTCTTCTAGCGGGGCAATTTCTTTTTCAATAAAACGCTTCACCAACTCAAGCGTTGGCACAAACTCGTCGGACAACTGTAAATTAAATAACTCGGACATAATTAACCTCTAAGATGAATTTGATACAACGCCTAACCAGTCACTAAATAGTGAAGCCACCATCCACCACTATACACTCGCCCGTGGTGTAACTCGACGCATCGGAGACCAAATAAAGGACGGTGCCTGCCATTTCTTCAGGCTCAGCATGACGCCCCATGGGGACGCTTTGAATGGCGGTTTTATAGATTTCTTCATTGCTGAACAAAGCTCCAGCAAACTTAGTTTTAGTAAAACCAGGCAGCAACGCATTCACGCGGATGCCATGGGGCGCACATTCCTTGGCAAAGGCTTTGGTCATGCTCACCACTGCCGCCTTAGTAATAGAATAAATACCCTGCAAAGGCCCAGGTATTAATGCATTGACCGAAGCGGTGTTGACGATGGTACCGCCGCCACTGTCGCGCATTAAGCGACCACCCTCAACCGACATAAAAAAGTAGCCGCGCACATTCACATCAACTGTTTTGGTGTAAGCACCTAAGTCAGTGTCGAGAATATCGCCAAAGTATGGATTAGCTGCAGCATTATTGACCAAAATATCTAATTTGCCGTGCTTGTTCTTAATGTGGGTGAAAATCGCACTAATGTCATCCATATTACCCACGTGGCATGCGTATGCTTCGGCGCTGCCGCCGCTTTCGTTAATGGCATTAGATACCACTTCACAACCATCTATTTTGCGGCTTGAAACAATAACATGGGCGCCCTGCTCAGCTAACAATTTAGCAATGGATTCACCAATGCCACGGCTTGCGCCCGTCACTAAAGCAATTTTTCCTGTTAAATCAAATAAAGTGGTACTCATCTGTTAACTCCAACAATTACAGCAAAAAACCAGCCTCAAGTGCCGAAGCTACTTAAACACGCACATTAAAAACTGCTACCAACATGCCGCCAGCCACAATAGCGGGCCACATCTTAGAGAAAAGCGAGAATAAAATCAGCAAAAAAAGGCCAGTTGGGTTGGTCTTGGCTCGCAGCAAATTAACCGCTGCTGCGGCAAGCCTAAGCGGCAGCCCCAAGCATCTGCATGCCAAACCCGAATATTATGACAGCATTTGTGTCATTTTGTAAAGATTCAGGCAACAGAAGAGAGCTAGATCTCGCGGGGAGCGCGGGTAAATAGGCAGCGCAAGATATTAGGTGGGGTTGTCATCAAAGGGATGCTGGCCTGATACTTTGATCCAGAGTAAAAAGCAGCCCAAAGCACCCAGCACCAGTGCGCCAGGCAGCACCCAAGTATTCATCACATCAAACTGCAACGGGAAGTAGACATCTACCTTCAGCATCGCCGCCACGCGCATAATATTAAGAATAAAAATCGTGATCACGCTTAAAACAACCGCTGCGATTTTTTTCAGCAGGCTCCCAGGCCACGCAACGATAGCGGCCACCAGTGCAGCCATGATCATCAAACCATCGGTGCCCTCGCCAAAGCGTATTACCGCGCCATCGTGCGCGCGAATCTCGCCGAGCATACCGTTAGGCAAAGAACTCAACTCAGCTTGCTCGCCTAGCATGTTCAATAAATCTCTTATAATTGGGACGCACACATTGAGGTACTGCTCAAAACTATTAGTCCCCAAAAAATAATTGTTGTACCAATAATTTAACAACCAAAAGAACGACAAAAAGATTGCGCCGAACTTCACCATACCTGTGTTGCCGAAGAGGCTTCCTACTACTTTTTCATGAGCGTTAGATTTTTTTGGCTGGCTTGGAAACATTTCGTTATTCCGCAGTGATTCTTGACATGGCCACTATCCTAACATTTAAGAGCACTATTTTGCAGGTCATAGATTCGTTTTTTATGATATTGCAAACCATATTCAAGCGCAGAACGTGGCACTACTATTAAGTTTAATACGCTAAGAACTGCCAAAAAATTCGGTACATTGTAAAAATATCGGGCCATTATTTCTTTATCAAGCCATACGCTATACCAAACTACCTATAGTTATTTGTGATGCTTAGACCTACCATGCATGTAATGACAACTAGCGACAACTTGGTCATTACTATTGTTTTTTCACTTGCTTCCTCAAGGCTCATACCAACTGAACACCAATCAAAAAGTTGGTATACTCTCTCAAGTCAGAATACCGGGAAATAAGGCGACTCTATATGCAAAACAGGCGCTATGTAAAAAACTTTTCGTTTCTTGAAGACACCGCATGTTACTGCGGCAGCCAGCAGCCGTTTTCATTGTGCTGCGGACCCAAATCAAAAAAACGAAAAGTTCCTAATGGAATTTCTATTGTCAACGAATTTTTAAGCGCCCCACAAATAAACAACTTAATACGCTGGGCAGAAAAACAAAAAAGATCTTGGCTGACAACCATCGACTTAGAGAAGTCGATGGCAGGGAAGACGATTCAAAAAAAAGATGCAGGGCGAGTCACACAAACCGTTGCGCTTGGAACTCGCCAAGCGAAAATCAATTCGCTATTGCACAAAGCCTACGCCAACGAAATAACACCAAGATCAGGATTGCAGATCGAGTCGTTTGAGCCCGCCAGCATGCTGCGATACGGGCCTGGAGGCAAATATGGGGCACATGCAGACGCAGAGCAAGATGATGAGCACGGGGTATTTTACAAAGTACTAGATAGGGATATCAGCTTGCTTTTATACTTGAACGATAATTATGAAGGAGGCGAACTTAAATTTACCCGCCTAAACTATACTTATAAACCTAAAGCAGGGGACCTTGTTTTCTTTCCTTCAAATCATATTTTTACGCACGAATCTACCCCACTTACCGTCGGGGTAAAGTGGGCTATCGTATCATGGGCCAAACTGACTCAGTCGGTTCCCTTACCTGACAGCATCAAACGCATTAGCCTGTAACCCTTATTTATGTTTGAGAGCGTCACATAATATTAGTGGGCGGGCCCAAAAATCTCCGTACCTGACTTAGAGATATAAAAATGAGTAATCTTAGTGCAGAAAAATGGTCTGCATTGTGGAGCAATCAAACAACCACAACGCTACCCAGCATGTTTGAAGAGAATTATGATTTAAACATTGCAGACTTCTGGCATGAGGTCCTAGACGGCAACCACCAAAGCATTATCGATCTCGCGTGCGGCAACGGAGCACTCGCTTGGCTTGCTAACGATCTGTTTTCTCAGCAAGAACGAATTACAAAAGTTACTGGTATCGATACGGCAAACATCGATCCGTTCAAAGTGCTAAATAAAGATAGAAAAAAATTTCCAATGCTTGACTTCATCGGCAACACAGCAATAGAAAAACTACCCTTTAACGATGACTCAATCGATCTAGCGATCAGTCAGTACGGATTAGAGTATTCTAATTTACAGGAGTCGATTCCTGAGATCAGTCGAGTTTTAAAATCCAAGGCAAAAGTCGGCTTCATCTTACACAATAATGAATCTTTTCTCTTGAAAGGATCAACAATATCTTTGGACCGTCATTTACGAGTCTTACGCGAAGTAAAAATCCATGATCTCTTTTTCGAGCTAGATCGCCTATTTGGCAGAAGTAAAGACTTAGAAAAAATCATTGCCAAGCCTAAAATTCGGAAAAAAATGAATGCTATTAACGCCGCAACTCTCCAAATCAAAGACATTATGAGCGACGTAAAGGCAGGCCTTGAAATTGAGCGCTATTCTCAGTCTATGTTTAATGCATTTTCTGAAGAATCTATTCGAAAACGCATTGACCGAAAAAAAGCGATTCATCAAGCAATAAATCATTTGCAAAGCTACATTGATCGCATAGTGGATTTGAAAACCGCTGCTTTATCTCCCGCCGAACTTGGCGTACTCGTCAACCTTATCGAAAAAGAAGGATTTACAATTAGCGAGAACCATCCCATTGCTTATAAAGAGCACAAAAACTTAGGGACTGCATTTGTAGCCCATCGTTAAACCTCTTGCTTTGCCAAAAAATCATTAGAGCATGAGCATGTTAAATACTACAAGCAAAAAAAAACCCGGATAAACCGGGTTTTTTTTGTTCGAATAAAAAAATCTTAAACGAACCTATCCATGGCAAAACCGCCTATTACTTGATAGCGCGACGACGGCCAGTCAGGTAAGTAATACCGAGCAAGCCAAGACCCAAGGCAGCTGCAGCAAAAGCCGGTACCGGCACAGACTTGCCAAATTGCCCGCATTCAGTCGATACATCGCATGTTGTGTATGCAACATCGATGAAACCAGCTAAATCCCAGCTAGTATCACCAGCTCCAGCGGCTGGGCCAGGGTATGGACCAATTGACGCAGTGCCACCACTTTTGTAGGTGTCAATGAGAGTTTGCGTATCAGCAAACGAAGGCAGGTTGCCAAAAGGACTGACAGCGCCTGCTGTTCCGCCTTGGTAAGCTACAGCAACGCGGTCATCCCATGAAGTGACGATATAACTGTTGATGCCTGTAACGCCCAGCGCAAAAAACCCATAATAGCCGCCTGTTATTTGGCCTTCTGAATTCGTACAAATGCTCGACACGGTTGGAGTTGCATCTAGATTTTCAGTATTCTGAAATCCAGCCGCTGCGTAGGGTGCAGCAATTTGAGGAACATAAGTGTTTGAGGTTGTACGTAGTATGGCTGTCATATCGCCACTAGTAAAATTAGCGCTGCCTGTGTCTGGAATTGCATTGCCCGATGCATCAAAAACATAATCAGCAGCGCTGTAAGTGTAACAATCAGCTGTGGGCGTGTAAGCTCCCGAAGCACCCCCAAACGTTTTATTCGTGATGATGATATGACTCAAAGCTTCCCCAGGTATCGTTGTGCCAAAAGCTGGGTTTGTACAGTTACCTGATACGCAAGCATTAGTGCCAAAGAGAGGCAGCGTGGCCATAGTTTGGTGATATTCTTTTAAAGCACCCCCTTGCCAGTTAACACTATCATATGCCATTGCTCCGCCGCTCATGAGCATGCCTGCACCTGTTGCAGCCACAGCTGCCGCTAAAATTGATTTTTTCATGATACTTCTCCGTTCATTATTAATATTAATGTTAGCCTGCTAGTTTTCAAAACTTTTAGAGCCCCGCCAATTTCTTCAACTTTGGCTTATGATCAAATCACATAACATACCAATGCTTAAATCAATCTAACGGCATAACTAAGTTTATCAACTATTTGTAACGCGTGATTTTTTCAGCTAGACGATGTTCTGGTTGAAAGCGCCACACAACATTAGTATAGTGCAGTCAAATATGACATCAAGTGTGACATAAGGGGATTTGAAGTTCCCTCATTTAATTTGCAGATCAGAAAAGCAAAAAAAAAACACTGATAATTTTTGCAAAATAAAAAAGCAAAAATAAACAGGCTAAAGCAGGAACGTGAGGCAAAGGTCAAAAATCAGGATGCAACCCGCAAATCAGGCCCTTTTTTTGCAAAGGCCTCTGTGCATTTACGATAATATGTTTTGCAAATACGCACAAATAAGGATCACCGAGCGAGAATTTAAATGAAGTTGACAAGCTATTTAAAAGTTACCCCATCTTCTATCAACAGCGCCGGTCTTGGTTTTTTACTCAGTGCAGCACTGCTTGCCGCACCCTATACTCGCGCGCAAGATGTTGAAGAAGTGATTATTCAAGGCGAGCAAATGACGGACCAAGTTTTGGATGACTTGGTCTCGGTATCAGCTATTGATGCTGAAAAGCTGGCCGATGCTGGCATAGAGAACGTTGAAGACGTAGCGGCCTATGTACCCAACCTCGTACTAACCCAATCGATTACCGGTACCAACATTTTCATTCGCGGCATTGGCTCTGGCGTAAATCAAGGCTTCGATCAATCGGTTGGCTTATATGCTGATGGTGTGCCGCTCCCACGAGCCAACATGGCTCGCTCACCATTTCTAGACCTGGCTGGTGTGCAAGTGTTGCGCGGGCCCCAGTACGTTCTCGATGGGAACTTCAGTATAGCGGGCTCAGTGCACATGCTCAGCAACCTATCTTTGGATGAGTTCAAAGCCGGTATCGATTTAAACTATCAGCCGGCTCAAAACGACCGCAAGATCTTATTAACTGCCGGCGGGCCCATAAACGATTGGTTTGCAATAAATGCAGTGGTGCAAAGCAAAAAATCTGACGGTTACATGGAGAATGTATTTCAAGATAGCCTAGAGCCGGGGGTAGACGAACTGACGGGCAGATTCGTTCTGGGTTTCAATCCTACGGATAATTTCTCTATTAAATTTAAAGCCGAACGCGGTTCTTTCGATACTACCGGAAGGCCCATAGAAGTGATTTTTTCGGAACAATCTGGACGGCTAGACAAAACTGCATTGACCCCCATAGGCTTTGAGATCACCCGAGACGCTTTGGTCGCTGGAACCCTAACTGCCACCCCATGGATCACTGAATCCGACTACTTGCTGGCCCCTCGCGACGTTAGGTACCGACAAGGGCTCGTAGTAGATGGAGTCCCGACTGAGCAATTTCTATTCGCGGGTAACGAATATTTTTCACAATGGAGCGAGTTTTACTCTGACAATGGAGCCACCGCTCCAACGGGGCTTTTAGATACAACGGCCAATTACAAACGAGCCGCAGACACCAAGGAATTTAGCAACAACGACAGCATAAACTATACGCTCGTCAGCGACCTCTGGCTAAATGATTCTAAGTTGACCTCAACATCGTCCTACATTGAGTATTCGTTCGACGAGGCGATTGATGGCGATATAACGCCGATGCCCTTGCTTGTCATTAATCAGAGCGAGAACTATGATCAAATTTATCAAGCGCTAAAATTTGAATCGCCCAAAGGCGGTTTTATTGAGCTCACCGCTGGAGCAAGCTACCTAAACTCGCACTTGAAGTTTAGGGATAATATCAACCTTGAGATTGACTCTCGGAATATCCCACCTGGCAGTTCATTAGACGCCTTTGACGTTAACGCACCTGTGGGTGCTTTCTTCGCCCAATTCATCACGGTGGAGCAAATTCAGGGTTTTGCGGATTTCGGTATTATTAGAAACTTTAAGCAAAGCAATACTATTCAGGCAGCTTTCATTCAGTCTACATTTAACTGGAGCGATGTATTCCGATCAACGATTGGCCTTCGCTACACTCATAGCGAAAAGGCCGCCTTTAAAGAGCTTTACTTCACAGATAAAGATTTTGTTGACTTTGACATCAATGTCGATCCTCTTGCTGTGGGTCGCGAGAGCCGAACACCCAATATTTCTGAGGCATTGCTAAACTCAATGGAGATTGCCACGCGTGATTTTGTGACTTTCTTTGGGCTGCAAGTGCATACTGATCGTTACGACGTACCGAATACCGGTATTGATTCAGCGCCGCTGAACGAAGTTAGGCGCGAGGAAACACTCCTACCCAGCATCACCTTTGAATGGGACATCACTACCGATTTAACAACGCTGGCCTCGGTACGCCTAGCAAATAAGCTTGGGGGCTTCGATGCCAGATCAAATACTCGGCCTGACGTTCCCGGCGGGCGAGGCGCTCCCGTCGGCACATTTGAATTTAAGGATGAGAGTGCGCTAGTTTATGAATTAGGCACGAAATGGTTTTTCCCTCAAGGTAATGGACAGCTGTCTGCGACAGCATTTTTTAGCCAGTTCACTAACCTACAAACAAGCCGATCAGACGGGAAAGTGGGTGCAAATGTCACCAACGCAGGTGCCGCAGAAACTCGAGGAGTTGAAGTAGAAGGCTTTCTTGCCTTGAGCGAGAAGTTTAATATGCAATATTCGTTGGCTTGGATTGATTTTGAATTCACCGATTTCATCACTGGCACATGTGCACTTAACAGAAGACCAGACAATGTGGTTGTCGTTATTGATGCAGGGGGGTTTGCGCCTGACGGCGCAAGTACGGGCTCGGTATCTCCCATTGCTTATGAAGAAGTTATTCGCGCTCAAAGTGGTGGTGACTTTGGTACCACAACCCAAGGAAACGGTTCATTATCACAACCGCTACCTAGTGGCAGTGTGCCTTTCGATGACTTGCTGTTCGGCTCACCGATCTTTTGCGATTTCAATGAAAGAACGAACCAGTTTGTTGCAGAGTGGCAAGGCACATTCACATTTAATTACCAGACCGAAATTGCAAAGCTTGGAGTATTCAAACCTACTGTGGACATTCTCTACAACAGCGGCTACTTTACTGATGTTGCGCAAGACGCTGATATTGCTCAGGAGGCCTATACACAAATAAATGGGCGTTTAGGCCTCTCAGATTTTGACGGGCGATGGACCGTGGCTATTACTGGCCAAAATCTTACAAACGAAACGATTATTGGCTCGGCCGCTCCGGTGCCGATAGCTAGCGGAATTAATTTTCAGCGAGCCTATTTCGGTTTTATCCGTCCACCACGAACAATTGGCTTAAATCTAAGATACAATTTTTTCTAGAGAATTAGTTTAACCTCCGCCGATGTTTTGAAGAACGCCTGAACCATTGCCAACCCTCAGAGACACCTCAGATGAGCAAGCGAAGCCCAATTCAACAGTTAATTTTGATCGTTTTGCTAGCTACACAGGCCTCATGCCTAGATCGGGACTTCACTTACAATAGGCTTCTGGGTAGCTGGGAGGGAGCCAACGGGGCTGATACCAGTTGGTGTGCTACGTATGCTACAGACGGGCGCTTTTCTTTGTTTAGCCGATCACCCATCATCGACATGACGTCTCGCACGACATCAGATTCGAACATGGAAGATAAGATCTTGTCGGAGGCAAGCTTAACAAATAAAACCGAACTGGGCGTTGGCTATGTTGCCGGCTATTGGTCAGTTGCCCGCGGCGGACGGCTCTCCCAGCGCGGCGCGTTAGTCCGAGATAATAATGGCAGAGAACTGGCAAAGGCGCACCGCGTGCTACAACCCTCCACCGAGTACGTCATCCGTTTTAAAGGCAACGACAAGTTGTCACTACAAAACATTGAAAATAAAACGGACCACGCCATGCTAACCCGCGCTGCTAATTGTTTTCATTTTAGCAAGGATGTCAATATGGTTTTTGATGAAGCCGTATGGGATGAAGACTCTGAGAGTGCTCCCTAGCCTGATCGGCCAATGAACCCCTGCTGTACATCACGTCAATTCAATGACTGTTCGGACTGAAGTAGGTACCCTCAGCTAGAAATCACGTCAGCCACCTTAAAATATTAACTTCCTGTAAGTATCTCGTACCGCAAAGTACTTTATCCTCCTGTTTTGCCTATGCTAGCTCTTAGCGCTGCCAGCTCGTAGACTTACTACCCGAAATCCTACACGCAATCTAAGGAAATAGCGGTAAAAGCACTGAAACAGCCTGTTCACATATATCCCCCTTCAGGATGACAGCTAATGATTACCCTTTACGGCTTTGCTTACAGCAACTATTACAACATCATCAAACACGTGCTGTTATACAAAAACATTCCGTTTACTGAGAGCCTCCAATATGGGGCTAATGAGCAATTTCTTGAGATAAGCCCCGCGGGTAAAATACCGGCCATCACCACCGACCAAGGCATTCATTTATCGGAGTCGAGTGTGTGCTGTGACTACCTAGAAGATGCCTACCCTAAGGAGCCACTCTACCCCGCCAATAACGAAGCTCGCGCCCAAGCTAGGCAGATAATGAAGATTAGCGAGCTTTATTTAGAGCAGCCTTGTCGCCGGCTCATACCCTTCGTATTTACTCAAACAGCTGTGCCTAAAGTAGTGGCCGAAGAAGTACGCAATACGCTTAGCCGTGGCATTGAAGCGCTCATCCATCTATGTGTGTTCACTCCGTATCTTACCGACAGCAAACTGACCATGGCCGACATTTACCTGCACTACGTAATGAATGTGGTAGACGGCGTGGGAAGCACCGCTCTGGAATGGAATATAGGTGCTGAAATTGAAGGTTTAAAACAATGGCAAACCCTTATGGCCGCCAGTGACATCGCGCAAAAAATCAGTGCCGAGCGCGAGGCTAACCGCGAGGATTTTTTTGCCACGATGATGGCAAGAGTCAACAGTCAACCTAAATAGATGACTGGTTTGAGTCGATGGCTTAAATGACTCTTTTGTATATGATGAGTGAAACTCCAAAAATAGCCTAAAAAACCTTATTGATTGACAACAATCAACTCACCCCGATACATCTGCATTTGACAGGCAAACCCATAACTGCCCGCTTGGAGTGGCGGCAATGTAACGTCGACCGGCTGATTTAAGGGCAGCTCGACGCTGATATCTAAATCGGCAAAGCTTAGCGTGCCCGCACATGGCGAAGGATCTTTGCGAATAAACTGCAAAATGACGGGGTTAAGCTCGGTCGTACTTGCCACCACCTCGATTTTTGCTGGCGTGTAAACACCGCTCTCAACAACAATGGTCACCACACCCTCATTGGCATTGACCTCGCGCGGATTGTACAGCCAAAACCACCAAGCAATAAGCGCTATTAACGCCAAGCCCAATAGGTTAACCATAATCATAGTCATTTGCCCACTTCATTCATCCACTTCATTCATCCACTTCATTCATCCACTTCATTTATTCACCAACCGCGCAGGCGCGCTAATGGTATGTGAACGCGGTTTGAAAAAACGTAACCTGTTAGCATT
>Ga0209533_1004068_pt1 | contig 12793 bp, 11 predicted proteins | sample COG_04_FD_184748 | JGI IMG/M metagenome (GOLD analysis project Ga0209533, IMG submission 184748) | Pelagic Microbial community sample from North Sea - COGITO 998_met_04 (SPAdes) (version 2) | ecosystem: Environmental > Aquatic > Marine > Neritic zone/Coastal water | place: Helgoland, sampling... | reverse complement strand
ATATTCGCATTTTAAAACCCCTATTAAATTACCACTATATCCGCTACATCTAATTCACCAATACCATCATTCACCTTGGATAGACTTCCAAATGTCAACCATCCACCCGCATAAAACCCATGATTACAACAATATTTTAATGCATAAAAAAATTGTTTTAAATTAAATGGTGTGTTATCACCAATGTCATGATGGGTATGTAGATATAATTTGGTATGAATTGTAAATTCAACTGCATTCACATCTCCTTCTACTTTATTTTTTGTATTTTTAATAAATGGTTTGAAAGATATTTTTTTTATGTCAGATGGTTTTACTTTCAATGTTAAATTTGTTGATAAAAATGTGTTGTTTTTTTTTTGACTGGATCCTTTTGACCAATATCCTATTGTTTCGTTCAATGTATAATCTGAACTATCATGATTCAATAAATCAGAAATTTCTTTTTTTGATAAGAATTTTTTTAATTTCGATAACTTTATAACTTTTTGTTCTGTTCCCCATCTATATCCCACAATGAATTTAAATCGTAATTCATCTCCAACTTTTAAACATCCTTTTGGATTTATTCGCGTTTTTGTAGTATTCTTTTTTACAAGTGATTTCTTTTTCATTGGTGATTTCTTTTTCATTGGTGATTTTTTTTTCATTGGTGATTTCTTTTTCATTGGTGATTTCTTTTGTTTTTTCATTTATATTAGTTTTAGAAAAAATATCATGACCATACAAAAATACATGTATTTCACATGTATTTTTATAACGTTTTTAAATTTGAATTTTAAAAGGACATAAAACATTAGTAATATTTAGGTTTAATAAAATGGTGAAACAAAAAATTGCATTACCAGACATTATTAGTTTGGTGGAATATTTTAAAAAAAATTATTTAGACGCAAGACTCCAACAAGTATATGATATTAACAGTAAATCATTTTTATTAAAATTTTTATTACCCACCAAAGAAAAGAAATTTGTCATTGTGGATGCCAATGTCCAAAGTCTACGTATTCATGAAACAACTCATAATTTTAAACGTCAAAAATTACCATCCAGTTTCTGTGCCAAATTACGAAAACATTTACCCAATAAAAAAATCACTAATATTAAACAACTTGGTATTGATCGGATTATCGATATTCAACTAGGATTTGATAATAAATTCCATTTAATTTTAGAAATGTACGATAATGGAAACCTTATTTTAACTGATGATTCCTATAAAATTCTAATTTTAAGTCGACGACATGTATTTAATGAAGAATCAAAAACATTAGTTGGTCATATATATCCACATAATCAGGTTACACAAGCAATTCAGTTCAATGATGAATTATATTCTTCTGTGATTAAATACTTAAATACATTAAACTTTCCCAAGAAAAAATCTTTTCGTGAAATTTTTCTAACAAAAGATTCACCTATTGGTGATTTTGGAAAAGATATTATATTAAATAGTTTATGTAAAATGGGAATTGCTCCCAATAAAAAATTTCGAAATGATTCAATGGGTGAATTTGATTGTAATTTATTTCTCATTTATTTAAAAGAAACTTTGGCAAATATTGGAAATTCAGAAAAAGGTTATATATTTTTCAAAGATGGTAAACCAGAAAATTACGCTCCAATCTTTTTTGAACATTTGAAAAATATGGAACACAAAGAATATGCAAATATGAATTTGGTCTTGGATGATTATTATAAACCAAATATAAAAGAAAAACAACTTGACGCAAAACAAGAAACTGTTAAAGATGAAATTTCAAAAATTGATAAAATCAAATTAGCATTGGAAACAAAAATTAAAAAATTAAATAATGAAATTAATCAAATTTCTAAAATTATTCAGTATTTAGAAGAAGAATATGTCTACAAAAATTGTCATAAATTACCAAAAATCAACATTATTGATGAAAATAAAAAAGATCGTACGACCATTTACAAATTTTTATTACCAAACCATGATTCCAATAACCCAAATAACCAAGAGAACTCTGAAATAATAATTGAAATGAAAAATGAATTCAATTTATGGCAAAATATTAAGCAATATTATCAGAAACAAAAAGTACTGAAACAAACTATTTTGAAAACCAGAACCAGTGGAAATGAAGCCATATGCATATTGGAAAAAAAAGAAATTAACAAAATTAAGAAAAAAAAATACATTGAACCAAGTGTTCCCATTAAACAATTTTGGTTTGAAAAATTCAAATGGTTCATTACATCAGATGGTTTTTTAGTAATTTTAGGTCGAAACAAACATCAAAACGAGGAAATCGTGTCAAAATACATGGTGGAAGGGAAAGATATTTATGTGCATTCAGATACACATGGTTCTGGTTCAGCAATTATTAAAGATATCATTTCCAATTCAACTCAAGAACCATCCTTTCGAGCTGTCCGAGAAGCAATTTGTTTTACAGTTTGTAATTCAAAATCATGGTCCAGCAGTATTACAAGCGATGGATATTGGGTGTATCCAAATCAAGTATCTAAAACACCACAATCAGGTGAATATATCAGTTCAGGTAGTTTTATTATCAGAGGGAAGCGAAATTACATTACACCTGATTTAGTAATGGGATATACAATTGTATTTAAAACAGAAGGCACTATGATTTTAAATAACTTGGTGAAACAACAAGATAACATAAAAACCAAAACACAAAACAAAATACAATGGGGAATTCCAATGTTAGCACCATATGAATCAATCAAAAAAAATTTATATGTTGCAAAAATAGTTCCTGGAAAAGGAAAATTACATAAAAATGCTCAAAAAATTAAAACAATGTTTTTAACTATGAAAGAAGGAACATTTTTAGAAAAAAGTTTTATTTATTATATTGACAATGATCTATTTATTAATACCATGTTAAATAATTCCAACATAAAGTAATATAAACTCTAAATAAGCTAACACTGAATAAAATTTGATTTACCTAAAAATCAACTAAAATAACATATTACAAAAATTAATTTTAATGGACCCACCTAAATTATCAACTTCTCAACCAATCATGTCACTAGATGACATTGGAATTCAATATATTGATAATGGCATATTGGAAAAAGGAAAGTTTTATCGTGGTGGAGATAAAACTTCTCTTGGACAAAATTTTACAAAAAAATATCAGGAATTGTTTGAAGAAATTCGAGATCAACCAAACCATGTACTTGAATTAGGGGTATTAGATGGACGTTCCATTGCCATGTGGTCTGATTATTTTAAAAATGGCCATATTGTAGGTGTTGATATTAATTTGTCACGATATAACAAAAACAAAAACAATTTAGAAAAATTGGGAGCATTTACCAACAACAATTATACAGTTTTGGAATTAAATATCAAAGAAGAATCATTTATGGAATATATTAATGGATTAAATTATCAATTTCATATTATTATAGATGATGCGTTACATCAACCAAAACAACAATTTGTAAATTTTGTAAATTTATTTTCATCACTCGCATCAGGTGGAATTTATATTGTGGAAGATTTAGTGAAACCATCCAGTGTTGTTGAATTCTTCAAAGATATTATTATTGGAGTTTCATCCAGCAAACCAATGACCATAAATTCATCTAAGAAAAAAAAGAAGAATTTAGAAGAAAAACCAGTTAATTTATCACAAATAATTCGACAAATTGAAAGTATAGAATTCCGTAAAAATATGATTGTAATCAAGAAACAATAATTTTAATAAATACATTAATATTTTACCATGGATCACGAAAAATTAGAATTATATGTTGAAGATGATTTTAGATTTTGAATTAATTTTAGAAAACCTTTTTTTATTTTGTTGTTTGGAAGTTTTAATTTATGATTGTCAACATTTTTCCATAATAATTTTGGTATAACACAAGCGCTGATTTCATTTGGATGATAACATGAAACATATGTTGGGTAACCTTGGAATACTGGAAATTCCGAAATCGGAATATGTGTTTTTGTGGTATAAAATAAACCATATCGTTTTTTTAATAAAATGACTATTTGTTCAATGGAACGACCATGATTTTTAAAAATCAACATGGGTAAATAAAAATTTCCACCATGTCGATAAATCCAATTAATATCCATTCCATCCGGATTTTTTAAATGCTGTTGTTTCCAATATCGAATAATGTGAACTTTTTTTTCATAATAAATTGAACCAATAAATTTATGATAAAAAGTATGAAATAAATTTGGATACAATCGTTGAAGAACGTGAATTTTTTCATGAATTAGTGTGTCCAGATGATGTGATTTTGGTTCAAAACTCAAAACATCAACCATTTTTTCTGGAAGAAAAATAAATTGCCCAAGAGTGAATGGCATATTTTTTTCAAGCTGACCAGTTAATTTAATAAATCTCCATGGCGTTTTTGATAAAAATGGAATATTTTGATTAATTAATTCAATATGTAATTGAATAATGTTTTTTTCTTTTGAAGAAAATGGTGTAATACTTTGAGTATAAGTGTCTAAAATAATTTGGTGATTTATTCGTTGATTGGGTTTAAATTGTATTTTATTATTTGTTTTAAATGCAGTTTCCGTTTTTGTAAAAGATTGAATGTATGTTCTCAAGAGCTGTTGGACAACTTGCTGGGTATTACCATTATTTATATTTTGAAAAAAATCGATTTTGTATGATTTCGATTTCTTAAACCAACCAAAAAACAGTAAAAGTGACAAAAAAACATAAATTAAATTCTTAGTTATTTTCATTTTAACATACCAGAAGAAATAAATTATTCAAGAAATTTAAAAATTAGACCAATCTTTCCAAAACGATACATTTGTTGTAATTGAAGATATGAATTTTGTTTTCCAAAAAGACAATTTCCCATAAAAACTTTTATCAAATTGCAAACTAGATTCATTTTCCAATATCAAAAGTCGATAATCAAAAATACATTCTTTATTAATTGATTTTACCATTTCTCGAATATTATTTAAATTTAAATCCATTTTCGTTTCTCCAATATTTTCTATATCCATCAATGGTATCAATGATCTATCTGACAAATGTTTAATATGTGAAATGAGAGCTACTTTATCCATTATTGTTATTATTTTAAAAAAAACACATTAACCAAAAAATCAAATTTATAAATTTATAGAATCCATAGAATTTTGATTTTTTTTTTAAACCATTAAAATAAAAACACAAAATATAACATGTTATCACGTCTTTTTAAATTACAAAATATACAACGTCTTATTCCAATTCGCCCACGTTTATACCACCATAATGTCCTTGATCACTATGAAAATCCAAAAAATGTTGGTTCATTGGATAAAACAGATATTACTGTTGGAACCGGTGTGGTTGGAGCGCCTGCTTGTGGTGATGTAATGAAACTTCAAATAAAAGTTGAGGATGGAATAATTGTTGATGCTAAATTTAAGACTTTTGGTTGTGGATCAGCAATTGCGTCTAGTTCTTATGCGACTGAATTAATTAAAGGAAAAACTCTAAAAGAAGCAAGTCAAATATCAAATCGCGATGTGGCAAAATATCTGAAATTACCTCCAGTGAAACTACACTGTTCAATGTTGTCAGAAGATGCTGTGCGGTCAGCAATACACGATTATCAGAAAAAACACAAGGGAAAATAGGTACCCATTGTAGACATAAATTAAGATATAAATTAAGACATAAATAAGATATAAATTAAGACATAAATTTTAAACCACAAATAAATAAATTTTTTTTATTTATGGTTTGGTATTTATTATTGTTCATCAAAAACGATCCAGTTATTATTATAATACATATATAATACATAATTAGAAAATTTAAACTTTTCATTCTTATATTTATTTTTCCATTTAGTGACAGTTCATGTATTTTGTTCAAATTATCTGTATATTTATCTTTTTCAATGGTAAAATATATATTTAAATCGTTTAAATCGTCAATTTTGTCATTTTCAAAATCCCGTGCAGATTGTAATGGTATTCTTTTAAAAATAACATGATTCTCATTAAACCTATTAATTATATCATGTTCTGTCATAGTTTCATCAGTTTCATCATTTTTAACTTTAATTCTTTTTAGAATTTGACTTTTTCCTTTTCTAAATTTACCTGTATCTCCAAATACATGTCTATTTTGTTCAAAGCTACCACCACCTTTTAAAACCATTAAATATTGTTTTAAAATTTGTTTACCAGTTGGACCATTGATTTTCACCATTCGTCCTGTTTTTGGGTTCATTATTTTATTCCACATTTTCCGTTATGTTTCTATATTTATTAAATAGAAAAAAATAACATAGTTAATTAATTTGAAACGAAATATCCTGTTTAACTATAAATAAAAATAATTGTTTTTTTTATTATATCTTGTATCATGAATAAAAATTTCATGAATAAAAATTTGATCATTTGAATTTCAGTTGTATTGTAACTCACAATTTATAAATACAAAAAATTAAAATGAGCACTGCTAAAAGAATTTTTAGTCAAACCACAGGATATAGTTATGATGATATTATTTTATTACCAGGGTTCATTGATTTTGGCGTGTCTGATGTTCAATTGGAAACCCAGCTGACAAAAAAAATTAAACTAAAAACACCCTTTGTTAGTTCACCGATGGATACCGTCACAGAATTTCAAATGGCAATTAATATGGCGCTTCATGGAGGTGTTGGGATTATTCATTATAACAATACAATTGATGAACAAGTTCGTCATGTCAAAAAAGTAAAACGATTTAATAATGGATTTATACAAAATCCCATTGTATTGGGACCAGATGACACTGTGGCAAAAGCAATTGACTATCGAAAAACCTATGGATTTTCCGGATTTCCTATTACAAAAGATGGTACATTACACAGTAAATTATTGGGACTTGTTTCAAGTGCGGATATTGATTGGATTGAAGATCCAACTACGCCATTATCAAATGTCATGACCACTAATTTATTCACTGCGGATGAATCTTGTACATTGAAAAAAGCTGCTAATATTATTAAAACACATAAAATTACTCGTTTACCCATAGTAGATAGTGAGGGAAATTTAGTTTCGCTTGTATCTCGAAAAGATCTTCAAAATTGTGTTGATTATCCAAATGCAACCAAAAATGACGATACCAAACAACTTATTGTTGGTGCTGCTGTTTCTACACATACAACCGATTTTGAACGTATAGACCGTCTAGTTAAAGAAGGTAACGTGGATTTTATTGTGGTGGATTCAGCACAAGGAAATTCCATCTATCAAAAAAATACAATTCAGTATATTAAAACAAATTATCCACAAACAGAAATAATTGGTGGTAATGTTGTTACGGTAAAACAAGCAAAACATTTAATTGAATGGGGTGTGGATGGTTTACGTGTTGGTATGGGTATTGGGTCTATTTGCACAACACAAGAAGTTTGTGGAGTGGGTCGTCCCCAAGCATCTGCGGTGTATCATGTGTCAAAATATGCTAATGAATTTGGAGTTCCAGTGATTGCGGACGGAGGTATTTCAAATACAGGACAAATTATCAAAGCATTGGCATTGGGTGCTTCCACTGTCATGATGGGATCCATGTTGGCTGGAACAGATGAATCGCCTGGTGATGCATTTTACAAAGAGGGTATTCGATTAAAAAAATATCGTGGAATGGGGAGCTTGGACGCAATGAAGAATCGTTCTGATAAACGATATTTGTCATCTGACAGTAAAGTCAAAGTAGCCCAAGGAGTAAGTGGTATGGTAACCAGCAAAGGCAGTTTACGTAAATATCTGCCTTATTTAATTCAAGGTGTAAAACATGGATTACAGGATATTGGTGCGTTGGATATAACAATCCTTCATGCGGAATTATATTCAGATGATTTGGAAATGGAAATTCGATCAATACAAGCACAACGTGAGGGTAGTGTTCACACGTTATATTCGTACGACAAAAACTAATTTTAAACTTACTTTGTTTTTTTTTATGGTTTATAATCTAAATTTTTAAAATAAACGATTTTGTTTGTGTTTTGAAAGAGATAAAAATATGGGGTTAATATAATAATGAATATAGAACGGTTATTACAAAAAGTCGATTCTATTGCTATTTTTATGGAATCGAAATTTAAATTACCAAAAATTAATCGAATGGAATTTTTGAAAGATGCGTATTACCTAAATGAACTTATTTTCCAATTTTACCAAATTGCAAAAAGTGATTTATCCAGAAATGAAAAAATCACCCATATCACAAATCTAAAAACACCAAATAATAAAAATTTTCTTACAAAAAAAAAAGCCACACTTTTACTGGATAAATTAGCCCCAAACATAATTACAATTCATGATAACATTTATAATTTAAGGCGTCATGCTGTAAAAACAGGTATCAATGATATGACTGGTGGATCATCCAATATCCCATTATCAAATAATGGATGTGATAAATATTGTAAATTCGTACAAATGCAAAATAACCGTCAGTTTGGTGGCAGTGATAAAACAAAATTAATTAATAATTTACTCCGCAACAAAAAAAAATTTCCTAAAAAAATAGCAAATATGATTGATACTTTTATTGAATTTAAAAATAATGTTCAATGTAAAATAGACAATTCAGTTTTAAATGATAGTGTTATACTTAATGGTGGGTCTGGAGTTGGAGTTGGGAAAATTCCTTCTACCACCACAAAAAAAACACAAAAAAGTATGAAATCAACAGGAATGAAAAAATTCCAAGAAATATTAAATAAAACTGGTGTTTCTGATTCTTCTAACGATACCAGTACCAATAATCCTCAACAAAGTGAACATGGTGATAATAATAAAAAACAAAAACCATTAATTAATCCATTGGTTTTAAAAATTTTTAAAAAGCCAGCTAAATTCACAGCAAATAAAGTATATGAAACGATTATGAGAATTATTGAAACAGATTATTCATTTGAAAATCTTGCAAGTATGATTCCAAAAAAAGTTTCTGTCGCGTTCAATTGGATTTTTTTCCCACTATGGTCTATAGAAAATTACACAAAACATGGTGGTAAAATTATTAAGGTTCCATTAGATTTAATTGGGATTATTATTGATAATGCTCCAACTTTTTTAAAAGCATTTGAACTTATATCTAAATTGGCTGTACAAACTGGACTTAATATAGCCCAGGCAATTCCGGTAGCTGGTACATTTGTATCTCTTGGTGCGATTGGGGTTGATTTTATTATGCCAATTTATAGTTATTTAATGAGCAATGGAACGGGTATTATATCAATGATTATTAATATTTCAAGAAAAAATTGGGATGAAGCTTTTGAAATGGCATTGGCTTCATTGCCAGTTATTGGTGATGTTTTTGATGCCGTTACATCAAATTTAGATCTTGCTCGAAAATATTTGGATTTAATTAATAAAAATATAGTGGTCGCCACGCGAATGACTGAACCAATAAAAAAAATAATTGTATCTAAATTAAATGGCAGTATTTTTTTTAATCGTATAAATAGAAATATACAAACATATAAAACAATGTCATCTTTAATATTGGGAAATCCAGAAATATTGTATGATCCTACTGGGTATGTCACCACAAAAATATTACCACATAAAAAATTCATACCTTTTTTAAGTAAATTTACAGATGAGGAAATTTATTCCATGATTGAGGATATAAATCCTGGACTTCAAATTATGAAAAAAAATCCATTTTACTTTATTCAAAATCCAGATCATTTTATAACTTTAATGGAACCTATTTATTTAAAAATAATAAATAAAGGAAATACCCATGCGCATATTGGTAATATAATATCTATTGTCAATCGAAGTTTACTACGGTTTAATAAAATTACTGACAAATTTAGTTTTTCAAAAAGACTAAAGCGGGTCAAAAATATGTTTCCAATGAGATCAATAAAAGAGTTTGTTCAATATGCCATAAAAACAAAAAAAACCATACAACAAGAAGAACAAGAAAATCAAGAAGAGTAATTTAATAATCCAGTAGAACTAAAAAAACCCATACAACGAAAATCAATGTGAATAAATCCAAAAACTTAAAAATATAACAAAAACACTACATACATGACCACAACTACATATATAAACAATCAAATGTACAAAATACTTAAAGAAAAAATTACCAAAAGTGGTTGAAAAATGAAATTCACCAGATTCTTAAAAAAATAATTTAAAGATATAATTCAAATTAATTAATAAATGGAAAAATTAATTACTTTGAAATCAAATATTATTTCATTTCTTGATGAAAAAATGACAGAAATGTATGAACATATCAACAAAATGGAAAATGAATTGAAATGTAGATCATCAGCATTAGATCAAAAGCAATTGGAGCTAAAAGCAAAAGAATATGAGCTAGAGCAATTTCGAAAAGTATCTTATATTACCTCTATGAATAAACAATTAAATGAAAAACAAAACACCATTCGCAATTTAGAAAAGAAAATTCAAATTCTCAATAAAAAAAAAAATAATGGTAAAATATCCACCACAAAAAAGAAACAAAATGGTAAAAAAAAAAATGAAATTGTTGAGGAAGAAGTCGTTGAGGAAGAAGTCGTTGAGGAAGAAGTCGTTAAGGAAAAAGAAGTCCCAAAAGAAGAAGTCATTAAGGAAGAAAACGTCAAAAAAAATGTCATTTCCAAAAAAGAAATTATTAAAGAAGAAGTCGTTGAGAAAAAAGTAGTTGATGAAGAAGTCATTAAGGAAGAAAACGTCAAAAAAGATATCATTTCCAAAGAAGAAATTATTAAGGAAGAAAACGTCAAAAAAGATATCATTTCCAAAGAAGAAATTATTAAGGAAGAAGTCGTTAAAAAAAAAGTAGTTGATGAAGAAGTCGCCAAGGAAGAAGTCGCCAAGGAAGAAGTCGTAGAGGAAGAAGTTAAGGAAGAAGTCGTCAAGGAAGAAGTTATTAAGGAAGATGCATCCAAAAATGAAAAAACAGTTTCAAAAAAAAAAGTAGCCAAAGAAGAAATCGTTTCCAATGAAAAAAAAGAAATCGTTTCCAATGAAAAAAAAGAAATCGTTTCTAATAAAGATGCGATCAATAATAATGTTGAGAAACCAAGCGAAGATGATGATTTATATGATGAATTTGAAATGGAATTAGAAGATGGAAAAAACTATGTTTTTAAACCGGATCGACAAGGTGACGGATTTTCTGGAATCTTTCATAAATTAATGAAAAATGGAAAAACAAGTAAAAAAATATTTGGTAGTTACACAGAGAGTGAAGATGGTGAAATGGATGTTAAATGGAAAAATAAAAAATAAAAAAGAAAAATTAAAATATTCATCATACTTTTATTTGGAAAAATTTCAAAATAAAAATATTTATTAATATATAAATGGCAAATTTCATCTCTTATGATAAAAATACTGTTCAACCAACTGATCGGCTATTTGAACGGCAATTTCAATCACAACAAACTCAACCATCTTATCATCACGCATTTTCACAAGACCAACGACAATTATATGGACAATCTAACCAACGATCTAATCAACCATTTAATAATCAACGATCTAATCAACCATTTAATAATCAACGATCTAATCAACAATCTAACCAACAATCCAATCAACAATTTAATAATCAACGATCTAATCAACGATCCACACAGCAATATAACCAAATTCATGACAATAAAGTGTCATCCTATGTCGAACGACCAAAACATTATACAAAAACAGATCACCAACAAACATCCATTGATTTTACAAAATATATGAGAATGAATGGTCGTCCATCTTTCGGATATAATAATTATAATGACCAACCACAACAACAACAACAGCAACAACAACAACATCAACTTCCCATTGAAAACAAAAATCGTGAATTAAAAGTTGATCGATTTACTGTTCAAGAAACAAATTTACCACCAAATATTTATCATAATTTCTCATCTTGTACACGACTAGATAGAAAAAATATCGTATATGATGTTAATAAACGAAACACATATTCTTCCTAAGCTCGTTTTTTTACTTATTTATTTTTTTTCTGATCGTCATTTGTTTTTTTTGAGTCTTGTTTGTCGTTTGTTTCTTTTAAGTCCTGTTCGCTGTTTTGTTTGCCATTGTCCGATGAAGTAGTTGCTTTTTTTGCTTCTTGTAAATTTTGATATGACATTAAACTACTGTCGATAATTGATAAAATTGTATTGGATATAATTGCTGGAATTAAAAACACAATGCTGTGATGTGTATTGGTCTTCAATTGAAATTGATTTTTATATTGGCTCAAATTTAAAATTCCCAATGGAAACAAAATCACAAATACCAAAAAGAAATTTACATATGTCGCAAAATAATTTATAAAAAAACCATACATCAAACCATATCCTATGAAAAAATATGGATCATAATCAATCAATGTCAATTTTTCAATATTTGTTATCTTTTTAAAATTACAACAATACTCCAAACACGCATAACTATAACTATAACTAATTGCAATAAACGAAATAACACTACCAATCACTGTTGGAATATACGCAGCAAATCCAATTATCATATAAAATACACAAGACACCAATACAAAATATAATTTACTATAAATTGTCTCATTCTTATGCTCATGTCCATGACAATAACCTGTGCCATGTAAATCTGTTTTTTCGTGAATTCGACTCAATATATAACCCAATTTATCAAAAGAAATGACATAAATACATAAATAAGCAGGAACAAACCATATTAATGTGTAAAGAATCATTACTAAATATTTCATGATATTAAACGAATAATTGTCAAGCAATGTATAAAATTGATTGTAAACATAATTTGTTAAAATAAACACACAATTTA
>Ga0209533_1004066_pt1 | contig 12795 bp, 9 predicted proteins | sample COG_04_FD_184748 | JGI IMG/M metagenome (GOLD analysis project Ga0209533, IMG submission 184748) | Pelagic Microbial community sample from North Sea - COGITO 998_met_04 (SPAdes) (version 2) | ecosystem: Environmental > Aquatic > Marine > Neritic zone/Coastal water | place: Helgoland, sampling... | reverse complement strand
TCCTACAAAGCCGAGGCTTCATTGAGGCATTCCCCCCGCAAGAACTGATCAAATTATTCACTGCCGGCGGCGATCCCACCGCGATCACACTACTCGTCATTTGCGCTGTCGTATTAGCACCATTGGTCGAAGAAACCATCTTTCGCGGGGGGATCTATCGTTTTCTAAAGAGCCAAACCACGCTGCTACCTGCGCAAATTCTAAGCGGTGCCGTCTTCGCACTCATGCATGCGAATCTCATGTCCTTTTTTCCGTTGGTGGTGGTCGGCATATTACTCGCACGCGTCTATGAACGCTCGGGCAATATCCTTGTGCCGATGTGTTTCCACGCCTGCTTCAACGGTTTTAGCTTGTTGATGCTATACATCATGAGTCATTCCTCCATCCCGATGGGCCAATAAGGTGCAGGAAGTTACTCCCGCGCCTTTACAAAATATTTTTAAGCGCTATAACTATCACAAAATCCACCCAATACACCGATATATGAAAAAAATCTTCGCTCTTCTGTCAATCTGCCTTGGCATCGCTCTTCTCAGCGGTTGCTCCACTACCAGAAAAATCGACCTACCTAAGGGCTCCAGCGAAGGCTACACCAGCTACCGCTTCTACCGAGACGGCCCTTCAAATCCAAACTTCGCAGACCGTGAGGATGAAGTGCACCACATCATCCAAGAGCAGATGAGCAAAGAACTGCAAGCACATGGTTTAAAACAGTCCCCCAAAGATGCCGAACTCGTCATCGCCTACTTGGTAGTCATGCAAGACACCGCCGTTTCCACGGCAATCAGTGATTATTATATCAGTTCCGGTTCGGATATCCTCAGTGAAGCACATCGCCGCATGGGCAAGAAAAACCTGCCAGGCAGCTATGAGCAAGGTGCACTCCTTATCGACATTATCGACAAAAACACAGGCGATCTCATTTACAGAGACTTCGCAAAGCGTGAAAAAAAGGCGTATTTGAACTTAGACGAACGCAATGTAGAGGTTAAATCGGCAGTCACCGAAGCGCTGGCTGCATTCTTCAAATAGACACCGCCTCTAAGATCATTTCACAAAAAAGCTGCTGGCCTCAAGTGCCAGCAGCTTTTTTGTGTGCGCGTCGCATCAAGCGCTACAGCCAACCGAAATCACTCCATCAGCCAAGCGACTTCGTCGACAAGTTCGTAAAGCGGTTCACCGCCGCAAACAATCTTCACGGAAACTGTGCCACTCTCAACTTGCCAGCCTCCATTGTTTCAGTTCCGATACGAGCAATGACACTTAATCCTCGAACGACTTCGCCATGCGCGCCCACACTCGTCATCGACGGCAGTGGCTCTGCCGTATTCGCCGGCGTGCTGGGGCAAGACGGCAAGTGGCTCGCCATATCCGAACAAGATGGCACACCACTGGAAAGCCTGTTCCCAACAGTCGAAGCCACACTTAAAATCGCACAGCTCTCGCTCTCTGACTTACGCAGTTTCATCTACTGCGAAGGCCCAGGCTCAGTGCTGGGCTTACGTCTCTGCGCCATGGCGATTGAGACATGGAGCCGCCTCAACCCCGAGTCCGCGCACTACTACGCCTACAATAGCCTGCAACTCACCGCTGCACTGATCTGCGTGGATACACCGAATCTCGACAACGCACTACTCGTCTCGGATTGGAAAAAAGGCGCGTGGAATGCCGTAAAAATCAACCAAGGCCAACCTGGCCCGACTGAAGTCGCCGACGATGCAATGATCGCCGACTGGACTGGCCCACTTTACCACCTACCCCAACGCAAGGGATGGCAAAAGCCGCCAACTGGCGCAACGACCGTCGAATATTGCCCGCAGCGTTTAGCTGAAGCGCTCAACCGCCTTAAGCCGACCGAGGATGTTGAACTCTATGCTTCGGGGATCAATGTATTCCAGAAATGGACGCCCGAACGGCACCGCGCCCCCAACTGACCCACCCTAGCAATATAGCGACACCGAGGGATCCACTTTCACTCTGACTATCACTACCTTGAACTCTCCACATCGCTGCTGGGCGGAGATCGATCTCGCCGCATTTGAACGCAACTTGAAGCGCATTCAAGCCGCGCTACCAGCGGACGTGCGCTACGTCTCCGTCGTCAAAGCAGATGCCTATGGCCATGGAATGCCACAAATGGTGCGGCGACTCATGCAGAGCGGCGTCGATTACTTCGCAGTCGCCAACGTGCACGAGGCCGCCGACATTCGCCACATGGGCAAAGGGTGGCCGATTCTCATCCTCAGTCCCCTGCTCCCAGAAGAAGACAGCGACCTAGTTGATTATGATTTGATCGGCACAGTGAGCACACGCGAAGAAGCAGAGAGATTCAACGCGCTGGGGCAGACACGCGGCACCTCGATTCAAATACACCTCAAAATCGATACCGGTATGGGGCGTCTCGGCGTCTGGCACGAAGAGGCACTCGCCCTACTCGACGTCGTCCACCATCTGCCGCAGCTCAAACTGGCAGGCATCTACACACACTTTTCCAGTGCCGATAGCGACCGCGAGTTTACACGGCTTCAGCGTGACAGGTTCCTCGCGGTGCTCGATCAAACCGATACCACTGGCCTATTAATCCACGCAGACAACTCCGCCAGCCTCAATTCATTGAGCGGCGAGAGTCCGTTTAATGCGGTTCGAGTCGGCCTGCTCCAGCTCGGCATCCCGCCCTACCCCGATTCCGTGCTAGGCCGCGTCGAAGTAGAGCCTGTCTTTAGCTTTCATACCCGTGTCGGCATCGTCAAAAACCTGCCAGCCGGCACCGACATCAGCTATAGTCGAAGTCATCGCTTGACGCGTGACACGCGTATCGCCGTCCTCACCGCAGGCTATGGCGACGGCATTCCACTTGAATTGAGCAATACGGGGACGGTTCTAATCAACGGGCAACGCTGCCCGATTCTAGGGCGCGTTACAATGGATCAAACGATCGTCGATGTAAGTGACCTCGACGGCACGATCGCTTCAGGCGACCACGCCATACTCATCGGGCGCGGTGCCGGAGAAGAAATCACGGCCACCGAATTTAGCGACACCGCAGGGACGATACCGTGGGAGGCGCTCTGCTCGATCACCAAGCGCGTCGAACGTGTTTACGTTGGTTCACGTGAAGTTTAAAGATCAGGCACCCATTTTACATGAATGTGCCGGAAGGAAAACATCCATACCGCATTATTAAGAATTGCCTAAGCTAAGAGCCCTAATACACTCAATAAGCTTACGTGTTCATCTCGCTCAGAAAGCAGAACTCAGGCTGATACCAATCGATGAATCCCACATCAAAACGCACCCTTCTAACTCTTGGATCGCTCGTCTGCCTTGCCATTATCCTACTGGGCTTGACGGAATACCTGCTGAAAAATGGGACACTTAGCCCAGAAGCGACCAAGCAAGCAGTGACTGGAACGATGCTTAAAACGACGGCAGTTGCATTCCCCCTGCTACTCGTCGCGATCTATATCCTGGATCGACAGGAAAAGGTCCAAGTCAAAGCCCTACGCGAATCAATCGCCCGATCCACAAAGGAAGAGCGAACACGTAGCCAGAATATACTCGAAGGCACCGAGGCTGGCACTTGGGATTGGAACTTACAGACGAGCGAACTAATCCTCAATGAACGTTGGGCAGAAATTGTTGGTTACACACTTAAAGAGCTAGAACCGATCGACTTACTGACTTGGGAAAAGTCAGTTCACCCCGAAGACCTAAAAAAGGCGCAAATTCGAATCGAACAACACCTCTCGGGAGTCTTAGAGTATTACGACATTGAGTTTCGACAACGCCACAAAAGCGGTGATTGGAAGTGGGTCAATGCACGCGGAAAGATAACCGAGTGGACCGAAGACGGTGTGCCGTTGCGTATGAGTGGCACGCACTTGGACATAACGAAGCGCAAGAAAGCCGAAGAAGCCAATACCGCAGCGAGACAGCTATTACAAAACGTATTCGACGCCGCCTCTGGAGTCTCGGTGATTGCTACGGATCAAAACGGCATCATTACCCTCTTTAACTCCGGAGCAGAATGTATGCTCGGTTACAGTGCCGATGAAATAATCGGCAAAACGACTCCATCAGCATTCCACCTAACATCGGAATTAAAAGCACGTGGGGTCGAACTCGAGGACGTCACGAAAAAAGCTCCTATTGAATATATGAATAAAGTGCTCGCAGCCGGAAAAGAGCACTCCGAGTGGACTTACCGACACAAAGATGGGAAACTCCTACCAGTTAAACTAAGTCTCACGACCACACACAACGCAGGTGGAGAAATCAACGGATACCTCGGCGTGGCGATGGACATCAGCACAATCAAACAGGCTCAAAAGGATCTGATCATCGCGAAGGAAGAAGCTGAGGCCGCCAGTCATGCCAAGGACGAATTTCTGGCGGTCATGAGCCATGAAATGCGCACTCCGTTGAACCCGATACTGGGCTTTTCGGACATGCTGCAACAGAGTATCACAACCGAGCCTGAAGTAGAATATATCGAAACCATCATCAACGCCGCAAACCGGCAGTTATGCCTGATCGATGATATTCTCGAATACATGCGCATTAACAGTGGCACAATCGCACCAAGCCCGGAGCCTCTCAACTTAACGGATCTCTGCGAGCTCGCAGTTGCCGATGCGCAAGCATTTTCCGCTCCACTGAAACTGAACTTCGAACCTCCGCAAGAACACAGCCCCGACGACTTTACCGTCGAAAGCGATCTGATGATGCTACGTCGCATACTCGACAACCTGATCAGCAATGCCTGCAAATATACCCATGAAGGCAGCATCACGGTTTCCCTGAAACGATCCCTCTCTGAAGACGGGATCTTTATTATAGCAGTCGAAGACACTGGCATAGGCATCGATTCGCAGAGCCAACAACTGCTGTTCGATGCCTTTAGCCAAGCTGACAGCTCTTACACACGTAAACATGAGGGACTCGGGCTCGGCCTCGCCATTTGCAAAAAACTGCTGACCATATTGGGCGGCAAAATCGAAGTCGAAAGCACCGTCGGCGTCGGCTCCACCTTTACCGTTCACCTCCCGCTCAAAGAGTTAAAAGAAGAGTTAGTTGCACGCAGCCAGCCAGCGAAACCGCATACCTCACAAATATTTACCCGCCCCTGCAATGTGCTGATTGTCGACGATCAATCAGATAACCGATTAATCGCCCGCACCTTAATCGAATCCTTCGGCGGTCGTGCCACCGAAGCCACCAACGGTAAAGAAGCCGTCGAGCTGTGCCGGGAGCAATCATTCGATCTCATATTGATGGACTTGGCGATGCCCGTCATGCACGGCAAAGAAGCTGCGGCACAGATCCGCGACACCGAGAACATGAACCAGACGACGCCCATCATAGCCGTCACCGCAGACGTCACGCCCAAGGTGCAAGACGCCTGCAGCGCAGCCGGCATGCAGCACTACATCAGTAAACCCATCGATTCGAAGGAACTTTTCGCACGCATCAACGAACATATTTAAACGACACTTCAATTCAGGCGATACATCACGGTTCATTCATTTCATTTCAGTAAATACCAAATAATACCAAATAATACCAAATAATACCTTAAAAAAACTTGCAACCTAAGCCATAGGCGGTAAAGCTCTGCTAATCCTACATCACTATGAAATCAGTACAGCTTAACAACAACGTCCTTCGTGACGGCCACCAAAGTCTCGCAGCAACTCGCATGCGGACCGAACAAATGCTCCCAGTTTGTGAGCAACTAGACAACTGGGGCTTCGGCGCTCTGGAGACATGGGGCGGTGCCACCATCGACTCCGGGCTACGCTTTCTCGACGAATTTCCGTTTGATCGTCTCGACGCATTGAAGAAGGCCTGCCCGAAGACGCCTCATATGATGCTGCTTCGCGGGCAGAATATCGTGCAATACGCACACTTCCCAGACGACGTTGTCACCGCCTTCATTAAGACAAGTGCGGAGCACGGAATGAACATCTTCCGTATTTTCGACGCGCTCAACGACACGCGTAACATGAAATGTGCGATCGACGCTTGTAAGGCAGCCGGCGCGCAGGCACACGGCACGATCTGCTTTACCAGCAGCCCGGTCCACTCCGCCAAGAAGTTCATCGAAATGGGCCTCGAACTTCAGAAAATGGGCTGCCACGCCATCGTTCTGAAAGACATGGCAGGACTCATCGCACCAATGGAGACGTTCGAAATCATCGATGGTCTGAAGAAGACACTGAAGATTCCAGTATGGATTCACACGCACGACACTGCCGGCCTAGGTGCCAGCACGTATATGTCTGCGATCGACGCAGGTGTGGATGCGATTGACGTATCCGTCTCTCCATTCGCCAACGGCACCGGCCAGCCGGACACGACTCGTATGCTGGCCATGCTCAACGGACATCCGCGCTGCCCAGAGGTCAGTGAAGCACAGCACAAGGCACTTAAGGACATCCGCCACTACTTGGAGGGTCCTTACCAGGAGCTCAGCGCATTCACCAGCCACACAAACGAGATTATCGACATGGATACGCTCGAATATCAAGTGCCAGGCGGCATGCTCTCGAACTTCCGCACTCAGCTCAAAGAGCAGAAGATGGAAGACAAGTTCGATGAAGTCTTCCGTGAAATTCCTGTGGTGCGCGAAGCACTCGGCTGGATTCCATTGGTCACACCGACCTCTCAAATCGTCGGCATGCAGGCCTTCCTCAATGTTAAGTTTGGCCGTTGGAATAAGATTTCACCACAGGCTGCCGACATCGCGCTCGGCTATTACGGCCGCACGCCGGCGCCCGTTTGCACCGAGTTGCAACAGCTTGCGGCCAAGCAGTCGGATAGAGAGCCGATCACTTGCCGACCTGTCGAGTCTCCAAAAGCCAAGCACAAGCACATGGACGACCTTCGCAAGGAGCTTAAAGAAAAGAACATGCCAAGCGACGACGAGCACTGCGTCATTTACGCAATGTTCCCACAGCAGCTGGAAACACACATCAAAAACAAGGACAAGCCAGCAACGGTCAACGTCCCTGCCGCAGTGCCAGCAGCCGCAGCACCTGCCGCAGCACCTACAAGCGAAGGCCCGATCAAACGCTACGCCCTCAATGTGAACGGCAAGCGCATCGAAGTCGGCGTCGAAGAATTGGTCTAGCCATTCTCTTTATTTCATACAAAAGGCCGCCCTGATAGGGCGGCCTTTTTTGTATGAACGGGTTGAAGTTGACACTTTTTGCCAGCGGCGTCCCCGTTGTCGAAATCCCTTAGATGCTCGACCGATGGCTCGATTGGCAGCCCCCTTCCTGTCGGGTCGCCAGCTGAAGCAAGCCACCTACTTTCAACCGTGCCTGATGGAGTGCTCGTTCAACGCACAAAGATGAGCGTTTTAGGTTGGACGTTTTAAGTTGAGCGTTCTGAGTCTCAGGCCTTGGCCCCTTTGCAGCCATTTATTTAAAAAATGGCGGTTAACTATTTTCACACAAAAGAATTAGCTACAAATTGCATTTTCGGTGAATCTTTTTAGTGAGCGCCGCCCTTGAGTTCATCATGGAGATGCTCAAGCTCGGCCTCCCACTCCTGCAACTGTTGTCCCTTTTCAGAAATTGTATTCTCACTCCTCTCAATGAATGCTTCGCGCTCATGCAGGACAGCCTCGGCGGCCTTCAAACTCGCTTCGCGCTCATCAAACTGCGCCTGAAGATGCCCCAACGCCTTCGTTTCCAAAGCCTTGATGTCTCCATCTGTATTTCCCTGCACGGAATCAGCCATACGTGCCTGAGCATCGAGCAGGGCCTCCGTCTCGCGCAAGGTCAGCTCGCGTTCAAGCAACACGGACTCACGTGCGGCATATTCCTGATCCAATGCACCGAGAGCAGCTTCGCGTTCCAATAGTATTTCTTCGCGTCGCCTTAACTCTTCCTCAATCGCAAACAAGGTATTCTCACGCTGAGCCAACAATGCTTCGCGATCCCAAAAATCATCAGCATTTGCCTTCGGTAGCTGCGACATAGGCGAATACTAGCCTCCAAACATACCAGAGATTTTACCGAGAAACCCTCGGCGCTCAGATGCTGGAATTCCGAATTTTGCCCGTGCCAACACAGAGGCGACACGCTCACGTCGCGGCTCGTTAATCGCGATAAAATAGCGTTCTACCGCACCACTCGTCTTGCAAACCTGTTCAAGATCCACGGCCTCTTTAGTAAACCATGTGCAAAGTGCATCGAACCCCGCCATTGCCTGCTTTAGAGCTGCGTCCAAGGCCTCTTGACTGACACGTTTGCGTAACGCCTCTTCTTCATCCGTCAGAGAAACTCCGGCCTGACTCAGCAGCTCAAGTTGAATCGGCTCATCAAGGTCACGGGCAATGAGCCCCACTGCTTCAGCAAGATGTAGGTTACGCTCAGTGCGACGATATGGAAGGTGTTTCACGATACTCGGCTCATCCACGTGCGCCAAACCATTGAGGAAGGACTTAAGGTCGCCGCCGATCACAACATTACGTGCCAAATTTTGACCGAAATGAATCGTTTGAATCAGGGTCTCAACTCCCTCGCGCTTCAATACCTCTTTAGTCTCAGGTGAAAAATGAATAAACTCTGCAGGATACGTCTGAGGAATATCCAACTTCTCGAGAATCCGCTCAAACGCATCGTCCACTTCACTCTCCTCCTCAACAGTATCCGCCATGTCAGAAAAAGGATCATCAAAGGCCAGCGTCTCGCGCAAGATGTCCATCAACTTTTTAACACGCGCTTTCTTGCCTATGAGCCCAGGCACAGACTGGAGTTCCTCGAAGTCGTATTCGATATACTTCGCAGGAGTTTCATCACTCCCCTTGAAGGGCCAGGAAATACTGGCATTCTGCCCCAACACTGAGATTTCAGTATCGTTCAATATTGAGTTAAAAAAGCGCTTACGGAGGTGTTCCCACTCCTCTGCCGAATATTTCTCTGATGTATCTTGTGTCATTATATAAATTTAGTTGGAACTTTGAACGCTCAGGATCTCTTCGGCAACACTTCGATAATCATCACGAACAGAATTTTCATTGCCTAAACTTTTAACCAGGTTGACGGGAAGCCCCAGCGTAACTGCACGACGCACGACAATGGCATCGCGTATTTTGGACTCAAAAATACGTGCATCCTTCCCCACCTTCCCCTGATTCTTAAATTGGTTGATGCGAAACTGCATACGCATCTTCGGCACCTCAATATCCATATTGCTCTTAATTGCATTAAAAATCACGCCGTGAACCTCCGCTCGCGGTTGCATACCTGCAACGCGAAAGCTGGCACAGAGATAATTGAACTGCTGCAACTTGCCCACGAGTAGCGTGAACCCGATCAGGCTCAGCGCATCCGGGTTTGCCGGCACATAAATCTCACTACTGCAAAAGATGCCACACTGCGCAGCGTAAAGCACATTAGGCGGGCAATCGAACAGAATGAAATCATAGTCCTCCTCGATTTCAGCCAACTGCTCTTGAAAAATCGCAAACGCAGGCCGCCCGTCTTGGGGCTCAAAGTCATGCTCCAGATCGACTAAAGTAAAAGTCGTAGGCAGCACATCCAGCCCCGGCAACAATGCCTCCCCCTCCTTGCCTCGAACGACATCGCGCTCTACACAATCACGCAATCGGCACACGCCAGGCTCAAAGATAGAATACAGATGCCCGACATCAGAGGTATTGAGCGGATTCCAACGCTCCAAACGCATCAACCAAATACTTGAATTCGACTGTGCATCCAAATCCACCAGCAAAACACGCTTTCCTGCCTCGGCCAAAGATGCGGCAAGATTAACAACAAGTGACGTCTTTCCAACGCCCCCTTTGTAATTAATAAAGCTTAATTTGCGCACCATACATCAACTATTATTCCTTAACGATGTAGAGACAACCCACATCTGACGAATTTATAGTAAAACGATTCCCCCTGATGTTCCCGACTAAAATCGATCAATGCTTCGGGCGCCAACTCTTGAGCACACGCATGTAATTCGCGCGCTCCAATGCCTCCGGATCGGGGCAACGATTATAGTTCATGCAACCGCGCAGTTGATCCACTGATTCATACTCATGCTCAGTCACCCAGCGCCCAAACTCACTTAAGACGTCTGCAATCCTAGTGGGGCCGTTAATCAGCAAGGTGGAAACCATTTGCACCGAATCCGCCCCAGCCATGACGGCCTTCACCGCATCCAAGCCGGTATGCACACCGCCAGAAACCGACAGGTCGCACGGCACGCGGTCGCTCAACAAGGCCAACCAACGCAGACGCTGGCGCAACTCATTCGAAAACGAGAGGTCGAGTGAAGGCCGCACACTGAGATCTTCAATATCGAAATCTGGCTGATAAAAACGATTAAATAGCACTAAACCATCGACTTTAGCCGCACACAGTCGGTTCGCAAAATGAGGCAGTGCAGTGAAATTCGGCGAGAGCTTCACCGCCAAGGGAATTGAAATCTGCGATCGGATCGCTTCAACAATCCGCAGGCAGCGATCCTCCAAGTCAGAGGCACTTTCTTCTAAGTCTGTCGCTAGAAAATACAGATTCAGCTCCAGCGCATCGGCTCCCGATTGCTCCATCAGACTCGCATAGCTCACCCACTCGCCCTCACGTGTGCCGTTGAGCGAAGCGATCACAGGCACTTCCACTGCTGATTTTACCTTCTGGAGTTGCTCCAAATAAGCCTCTACGTCGCGCTCCAACAGTTGATTCACTTCGGGAAAATACGAGGCCGCCTCCGCAAAGGAATTCTCATACGCGCCGATGTGCGCCTCCGAACCGAGCATGTTCTGTGTGATCTGCTCCTCAAACAGCGAATACATCGTGATCGCGGCCGCACCCGAATCTTCGAGTTGACGCACCTTATCGAGGTCATCTGCCAGCGGCGACGCCCCGACGATCAGTGGATGTTTCAGTTTAAGACCGAGGTATTCTGTTTCGAGATTCATAACAATGGCTGCGTTGGAAAGTATACGGTCGGATTAAGCGTCGTCGCCCTCAACTTCAGGTTTCGGATACGGCGTCGCGAGGCGCTCATGAAGCGCATAGCGCTCATTGACGAAGTCCTGAGCCATGCGGCCGAGCTCTTTCGCCCGCTCGGGGTCTTTCATCTTCAACATCCTAAAGCGTGCCTCGTTATCCGTATAGGTATAAAGCGGCTCCTTGGGAGGTCGCGAATCCAGTTTGAGCGGATTCATACCAGACTCCGCACGTGACGGATCGAAACGATACAACGGCCATGAGCCGGTGCTGACTGCCAGCTTCTGTTGCTCCATGCCTTGCGCCATATTATAGCCGTGCGCAATACAATGGCTGTAAGCGATAATCAGTGATGGCCCCGGATGGCGCATCGCTTCGTAGATCGCATTCACCGTCTGCGTATCTTTCGCGCCCATCGCGACGCGTGCCACATAGACATTGCCATAGTTCATGGCGATCATGCCGAGATCCTTCTTGCCAACGGCCTTCCCCGATGCGGCAAACTTCGCAATCGCACCAATCGGCGTCGACTTACTCTGCTGCCCACCAGTGTTGGAATAGACCTCGGTATCCAGCACCATGATGTTCACATTGCGCCCAGAGGAGAGCACGTGATCCACGCCGCCAAAGCCGATGTCATACGCCCAGCCATCACCGCCAATAATCCAGACGGATTTCTCAACGAGATAATCCGCAAGATCGAGCAAGCGTTTCGCAGCAACCCCTTCGATGGATACCAAGAAGGCCTTCAGCTCAGCCACACGCTCGCGCTGCGTAGCAATTCCAGCTTCGTCCGATTGATCGGCCTCAAGTAGAGCCGCGACGAGCGCAGCATCCAATTGACCGCTGAACTGACTGAGCATATCGCGTGCAATTTCAGACTGCTTATCAACTGCAACGCGCATCCCGAGACCAAACTCGGCATTGTCCTCAAACAGTGAATTCGCCCAAGCTGGCCCGCGTCCCTCACTATTACAGGTGTAAGGTGTCGTCGGCAGGTTACCGCCATAAATCGACGAACAACCGGTGGCATTCGCCATCAACAAACGGTCTCCGCAAATCTGTGTCAGCATCTTCAGATACGGAGTCTCACCGCAACCCGCACAAGCGCCAGAATACTCAAATAGCGGCTCCTTGAACTGGGTAAATTTAACATCATCCTTCAGCGTCGCGCGATCTGGATGCGGTAAATCGAGGAAGAATTTATAGCTCTCACGCTCTTCGTCCAACAGCGGCGACTGCGTGCGCATGTTGATCGCCTTCTCGCGCGGGTTGCTCTTGTTCTTCGCAGGACACACTGCCACGCACAGTGAACAGCCGGTGCAGTCTTCAGGTGCGACTTGAATAGTGTATTTCTTATCAGGGAAATCACGCACCTTGAAGTCCACTGACTTAAAGCAATCCGGCGCACCTTCGAGTTCCGTAGGATCGTAGAAATTCGAACGAATCGCAGCATGCGGACAGGCCTGCACGCATTTATTACATTGAATACAAATCTCCGGATCCCAAATCGGAATCTCCTGCGCAATGTTACGTTTCTCCCACTTACTGGTGCCCACATCCCAGACGCCATCCGGACGGAAGACACTGACGGGCAACTGATCGCCCTTATTCTGCAGCATGACCGAAGTCACATGTTGCACAAAGTCCGGCGCCTCAGTCGGCACCACTGGCGGCAACTCCAAGTCCGACGATACCACAGAAGGCACCTCGACCTCATTCAATGAAGCAAGCGTCTGATCGACGGCCGCGAAATTTTTCTGCACGACGTCCGCGCCCTTCTTCCCGTATGTCTTCTCAATCGCTCCCTTGATCTGTTCGA
>Ga0209533_1004054_pt1 | contig 12816 bp, 8 predicted proteins | sample COG_04_FD_184748 | JGI IMG/M metagenome (GOLD analysis project Ga0209533, IMG submission 184748) | Pelagic Microbial community sample from North Sea - COGITO 998_met_04 (SPAdes) (version 2) | ecosystem: Environmental > Aquatic > Marine > Neritic zone/Coastal water | place: Helgoland, sampling... | reverse complement strand
CAGAAACAAGAGACGCATTGTTCCAAAAATTCCAAAAAGGCCCTCAAGCTCCGCTGGGCAACAGCTCATCGCATGGACTGGGCCTGGCGATCGTAAAACGCCTGGTCGACCTGTATGAAGGCCGGGTCGGTGTCTACGAGCGAGAAGACACGACAGGTAATGTATTTTACTTGGAAATCCCGATCCGGTGATCGCGCCCCACCACTGAGGCTACCCCACATGCTTGCAAGTCGACGACCCCCCACGCATTTCATCCATAACATCCTCAGGAAGTGCCGTTATGCACTTATTGTAACGCTACTATCAATCGTCTCGCCTACACTCTCGATTGCCGTTACTCCCCTGGAAGACTACGTCATTAAGAATCTGACGTCCGACGACGGACTGCCGATGAACCAATTGAACTATCTGGCTTGCTCGGAGCGCGGCTTTCTTTGGATCGCCACATTCGAAGGCCTGATCCGCTATGATGGCTTCGAATTCAACGCCATCACGCACCAAGACCACTCCGAACTCAAAGGTGGCACCTTTGACGTGCTGGTCGATCGAAACGACGCCGTATGGGCCTTCGACAGCAATCATCGCTACCTATTCCGCAATCAAAACGGACAAATGAGCTCTTGGCCGACACAGAAGATCACCAGGGTCATCGACTATACCCTGTATAAAGATTGGAACGGGGATGCTCTTTTCCTTGGAGGCAACCGGTTCTACAGGATCGTCGATGAGGAGATCGAAGCGTATCCCATCGCCGGCCTGAACGAATTGACGATTTATCACGCACTCTTTGCGGATGATGGCAGCCTGTGGATCGCAGGAGAGACAGGAGAGCTCTACCGCATTATAGACGGCGAAGTATCGCACTTCTCGCCGAAAGAACTAGGAGCCGGATCCAATCGAATCGTCAATATCGAACAAGGTCTCAACGGCTCGATCTGGGCGATATCCAGCAGCAACGACCTACTGCACTACCAAGACGGCACATGGCGGATCACCCAAGACGAACGACTCGCCAAAAGCGGACAGATCCGTGACCTTCTGGCAGAAGCGGACGGAACCGTTTGGATCGGCTCTCAAAGCGGCATGTTTCGCTATAACGACGGAGCCATTGAAAAACTGATACAATACGGCGCTCAAGACGAAGATCACATCTTCTCGATTACACTGACACGAGAAGGCAGCATCGCTTACACCACGTTGAACAATGGATTAAAACTGCTCCAAAAACGTATTTTCAAGACCTACACCGAGCGCAACGGGCTGGGCCGCGGAGTCGCACGCTGCATCCTGCCGCATCCCGACGGCGGCTACCTGATCGGCTCGACCAACGGGGTCGATCGGATCAATACAGACTCCGACCGCGTCGAACAACAATTCCCAGAGCTTCAGGGGGTCGATACCACCGACATTGAGATCATCAGCCCCGAAGAGATCTACTTCTCCAGCTATGGCCAAGGGCTGTTTCACTACAAAGACGGGAAGATCCGACACACCACTCAAGAAGACGGCCTCATCTCCGACACCATCTACAGCATGGAGAAGACCGCAGATGGCCGACTCGTCCTAGCCACCTACTATGGTCTAGATATCTACGACGGTAACAAGCTAACAAGTATCTCGGTCGAGGACGGGCTGCCTTCCAATATCGCATTTTCCCTATTCACCGACTCTCGCCAACGACTCTGGATCTCGCTCGCATCCGCAGGCCTTTGCTACCTTCAGGATGATCAACCCGTGCATTTCACAAAAGGCACACCGCTGGAAAACGTCACCGTCTTTCACCTCAGCGAAGACCGTGATGGCACGATCTGGGGAGGCTACAGCGGAGGCGTCCTTCGCATCCGCGATGGGCAGCTCAAAACCTTCAACCTCACCGGCATCTTCCCACGCGCCAACATTTTCCACGTCTGGAATGATGGCGCAGGCAGTCTCTGGCTCACCTCGAATTCGGGACTTTTCCAACTGAAAAAAGAATTATTCGAGAAGGATGAACTGCCGAAAGACATCCCCTACCAAAGCTACCACAAGGCCGACGGATTACCATCAAACAACACCACGGCCCTATCCCGTGCCTATATGGACGACCATTCATTCTGGGTGCCGTTCAATGGTGGCGTAGTCCAAGTAGATCCCGAAAAGGCCAACGCCCCCCCACTCATCGCACCTGCGGTGATTGACCAAGTCCGAGCGAACGAACAAATAATAACAGCTCACTTACTCAACGAGACAGCCTCCCTCGTATTCGAACCCGGCCTACAGCGCCTGCGCATCAGCTACACCGCCCCCATCTTTCAGGCAACCACCCGCACCATCTTTCACACGCGCTTGCTCGGGTTTGAAGACTGGGAGAGCACCTCACGCCGAGAAGCCGTCTACACTAATCTACCTCCCGGAGATTACACCTTCGAAGTCGGGATCCGACCACATGACGACAGAAAGGAGCACGCACCCGACGCGGTTCTGCATTTCACAATCAAACCCTACTTCCATCAAACGATCACATTCTACATTTTAGCAGCCGGTGGATTCCTGCTGATAGGCTATTTGATCAACTTCCTCAGACTACGTGCATCCAAACGCCACCACAGGCACCTCGGCACACTGGTGGACGCACGCACCCGCGAGCTTCGGCATCGTAGCGAAGAACTGGTGATCGCCAAAGAACACGCCGAATCCGCCAACCGGATCAAGAGCGAATTCACAGCCAACATCAGTCACGAAATCCGCACCCCGATGAACTCGATCATAGGCTTTGCCGACATCCTCAAAGAAGAGGTAAGCGACCCCGCTCACAAAAACTATCTGGGTGCGATTCTCAAATCGGGCGACACACTGCTGACCATGATCGGCGACCTGCTCGACCTCTCAAAAATCGAGGCCAACAAGCTGACACTCTCCCCCCGCCCAACCGATCTGGTCGCCAACTGCCAAGACACCCTACAAATGTTCGAGCCCAGCTTGGCCGAGAAAGATTTGACACTCGAATTTTACCCCGAACCGGACATCCCCGCGCAGCTAATCATAGATCCGTCGCGCTTTAGGCAAGTCCTCCTCAATCTCGTCGGCAATGCCATCAAATTCACAGACGAAGGCACGGTCGCCATACACATCAGACTCTTCAACATCACTGAGAATCATGCACACATTCGCTGTCTAGTCAGCGATACGGGAGAAGGCATCCCCGAGGATCAACTCAAACGAATCTTCAATGCTTTCGAACAAGCCAGCCGCGACCACACACGGACCGAAATGGGATCCGGATTGGGATTGGCCATTACCAAACGCTTGGTTGAAATGATGGATGGCAGTATCTCAGTCCGAAGCAAATTCGGCATAGGCTCCACATTCACCATCGACTTCCCCGAGTTGAAAATCCAACCGACGGGCACCACGCCGCCGCACCACGAAACAACGCACGACATACCGATTCAAGTCGCTCAGAAAAATGAGGACTTCTCCACCGCAGAACTCGTGGATGCCTTCACCAATGGACCATTCTCGGCAGAACACCTTGATCGGCTCATCGAACTGTTTGAAACCACGCTCATTCCCGCCTTAAAAATGATCGACATCGAAGAGCTCATTTCCGCCGAAATCAACATCGTCGAAATCAACCAACACTACGATCACCCGATACTGGCAAAGCTCAGTCATTGCATCCACGACTATTGCGAAAACCTATCGATCTCAAAAAGCCGCAAGCTCCGACTCCACCTAATCGAGATGATCGTGCAACTGGATAGCGCGCGAAATTAGCATCAGACCGCCCCTGCATCACAATTCCCCATCCGCCCCCAAATAACAGCCATGCCACAACAAGTAAATCCAATCCGCCTGTGTTTCCTTTGCTTACCACTCGCAGCCGTCTTCGCAGAGGAGACTCTCCCGAACCAACACACGGAAGACGCAGGAATGGCCACCACCGTATTGGACGACTACGTCGTGTATGCCCCCATTCCACTCGAAGAAAGTGTCCTGCCCACCGCACGCCCCATCAACTCTGTTTACGGCACCGACATGAGCGTGCTGGATACGCCGCGTAACATCACCGTCATCTCTAGAGAACAACTCGATGCCATCAGCATCAAAGACCCGCGCGACTTCGCAAAACTCACCACCTCCAGCTATACCGGCTCCAACTTCGGCGCACCCACCACGCCCAGCATTCGCGGGCAAATCGCCGACACTCTCGTCAACGGCATGCGCAAGGGCATGTCCAATAACGGCAATGGCATGCCACTGAACTTCAACTCCGTCGAGTCCGTCAACATCCTCAAAGGCCCTCCCTCCGTCATGGTCGGCGTGTCTCAATATGTCGGCGGCTACGTCGATCTCATCACCAAAAAGCCAACCTTCGACGGCAACTACGGCTACGCGACCGCAACCGTCGATAGCGAAGGCATGCAACAACTGGAGATCGATCAAAACATCGCACTCTCCGAAACGCTCGCCATGCGCGTCAGCCTCACCGGCGAAGACAGCACCGACTACTATTGGGACGACTACAAACGCCAAACCACAGCCATCTACGCAGCACTCACTTGGATTCCCAACGAGAACTATCAACTCGAAGTCAACGGCGAGTATTTCAACGCCAACTACACAGAGAACTGGGGCATCAATCGCCCCACCGATGATCTGCTCGATCACGGCATCTACGTCAAAGGCACGGGCACCACCGGCGGTTTCGGAGATACACTGACGACCGAAGGCACCACAAAGATTGACCGTGACGAACGCCTCCACGGCGATGGCGACGACTCCAACGGCGACTACTTCTCACTGCAAGCCGTCCAGACGTTCACTGGCGACCCAGATCTCACCATCGTCAACAACAGCCTCTTCCAATACTGTGATCGCGACACCTACAGTTCCTATCAGTATAATGAATTGCTGCGCGATAATTACAGGTTTGAGAACCGAACCGAATTCAGGACCGAGCAAAATCTCTTCGGTATGCTGCATAAGCTCAACCTCGGGCTCAGCCTCAGCTATCAAGACGTGTGGGCCGTCAACGATTACTACCACGAGCCCGCCAACGCTTGGGATCTCTCGAGGCCAACCTCAGAGATTGGTGTCACCGACTCCGAAGTTTTTGAGCCCATAGTTTTTTTTCCAGGCTACAACTTTTACAATGCATTTCCAGTGCACGGCCAATCGGCTCGCGGCAAACTAAGCGCATTCCCAGGATCAACTTCAAGTAGCTACGACATCCCCGGAGGAGAAGTGCTCGGCAACAACGATTCCAACGACTCTCAAATCACCACAGCAGGTATCTTCGTTCAAGACGAGATTCTGCTGACCGAGCAACTCATTCTACTTGTAGGCGGCCGCCTAGACTTCGTGCACGTCGAATCCGAGGATCCGATGTTTGACGACATGATCCGTCATCTACAACGCGAGAACCCGGGCGTCGACTACTCCGGCGTAAACAAGGCAGAAGACACCCACGACGACTTCATCCCGAATTTCAACGTCGGCCTCGTCTACAAATTAACGCCCACACAAAGTTTGTATGCGAATTATAACTACAGTGAATCAGTTCCCTCTGATCTAGGAGGCGGCATCGCACTCGAGAACGGAGGCGACAAAAATGGTAAGATCGACGAAGATAAATTCGACCGTAAAAGCGAGCTCGTCGAAGGCGGCTTCAAAGCTACGTTCTTCGAAAACACACTGTTTTACTCTGCCAATGCCTTTTACCAAACACGCACCGACCAACAATCAAGAGGCGAAGACATCAAAATTCAAATCACGGGCTTCGAAACCGAGCTCAGCTATCAACCCTCCAGAAAACTCTACCTGGTCGCCGGCTACAGCTACATCGAATCTATCACCAAAAATGGCCAAAGCGCCACCCAAGCCCCGATCAGCTCAGTGGACAGCGTCGGAGGCACTTACAACTATGATACGTTTTATACCTTCGACGGTTACGATGCACGCACTCCCGGTGTACCGCGCAGTATCATCAACGGTCTAGTCGCCTACAAACTCACAGACCATCTCACCGCAACCTGCGGCCTACTCATCACCTCGCCGATGGACTTGGGCTATAACGTGCCCTCAGAACACGTCAACAATAGCGACGGCAGTGAGCCAATTGCACCGATCGGGAATCTCGACGCCATCGAAATCCCTTGGCAGTATTCCGTCGACTTCGGCATCAAATACGAAACCGCCCGCTGGGCTATTTCGCTAAAAATGCTCAACGCCACCGATGAAGAAAACTGGGGTGCCGTCCACAGCCTCTACGGCAACGACTCCGTCTACGCCGAACTACCACGTCGCTACGAACTCGCCGCCACGATTAAGTGGTAGCGCTCCGCGTAGTCAGGTTCCTTTAGGTGCCTGACCGACAAGGCCAATGATGCCATTAATTCCAATCGGGTGGCCAGCTAAAGCAAGCCACCTACTTCACAAAAAAGCCTTACACGTGCGCCCGCATGAAGGCCTTAATCGCCTCCGGAGTCGGCTCGACGGCGTGCTTCACGATTTCGATTTCCTTCAATGCTTCCAGTGACGGATGAGTCGAATCCTGCTGAATGGTATCCACAATCGTCTCTGGGAATTTCGCTGGGTGCGCAGTCGATAGCACGAGTTGCGGCCCTTCGAAATCACCAGTAAATCCGCACGCGGTGTGCGGATCGGCCACATAGCCATATTGCTCATAGATACGCTTGATGATCGCACCGATCTCGGCGTCGTCGGTGCGTGAACTGCTAAAGCCATCGGCCTTCAGATCTTTGAATACATATTTACCCGTATCCTTAAAGGTCTGAATAATCTCACGCACCTTCTCCGAATCACAACCCTCCGAATAATAGAGAAAGCGTTCAAAGTTCGAGGCGACCTGAATATCCATTGACGGCGCAAGGCTTGGAGCCACGTCATCCAACTGATACGTGCCAGTCTGGAACAGACGGTGTAAAATGTCGTTCTGATTCGTCGCTACGCGAAAGCCCTTGATCGGCACTCCCATGCGCTGCACCAACCAGCCAGCTAGCACATTACCAAAGTTGCCCGTCGGCACGACGAATGTCGTCTCTTCGCGCACCGCCTCTGGCAAGCGAAAGTAAGCAGATAGATAATACACACACTGCGCCAAAATACGCGCAAGGTTGATCGAATTAACAGCAGACAGCCCGACCTCTGCCGCAAAGGCATGATCTTCGAACACAGTCTTCATCGCTGCCTGCGCGTCGTCGAAGCTGCCCTTGATCGCGAGTGGAAAGACATTATCCGCCCCCGTGCAAGTCATCTGACGCTCCTGCAACGGTGACACACGACCATCTGGATACAGAATAAAAGTCTTTACGCCAGTCTTGCCGAGCAAGCCGTGAATCGCAGCCGCACCAGTATCGCCAGAGGTCGCACCCAGCACAGAGATCGATTTCCCCGTGCGTGCGATTTGTGCTTCGTAAAGATTACCCAGGAACTGCAGCGCAAAATCCTTAAACGCCAGCGTCGGCCCGTGGAACAACTCCAGCACAAACAGCTCGTCACTCAGCTTCTGGATCGGCGCGATGTCCGCGTGGTCGAATTTCGTATAGGAACGCTCAACGATCCCCTTCAACTCCACGCGGTCGATGTCCGTCGCAAAGATCGCAAAAAATGCTTCACACAGTTCAGCATAGCTCAAAGACGACCACTCCTTTAAATAAGGCGTCAAATCGGGCAATGCTTCTGGCAGATACAAGCCACCATCCGGAGCAAGCCCTTGGGCAACCGCCGTTGAAAAAGAAACAGGAGGCACTTGGCCACGTGTGCTGATATATTTCATAGCAAAAGAAGTCTGAATTCCGAGCAAAAGAGTCAATCCACAAGTGCAGGACGCTCCCCCCTAATCGTAATCCTACTCCCGACTAGAGTCATAATCCTACTCTTACTCGTAATCCTAATCCCACACAGCCGAGTAAGATTAGGAGTAAGACTTTAAAAGATCGCCAACTGCATAATTAAATACCAATTAGTAGTTAATCATGTGTCAGTCTGATAATACCGCACTCACTCGGCTAAGTGAGCCGTTCCGCCTCTTCTTTCCCGTCGGTGTCCTTTGGGGCATCATCGGTGTCTCACTGTGGCCGATGTTCTTTGCCGGTGCGCTCAACTACTATCCATCACTCGCGCACCCGCGCCTGATGATCGATGGCTTTGCGGCCTTCTTCATTTTCGGATTTATGATGACTGCTGGCCCACGACTCCTTGGCGCGCCCGCCTTCGGCTCCAAGTGCATTTGCATGATCTTCGGGCTCGCTTGCCTGTCCAATCTAGCCTTCGTCTTCAACCAACTCGTGCTCGGCGATACTCTCTTCGCCCTCGCGACGTTCACACTCTTACTCAAGGCGCACCGCGCCTACTGCGCCCGCACCGATATGCCACCGCCAGGGTTTCCGCTGGCAGCACTGGGCCTGCTCAGCGCCTGCACCGGCAGCATCCTACTCGCACTCACCGCAACGCTCTGGCCCAATGCCACCACCTACGCGCTGGGTAAGATCCTACTCTTTCAAGGCTTCACCATGCTACCCATCATAGGCGTCGGCGCCTTCTTCTTTCCCAAAATCATCGGCGGCACCAATCGTCACGACTTCCCCGAAACCATGACGCCGAATGCCGAATGGAAGCGCCGCGTTCGCCACAGTATCTTCGCCGCCATCGGATTTGCCGCATCGGTCATCATCGAACTCTCAGGCCACATCACCACCGCCTACATCCTTCGCGTGCTCACGCTAGCGGCCTACATCCTCACACAGCTCCCTTGGATGGAGTTCCGCCGCAAAGAGCGGATGCATGGCCTACAACTCATCTTCGCACTCGGCACCATTGCCATCGGCCTCCTCGGCGCGGCCTTCTTCCCCGGCTACAAAATCGCTTGGTTGCACGCCTACTTCTTCGTCGGGCTCACGGGCACGATCTTTCTCGTGTCAATCCGTGTGATCTTTGGGCACAGCGGCCGCCCCGATCTGATCCGCAAGAGCGTCAAAATCTTCGCTTGGGTAACCGGCGCACTGATCCTCGCCGCCGCGACGCGCATCGTCGCCGACTTCCGTCCCGACCTGCGAACCACGCATTACATCTACGCCTCCGTCCTGTGGCTCATCTGTGCAATCGTCTGGCTCGTCTTCGTCGCCCCGAAGACCAAGCCGCCAAAGCCTCTGTGATCGAAAACCTCGTGCGAGTCGTATACCAACCTGTGACTTAAGCTGATAATATATTAAACCGCAGATGAACGCAGATTAACGCAGATGAGAGTGCATCTGCGGTAAGAAACCAGTCTGATAGTAAATCTGTATTCTGCCAGAAATAGTTAAAGCATGCCATCACGCCCCGAACTGCTCGGCATACTCGGCATTCAGTAAATCAAACAGATTCCCGTCGGGATCACGCACGGTCACCACACGTCCGCCCCACGGCTCATCACGCACCTCGCCGTTAAACTGCACACCTTGCGCCTTGAGTTCGGCATACAAGGCGTCCACATCTTTGACATAGAACTGAAGCCCGGTGTGCGCTCGGTTGAACGACTTCGTCCATTCGTAAACATGTATTCCAAAGCCACCACAATCAAACCGCGCAAAGCGCGAGAACGCATCCTCGCCCTGCTTCACCAGCGGCAGCTCCAATAAATCCCGATAGAAGCGCAGCGACGCCTCAAAATTCGACGCGGGAAACGCAATAAAACCAGCCTTTTCAATTTTCATAATTTCAATTGGGGTTATAAGTCCACAAACGCGAAACGCGCAGTATACAATAAATGATCCGTCTTCGGACTTTTGCGAACGGACGCATCGAAACATGACAATGTTCGATTCGTCCAAACTTGATCAATTCTCAGCATCGGAAAATCAACTAAGACCGTATTGCACCAACCGCGGCCACCGGAAACAAACGAATCTTCAAGTCGATCATTCATCTGGTCAAATATACCATCACGTTGTGGCACATTGAAATCCCCACCGACAATTAATGCCACATCATCGGGCAATAGACCCACAATCTCCGTCAGCTGCTGAATTTGACGCTGCCGATTATAAACCTGAGCCTTCCAACAATCGGCCTTCCACAGATCCACTCTCGGGTTACTCGTCAACAGCCGTAACGAAACGATACAGTAATCCTGCCCATCAATGACTGCGGACCCCATCGTATAAAACTGCTTTCGATGTGCCTCCCGTATTCCCCCCCGAACCAGAATACTCGTATCCAATCCGAACAGTAGCTGATACTCCGTATGCTCTATCAGAAAACCGGACAGAGCATGCAAAGGTGGGCTCTCTTGAATCAACAAAACATCAGGCACCTCAATCATTGCATCACGCACGGAGAACATCGAACCAGAGCAATTCACCGAGGTAATTCGTAAGGAACTTTCCACTTCCTCCGTCGGCAACACGCCACGAAGCACCGAGCGCCACTCTTCCACCTGAACCATCCCAAAGCACAGCCACACAATCGAACACACAACGAACCATCGTGTGCGTAAAGCGGGTAAGCCCACGAACCACAACGCCAACCAAATCCATGCAGGAAAAATCGTCAGGCACGAGAAAAGGGGTCAAACGTAGAAAATAGAATCCAACATTGATCTCCTTCTCACACAACGTCTAAGCATGAGCCCCCCCCACCCAGATCACGAACACCATCAGGCAGGACACTTAAATAATTCTATTTTCTACGTTTGCCCCCTTCTGTAATCCCCTCTCGGCACCGCCGAGCCACCGCCGAGTCACAATCCATCCGCAGGACTCTCTGGCTGCTTACTCCCATCGACGTGGAGATAAATGCGTGTTGTATCCCGCGTAAAAGGCTGCGCCTCACGCGGTTCCTTTCAACCGCGTGCGCGTAGCGTTTTACGCGGTCCCAGTAATTCCTGGATTTGGCATAAATCAGCCCCATCACGCATCAGGTGCGTGGCAAAACTATGCCGCAACACGTGTGATGTCACACGCTTCGGAATGCCTGCCTTACGCGCGGCATGCGTCACCGCACTCCCATATGCTTTTGATACTACATGGTGGCGACGAATCGTCCCCAACGCACGCGGATCTTCCGCCAAGCCTTTCGCAGGCCACAGCCAAAACCATTCCCAACGCTCACCAGCCCCTCGAAACTTACGTGCCAGCGCCTCAGGCAACCACACTCCTGCCACGCGATTAAGACGATCCTCATCGTAGAGTGCACGCGCACGGTCGCGTTGCGACTTCCGCGTAAAAAGCCTTCGGCTCACGCGGTTCCGACCGTAACAATCGCGTGAGGCGTAGCCTTTTACGCGACCACCGCGAACGATGACCTGCTGATTCTCAAAATCCACATCCTTGATACGTAAACGAACCAGCTCAGAGATGCGTAAACCAGCACCATACTGCAGCTTAGCCATCAACGCCTGACCATCGCTCATCTCACACAAGATACGTCGGATCTCCTCCACCGTAAGCACCACGGGAATACGCTTACGCCCAGTCGCTTTCTTATAGTCACTAAAATCACCCCGCGTAAAAGGCTACGCCTCACGCGGTTAAAATTCACAACGTTCTCTGACGCGGATGCTCCTCGAAATAACACCGTAGTTGCTTATCCAGATAACGGCGCCCACCGCCACTTTTTAGAAAGCGCTCTCTCCCTTCAGCATCTTCCCGTATAATATAGGCTTCGTAGTAAATGAGTTCAAAGGGACGCCTTGAAGATGTTGATTTCGAATCACCTTCATTGTGCTGCCGAAGCCGCTCCGAGAGGTCACTCGTAAAGCCGATGTAGAGCCCATCATCCCTCTCTGACTGCAATACATATACGTAATACATAACTAATTTGGAATCGCGTGAGACGAAGTCTTTTACGCGACCAAGACCGAAGACCATTCTGGAAAATTTATAGCAGGCATAATAAACGTGAACATACTGACACGTGAACAAATATCAACCTAATTGACTAATTTCCCTCAAACCCAAAGTCCCGGCTCTCTGCTCCCTCAATTCTCGCCCCCCCCTTCAAGCCTATTAAAATAGAGGGTTTCAGACGGGCACCCTATTGAAATAGGGGGTTTGAAGGCGACACAGGAAGCGTAGAGAGCACTTAGCATGAAAATAAATAGAATACCCCATCAATCATACCAATTAGACCCTACTCAAAATATCCGTTAGTCAGAGTTTTTAGAATTCAGCCCAAACCTCCTATTTCAAGCGATTCATCCCACAAAACGTTCAATGCCAGGCGCCAACGCATTCGCCTATCAAAAAGTTCTTAAAATAACTTGCACCAACGAGTTATTCATCATCCTATCCACTATAGAAAATTCGTAGCAAAAGATTAGCTACGAAGACTTATAATACTGTTCTAAAAATGAAAAAAATAACCTCAATCTTCTTCGCCATAACATTTACGACTGCATGCTTTGCCCATAGCAGCACTGCATATAAGATTTCAAAGATATTGAATGCACCGATTTTCAAAATGCCAACGGATAGCTCTTTAAGTGAAAAAGAGATGTTAGCTGAGCTAGAGCGCCGAAGAATAACTCTAGATAGAATGGAGCATGTGATGACCGAGCAGCTCGAAAAAGAAATGACTGATGAAGAATTAGAAGAAACTCTTGCCTTCTTAACGAGCCCGACGGGAAAGAAGTTCTTTGCGACAATTAACGGCCAGGAATCCTTGGACAAGATCAACCAAATATCTGACAAATAGAGCTAGAATTAGAACCAGTCGCTGCTGGCAATGTCGCTAACGCGCCATCGCCAGAGCTCTACGATATACAGAAGAAGAACCCAGATTTTTTCACCGCTTATTAACGCTTATTGAACGCTTATCCAGCACGACGCATTA
>Ga0209533_1004053_pt1 | contig 12819 bp, 14 predicted proteins | sample COG_04_FD_184748 | JGI IMG/M metagenome (GOLD analysis project Ga0209533, IMG submission 184748) | Pelagic Microbial community sample from North Sea - COGITO 998_met_04 (SPAdes) (version 2) | ecosystem: Environmental > Aquatic > Marine > Neritic zone/Coastal water | place: Helgoland, sampling... | reverse complement strand
CTCCCCTTCCCAAGACATAGGGCGACACGGTAGACCCATCTCCAGAACAGCTTTCTGGATTGCTCGTTCCATCGAGTAGATCCTCGCCAATGGGGCAAATCCCACGCCAGTCGGGTCATACGTGCGTCTCAACCTCTTGTCCCACACCCTACTAAATCTAGTACTAATAAGGTCTTCCTTGAATGGAAGAACCGGACGCGACATCAGAATCAGTCGCTTGACCAGCTCCACTGGTAGAACTGCTCCATAGTACTGTGAGATCAACAACAAGAGTGTTGGATACATGATTTCGCTTTTGGATATGATTTCTGCGATATAAAGCAGATTAGTTTGTAATGTGAATATTTTTCAATTAAAATTTCAAATTTATTCTGTGAATAGAATTATTTACAGTGATTACATATATACAATGCATCATTTCTATCAGAAGTTAATATAGCTTCTAATGTATGTGTATGTATATGCCACGAATTCCCATATTTAAATTTATCTAATAATATCTCAAAATTATTGAGTTCTAATACTTTTTTTAATTCTTTAAGAAATATTTCAACAATATCATCTAATGTATCAATTTCAGTAATATTAATATCAACTTTAAATCCTTGAAAATACTCAGATGATGCTGTAAAAGTTCTATAATGATTATTATTCATATAATATTCGTTAGATAATTCTTTATATAATTATATTTATAATATATATAATGGAAGAATTAAATCTTTACAATATTGAATGTAATAATATTCAAGATATATTAAATCGTAAAAAAAATGTATCAAAAGAAGTTTCTTCTAATAATGATGATAAATATAGAGAATTAAGAAAAACAATTATGTTATTGCGGAAAGAAAATTCTGAATTAAAAACACAACTCAAAATATTTAAAGAACTATCTAAATCATCAAGCGATTAATTTACTAAAAAATACATTACTGCTGTATGTATATTAGGAAAAGCATAATCAACATAATAAGGTTTATCAATATAATTTATATTTACCCATATTGTTTTCCATCCTATACTTTTCGCTGATTGGAGATTTTCAAGTAAATCATCAAAAAAATAATATTCATTCATATTATTAACATTTTTTTTTATATCTTTTTCTACAAATTTAAATGAATTAATATGTGGTTTCATATGAGGTATTGTATCTCTTGCATATATTTTAGAGAATATATTTACTAGTTTCATCCTTTTTAATACATCTATAACATGTCCATTAGTTCCATTTGAATATATTAATTTAATTCCATCCAATTCGTTTAATAATATCGATAAGCTTTTATCAATATTTATTAAATTATAATTAACTATTCTAAATGGATAATATATTATAGTGTCATCCAAGTCAAAAACAAATATTTTCATATAAAATATTAATATATATAATTTTAAATCATATTTAAAAAAATATTGATAATAATATTGAAATGGATAAAGAAATTTTAACTTCGGATGAAGAAAAACGATTTGTTATTTTTCCTATTAAACACGAACTATTCTGGAATATGTATAAAAAAGCACAAGCGAACTTCTGGACCGCAGAAGAATTAGATTTAACAAAAGATATAAGTGATTATAATAATTTATCTAATGATGAAAAACATTTCTTAAATAGTATATTGGCTTTTTTCGCAGCATCTGATGGTATTGTTAATGAAAATTTAGTAGAAAGATTTTGTCGTGAAGTTAAAATTTTAGAAGCCACATTCTTTTATGGTTTTCAAATAGCCATGGAAAATATTCACTCAGAAACATATTCTTTATTAATTGATACTTATATTAAAGATTTTACTTTAAAAAATAAATTATTAAATGCTATTGATACTATTCCTAGTGTAAAAAAGAAAGCCGATTGGGCATTAAAATGGATCAGTGATAAATCTGAATTTAATAAGAGAGTAATAGCTTTTGCTTGTGTTGAAGGTATATTTTTCTCCGGAGCATTCTGTTCCATATTTTGGTTAAAGAAACGCGGATTAATGCCAGGATTATGTCATAGTAATGAATTAATCAGTAGAGATGAAGGTATGCATACTGAATTTGCTGTTTTAATGCATCATTCACTAAATAATAAATGTTCTGATAAAGAAATATATGAAATTATTACAGAAGCTGTTGATATAGAAAAAGAGTTTATAACTGAATCATTACCTTGTAAATTAATTGGTATGAATAATGATTTAATGGCTCAATATATTGAATATGTTTCTGATAGACTTTTAGTAACACTAGGATTAAAGAAAATATATAATGTTCCTAATCCATTTGATTGGATGGAAACAATATCTATTCAAGGTAAAACGAATTTTTTTGAAAAAAGAGTAGGTGAATACTCAAACGCAGCAAATCCCAATGCGGATGCCGATGCGAATGATTTTGAATTAGATGAAGACTTTTAATTTATTGATTGTTGGTTAACCATAAAACATATAGTAATAAAACCATGTTTTCAACATCACCATTCATGTATAAGCATACAAATAATAAGAATAAGAAAATTTGGCCTAACCAAGAAGTTAAACCTTCATTTACTTTATTCATAACTTCTTCTTGAACATTGGTATTGAATACTAATCTTAATGGGAGCATTGAAAAAGCAATAATGCAAAATAATACAGCAGTTAATAGAGCAGATTGACCTTTTACGACATCGCAGACAGGTTTGAGTGGAGCTAGAACTTTCTTTACTTGAGCGGACATTGTTTTATACTATAACAAATATTTTTTTTTTGAATTAATTATTTCATTTTCTCGATAATTTTCTACTTCTTCTTCTAGATAATTTTTTTGTAGATTTTCTGGTAAATTTTCTTCTGACATTAGTTTTTCTAGTTCTTTTGGAAGTTTTTCTTAAAGTCCTTCTTCTTCTAGATTTAGTTCTTCTTTTAGATTTAGACCTTCTTTTAGTTCTTCTTCTTCTTCTTGTTGGATAACCTCCGCCGGCGGAACCCGTTCCCGCGGGGCTCAGATCAGGCGATAACCCCATGGCAGAGCGGCTCTGAGGAAGTGATGATGCTAAACCTAACAATAGCGCCGTCACTTCTTCATCCCTAAGACGACTCACTTCGCGGGAGACTGCTGCTCTATCTGGTTCCACGCCCCCGCCGTCGGCTCTCAATCGCGCTAGGATCCTAGCCACAAACAACTCTCTCACTTGTCTGAAAAATCGCACCCCCGCCTCCCCAGCACTTCTGATATTATTGACCAGGAACATCACAAAATTGGTCATCGGGCTGATCGCCCCGCGCCAGGTTCCTATGTCCGAGTATCGTTCACCGAAAGCATCCAAAGCACTTCTCATATCAGCTCCCGTTGCCGCCATCTGCGCCGCAATAGTCGCTCCTCCACTCATGGTGGCGGCGCGGCGTATCAATTCATTCAAAGTATTTAGATCTGCGGTAGAGTCACCCGCGCGCTGACCTATAAGACCATCGGGCCTCCTCCCATCCTCCAGAAACATGATGATTGATAATTCATGTATTAATAATGCTAAATCAGATGGTACTCCAGTCTGTAAGTATGCATTGACGTTTTCACGGAATGTTTCATCACATAAATACTCTAATACCTGTTTCCCGTATCTACTCAGATATCCATCTTGGCCGAACAATACACCAGAACCTTGATTCAATAACGAATTAATTTGAGCGGCAACGGCTTCTTCCTGCTCCCGGTTCCTGGCCTGGCCGCGAGCTTCCCTCGCGGCCGCTCCAGCCTGCACCAGCTGTAAAATTCTTTGTACCCTATTTCTATTATAGGCCACCACCGAACCCGCCACCACTGTTGTCCCAAGAGAAATCATTCCCAATTGAGCGGCGGAAGGTCCTAGAATAGTACCAGCCGCCATCGTCCCAACCGCACATGAACATAAATCAGCTGTGGTACCTGCTATCGCACTCCACCCAGCACAACCTAATGCCTGTATCGCTGCCGCAAGATAATATAAAATAAAACTAGATACACCTATTGTTGCTCCAATAGTAAGGATAGCTAATATAAGTTTCGCAATATCTGCTGCAAATTTACATGTAGCAGCAACATTTTTTAAACAACACAGTAATATCATTAAAAATTTTCTAATACTTGGGCGCCTAATTGAAAAAATTCTTCCATGAATGGCACCACCCATTTGATTTACCCCGCCGCCACCTCCACCCTTCTTACAAGGCAGCGGGTCTGTTTGCTCCTCTGAGTACATTTTCTCCTCCTCGGCGATTTGTTCGGTTATATCACTATCTTTTTCCAAAGCTTCCTCCATTTCACCAAACGCCTTCCAGATTCCATTATCTTTACAACATTTTTGAAATTCCACGAGGTTACAGTAGGGTTCTCGTTCCCGGGGTGTAAATGGTTCAAAAGCTATGTCTGCAGGAATTGTAGGCCGGCTGATGGCATTATGCAGTTCATTAAGGCATTTTTGGACTTGTTCTTTTTGTCTTTGGTACTCCATAGCTGCACCGAAGTCAAACCCGGCGGCACCATGACGCACACGCTTGCTCGGCCGCAGATCATCTAGTTCTGACACCGGCAGATCATCTGGTCCTGATACCGGGCTTACCGCCTCTGAACTCTCTGAACTCTGTGAACTCTGTGAACTAGTTTCCTCCTCACCGATATCCAAGAAACCGCGCGGTTTGAAGGTTGTGTACGGTTCAGTGCTTTTCCAATCCATTGCCACATCAGCCATTATTATTTATAATATAACATAGAAAAAAAAACCATATTTAAGGATTATTTAATATAATAATATATATGGATTTAAAGAATATTTTAAATTCTAATAATCAATCAGATAATGTCCAAGTCCACAAAAAGCCGTCTTATTCACCAAATATAAATAAATCTAACGCAAATAATTATTCTAATAAAAATGAAATTGATGAATTACTTGAAAAAGAAAAACAAACTTTATATCACAGATCATGGAATAAATTAGATAATTCTTCTAAAAATAATTTATTTAAATCATTTGTTTCTTCTGAAAAAGAAAAAAATAATTTAGATGAAAAACAATCTTTACTTTTAACAAATTTACTTGTTAAAAATATAAAAAAATTAAATAGAGCATCCGAAGTTAATTATGATCAAACTGAATGTAAAATTATTAAAATTAATAATCTATTATATAATGAAAAAGATAAATCATATTCACTTAAAATAAATACAAATAAACCTAAATCTAACTCTAATAAATCTAAATCTAAATTAGATAAATTTATTAAATAATTAAGATATATTCATTAATTCATCAAAATATTTTTCTATTTCTTGTTCTTGTTCTTTTAATAGAAACATGGAATCATGTTTCTTTAATTTAACTCTACTACCTTTCATATATTTATCCATATTATCAGATATTTCACTTACTTTTTTAATAACATTTTTATAATATATTAAATGTTTCTTTATTAAATTAACTATAAAAATATAATTTAAAAATATATTATGAATATGTCCACTTATATTATCATCTTTATTAATATCATTAAATTTTAAATATAATAATTTGCCTTTCATACTTAAATCCATTAATACTTCCATATTAACTTTATCAATACTTTCAACCATTTCATCTATATAATTATTTAAATTATCAGTATGTTCTTTAAATTTATAAATACTATTTAAAAACCCATCTATATTTTCTATTAATTCGTCTTCATATACAACATCATTATCATCATTAAAATCTACTTTAATATTTGTATCTCTAAATTTACTACATAATTCATTCATATTTTCTACTAATTCTTCTAATAATTTAACATTAGATTCTAATTCGTCATTAGTATTATCATGTAAAATATCATCAGTAACACCCCATTCACTCTTAACATGTTGAATATAATTATTAATATTTGGATTTTTCATTAATTTTTGTAATTGCATATTAAAAACTGATAATGTTTCATTTAAGAATACAAACATATTTTTCTTAGTAACTCCATTATATTTTAATATATGACTCATAAATGATATACATTCAGTTTCTGTTCTATCTGTGCTAGTTAATGTAATTGGTCTATTTATCTGAATTTCACCCATTATCATTTTTTTAACGAGAGTTCTCATATCAATAAAATCTATTTCACTCATTATATTATATTACTATATTAAATATCCAATTAATTTAACATATTTATTCTTTTTTAATAAAAAGTTTTCCATTACTTTTTTATCCGCATGAACTTTATTACCCATAAATAACTCTATTGGTGATACATGTTCTTCTTTTTTATCTTTGTAATACATATTAGCTTTTATACCTTTTTTAATAGCAGCAACACCACCAGGATGCTCATCTATCCATTTAGTTAAATCATATACCCGTAATTCACCTTTAATATCTAATATAATCCATGTTTCTTGTTTTAGAACATCATCTATATTATATTTTTTTAGTTTTTTATCTTTTTTAACTTTCACTTTTATATTTTTGAATTTCATAAGTTTCATCAGATCGAAACATGTTTCCAATGATCCTTCCATCCACGCTTGTTTTTTAGAATAAGATTCACCACAAATATATAATTCTTTATCAGACATAGGTTTCATTATTTTTTCATATACTTCATTCATATCAACTCCGGTATCCCAGAAATGACAACCATTTTCCCAATAATGAAATAATACTTCTTCTGGTTCAGGTGGTTTTATTTTAAATAATGCATGAATTTCTTTATGAATCGCTTTAACTAATGTTTCTTTACTATTATTATATAAATTTAATAACATATCAGTATAAAATCCATCAGTATAACTAATCATGATTAACCCATTATTATAATCAATAGGTATTATATGTCTTAAATAATTATCTGTTGTTGTTCTATTAATATTTTTAAACCATACACCATCTTTACCAACAGGATATTTAAAATATATACGTAATAAAGGTATACCTTGAACCGAATCTATTTCTTTAACATCTTTCAGATATTCTATTTTTTTTAAATTTTCTTGTGGAATTGTTAATATGATTTTTTCATAATTATATTTATAATCTTTACTTGTTTTCACTAAACTATCAGTAATTTCATCAACACCTTCACCTAGTTTTAAATTAACATTTGGCTTATATTCTAATGATTCTACCATTCTTTTTATAATTGTTGATAAACCATTTTTAAGAACAAAATATTCTGTATCATCATGAAATAAATCTTTTTTAAACATATTAATAGCAGCTTCTGCATTTAATTTAAAAAATTCACTATCATATCCAAAGCAACTATTAATATAATCAGCTGTTTTAAAATCAAATACATCTATTAAATATTGATAAAACAAAATACTTTGTAAATATTCTTTTTTAAATTCACTACGTTTAGATATAGCTTCTTTTAATAAATGAGTTATTTTACATTTATCTTTTTTTCCATTAATAATAGAATCAATAATACTTGGTAATTTAACAATATCAGATTTTAAATCAAGTTCATGTAGTAAAGTAATTAATTTATTATGTTTATTACTGAATCTTGCTGCTCCACATTCATATTGATATCCATTTTTATAAATAGTATGAACTCTACCACCAAATTCTTTTTCTTTTTCTAAAACTAAAATATTTAAATCAGTATCAGCTAATTTATATGCTAAAAACAGTCCAGATATACCTCCACCAACAATAACTATATCATAACTATCATAAAAGAACATTTTATATATATAATATAAATTATATATTTTTAATACTTATTAATCAAATAAAATTTGTATCCGTGATACATAAAAACAACCAATCCAATAATAAATAATATTAAGAAATAATTATCAAATGATTTAACATTAAAATATTTTTGCGCGATAAAAGGATAAATAAACAAAGGTGCTACAAAAAACATATGTGTCAAATATATTAAACTATAATCCATTTATATATATAGAATTTAAAATAAATTACTGAATAATATTACAAGAAACAATGAATCTACAAAAGTTAATCTGTATACATTATTATCTTTCATTATTTTGGGAACTACTTCATTATAGCAAAATTTAACTAAAAATGTTTTTACTACTAATATAATTGCTACTATAAAAAACATAGATAAACCACTCATATCCATATTATTACTTTTCATACTTTTTTTAAGAGCACCACCAATTAATCCAGACATTTATATATATTATAAACAAAAAAATATACTTATAAATATATGCCAGTGTTTAAAGATTTTAGAGCAAATACATTTTTAAAAGCATTCTTATTAAATGCAATTAGTGCTTCAATTATAGCATCATCTGCTATAACAGTAAAAGATAGATTAGATGTATTAACTAAATATGATCTTTATACAAAAATAATATTAACATTTATCATAACATTTATAATAACATTATGTTCTTTTGGGGTACTGTACTATTTATTTGGTTTTGGTGGCGGTATGATGGTATAATTTATTTATATTATATTTATAATGTTCATTTATTTAACAAATTTATATAATATGTTTATATTTATGAATTATTTTTTTAATACATATTTGGCATATAGATTTTATTTGTGGTTCAGTCCATTTTTTGTATTCGCATATGATTTTATATTCAGAAAAGAAGAATTAAAATTATTAGAAGATAAAAAAATATATTAGTAAATGATAATTAATTATTGTATGAATTTATTAAATAATGCTTTTGATTGTTCTGAATCTATTGCGATATCTAACACTTGTTTAACTGGATTCATTATCTGATTAGATATGTAAAATTTATAATCTAAATTCTTTTTATTTTCTTTAATATAATCAGGATGCTCTATTCTTTCACCTTGTAGAATCACTTTCTTTTTATATTTTGGACGACTATGATCATCTACACGAATCTTTTTTGTTTTCGGTTTTCCATTTTTATAAAAACCCATATTAATGATATCATCTTTTTTATAAAATTCACCAGTTGAAATTGATTCATCACCTACATATATATAAGCATATGGTATGCGATCATTTGCTTTTGGTTTATTACCTGGATCACGTTCACCGATTCTATCAGCCAATACCTTATGTGCGATAGATCCTGGATTTTTATAATAACTATTAAGAGTTTTTGATAATATAAATTGACTAATATGTTCTTTACCATCAATAATTCTTTTAAGAATATATTTTAACCAATCAAGTGTTTTATTGATATCTTTATCATACATAAGTTTATTAATTAAATTTCCAAAGACATATTTTACAATTGGAGCATTATCTCTTCTTTTAGTGACTAAACCCATAGATGTTCTTTTTGGTGTTTCATCTGCTGTGAACTCATATTTTTCACCAGTATATCTCTTTTTAGATATTAAGATAAATGGATAAAATGTTTTCTCATATTCTAAATCTTGTGGTGCTTTATCTTCTACATGTAGTTGTTCTGTGATATAAGTTCCAGAATCTTTACCACACTGAATACATATTGGAAGAGCATCTCTACCTTTTATAATCACACCATCACCTTTTTCTATTATAAATTTAACAAAGACTGAATCTGTATCACCATAAATTACTTCTGATGATATATTTGTAATACCATTATAAAAGTCATTATTACCCACATATTTTCTCCAAATACCGTCATCCGCCCATTTTACAACTAATCGTTTGGCATCATAAATTCTATTTCTACCGATAGCAGTAGTGCATGCAGCAATTTTCTTAAATGATATACTTGATGTTTTAGCACCTAATTGACCATATACAGAATTAGCTGTTAATTTATATGCTAACTGATAACCATCCAATACTTTCTTTTTCGATTCATCTTTTTCTAGTGCTAATAGCTTTTTAGTAGCTTTACGAGCACTTAATAATTCACTAGTTACAAGTGGTACGATACCTCTTTTCTTTTTAGGAGTTAAGAATACACAATCTATTTCTTTATGAGTTTCAATAGTTTCACCTTTTTCATTTAGTTTTTCTTCCATCACAGGTTTTTTCTCAACGACAGTTGTTCCTGGTTTAGTAATATATTCATAATCTAGATATTTAATGCGATTATAATCTTCTATTTCTTTCCATCCAAGATTATCTAATTTATCTTTGACTTGTTCATATTCACCTAAATATGTATTATGAGATAAATTCTTTTCTTTAATACTAGTTGGATATAGTGAGGCATAATCCAATACAGCAACAGGATCATCCAGATACATTCCAGTAGTGGGTTCTAATACGATTGCTCCTTCAAAACCTGAATTATCACTTTCTTCTTCTTTAAATTGTTTAAGAGTAGGAACTCTTATACCTTCTTTTGAACAGTAATAAGTCATAAGTGATTGAACTTTAATACCTTGTCCACGTAAGAATATATATGTTTGAGGAACATAACATACATTACTCATACCCATATTATTTGGGATAAAATCTTGTGATAGTAATAGATAAATACATAATTCACAATCCATAATACAATATTTAGCGATCTTTGCTCTACCAGCGGGACCACCAAATTTATGTAATCTGAACAGTTCTTGTGGTGGTACATCATCTTTATTAAGACACCATTCAGCTTTAATGTAATTATCACCATATTTTTTCTCATAGTTTTTAATTACACCTGATACTCGTATTTCCCATAGTTTATCTTTTAATTCTTCAATTTGTAAAATTTTAAACTTTTCATTATTATTATATTTAATATCACCATATTTAGTTGTGATTAATATAGATAAATAATCATTTTCTTTAAGATTACCACAATTATCAGTAGTAATTCTTGTATGATTTAAATTTCTCCAAGGATGTCTACTCTTAATTTTACCTCTCATGAAATGAGCTGCAACATTATCTAATTTATATGAGTCAAGTGATGTTCCCTTTTTAACTTCGTTTTGAACATCAAAGATAATACGACCGTCCATATGAATATATTTTAATGTGTTTTGTGTGAAATCATTATCAGATTTGTCATTAAATCCACCTAGTCTTTTAACAACATCTTTACAAATTTTATTTGTATGACATTTATAGTCACTATTTACTTTTAATTTCTTTACGATAGGTTTATCTAAATCAATAATAGATTCATGATCATTTGTATTATCTTTCATCATTCTACCCAATCTATAAAATTGATGTTTTTCGCATGCCGGTTTGTGTTCAGTTTTCCATTTACTGACAAAACATCCGCGACATTTAAATAATACATCAACTCGTTTAATGATATAATCAAAATCAAAACCGAATATATTGTATCCTGTTACATAATCAGGATTATGTTTTAACATAAGATCTTTCCATTTTAATAGTAATTCTCTTTCAGAATTACATCTGTAAATATTAATATTATTTTCTTCCATATTTTCTAAGTCATCACAAATTTCTTCATCTTCTACATAATCAGAACCTATAACAACAATACTGCGGTCATAAGGTTCTGTATCACCATATTTATGAAATACTGTTCCTATCTGAATAATAGGATCACCTTTTACAATTAATTTATTTTTATTTTCATCTTTTATTTCAGAAAAGAAAGATGTTAATTCTTTTACACATAATTCTCTAGATTTAGAATTAGTTTCACTATTTTTAAGAAGTTCTAGTATTTGACTAGAATATTTATTCATAACTTGATCTAATGATTCTTGTGAATATTTAAAATCAGAATATACAGGACTTATAATATCATCAAAACTATTATCTTTCTCATATTTGTCACGGTGTTTATCACAGAATGCTTTCTTGAATATAGATTTAATTGTATCAATTGTATCTATTGGTAAAACTTTATGATAATCAGTTATTTCAATGCATAATTTTCGCAGATCTTTTACAGGATTTGGAAAGTCTCCATGAGAACTATCACACTCAATATCAAAAGAAGCAATTATAAATTTATTAATACCACCATCAGTTACACCTTCAGTTGTTAAATCATTTATATTAATATTATATTCATGATCACAATTAAATCGTTTTTCTAATACTTCTTTTTTAACATTAATTTGTACCCATCCTGATGTTTTCAGTTCTTTTTCATGAATAAATCTAAGAATTGGATGTATATTTGATTCATATAAATTACAATCGAATCTATATTCATGATCTTCATTCGAAAGTTCTATGAAAGATTTAACCCTTGATTCAGTATTATATTGATTATATTTACAATAATCTCTTATTAATTTAATTACTTTTTTCATATCACCATGTGAAATAAATTCTAGTTTTATAAACTTATATTTTAATTCATTACCATCATTATCTGATCTAAAACGATATAACTCATAATAATCTTTTATTTCAGAAACATTATGTAAGTATTTATCTATATTTAGAAATCTCTCATTAAACCATGATTTCTTATAGAAACTATCTGGAATATTTTTATTATTAGAATCTACACGTGGAACTCTAAGATATATATAAGGACGAAATCCTGTTATATGGCATACAATATTTTTATTAAATTCTTCTTTATCGGATTTTTCACTCGATTTACCATATAAAGTTACTACAAACTCGGCATGATTATCATCAGTTTCCAGATCATCCGCAGAGATATCCAATAATTGTAGTTCAATCTTCATATATTATATTTATTTATTAATCTTAAAATAATAATTCAAATTTAATTTTATATTTAATTTTATTAATTATAGTTTTATTTGGACAAAAGATATATATTTTTTTAAAAAGAATAAATTTGATTTTGAGATTAATTATTTATTCATAATCAAGTATTTCGAAAGCCTTAAAACTTTCATACGCTTATAACCTTCAAAAACCAACCCAAACCGACCTACAACCTACCTTACTGAGTATGGCTACCACCAACGCACCGCTTCTCACCACCCCGGTCATGGAAAAGATCGAA
>Ga0209533_1004036_pt1 | contig 12839 bp, 16 predicted proteins | sample COG_04_FD_184748 | JGI IMG/M metagenome (GOLD analysis project Ga0209533, IMG submission 184748) | Pelagic Microbial community sample from North Sea - COGITO 998_met_04 (SPAdes) (version 2) | ecosystem: Environmental > Aquatic > Marine > Neritic zone/Coastal water | place: Helgoland, sampling... | reverse complement strand
CCTTTGAAACAAAAATAAAAAATGCTAGAAAATATATTTACTCTCTTCATGCTAATTATGTTGCAAGCCGTTTTAGGTTTTGATAACTTGTTATACATTTCATTAGAATCTAAGAAAGCACCAGAAACAGACAGAAAAAGAGTTCGAAAAGTAGGAATTTTAATCGCTATTGTTTTAAGAATTGTGCTTTTATTTCTTTTGGTTTCCATCATTGGGTATTTTCAAAAGCCTTTTTCTTTTTTAACAGGTGGTATTGATGATGTTATAAAATTTGCTTTTAACGGACATAGTATTATTGTTTTATTAGGTGGCGGATTTATAATTTATACCGCCATTAAAGAAATTTGGCACATGATTGGTACCCAAAATTTAGAACAATCTGCAGCAGACCAGCGCAAAGGAACAAAATCTTCTAAAGCCGTTATTTTTAGCATCGTATTAATGAATTTAGTTTTTTCTTTTGACTCTATTTTGGCCGCTATTGGTCTTACAAGCGCTATAGAAAGCACTACAACTGCATTTATTATTATGACTATTGCAATTGTTATCAGTGGTTTATTAATGTTATTTTTAGCAGATAGAATATCCGATTTCTTGGCAAAAAACAGGATGTATGAAGTTTTAGGGCTCTTTATTCTTTTTATAGTTGGCATCATGCTACTTACAGAAGGTGGCCATTTAGCACATTTAAAGCTCTTTGGAAATGAAATTGTACCGATGAGTAAAACTACCTTCTACTTTGTAATTGCTATTTTAGTTATTGTAGATGTTGTGCAAGGAAAATATCAAAAAAAGTTATTAGATAATAAATAAATACATATTTAAAAATAAAAAAGAGCATTCATTTAGAATGCTCTTTTTTTATTTTTAAATTATCAAATGTTTAACATAATTAAATATTTATAAAAGAAAATATAAACGATCTTTGATTTAGAAAGAAATAATGTGTTTTCCGCATTTTATATACAACTTCTAAAAAGTTGTTTTTGCACGTTTGTGTTCATTTTTCTAATTAGAAGTGTTTTGGTTGATTGTAAGTCGGTACTGGAGAGTACCGACTTTTTTATTTATATAATCTCAGGAAGGCTATCCTGAACTCTTTGGATGACAATTTGAATAATTCTTTTATTTAATTCTGAAGCATTTAAATTATAATAGGCAAACTCTTCTAATGAAAAAGCACCGATAATAAAACCTAAATTAAGGTTCTTATAATTAATATCTTTTACAAAAACGGCTTTTGTCTTACTTCTCTTTTTTTGATCTGTTAAGCTAGAAAAATCTATTTTTCTTTTTGCTTTATACGCATTAAAAGATGCAATTAATAAATCGTGTTGCATTTTAATAACGGGTCTTAAAGTCTGATTTTGAAACAATTCTAATGCAGACATATTGTCTTTAATTAAATCTTCTAAAACGGGTCTTTCTTTATTCATTCTCTAATAATTCATCTAATTCTAATTGAAAGTCATACTGTAAATCTTCATGTAATTTTTCAATTATTCGCTTGATCATTCTTACCTGCGTATCAAAAATACTTTGCAATCTTGTACTTCTTTGAATCGAAGGTTTAAAAGCCTTTAACTTCTTACAGAAATACAACAACAATTCTACTTCTGTTTCTTTCTTCTTAGAGTACCGAATGTGTTTTTTTATAGCCGTTAATATTTTACGGCTTCCCTTTCTAATGTAGAAAAAACTCTTGGTATTAATTTCTTCAAACTGGGCGTCTACCTCCTCTTTTAGAATCTGAATATAAGTTTCCTCATCATGAGACTCAAACATTAAGTAGGTAAGTAATTCTTTATTTTCTTTTTTAAACCGGGCCAACTGTAAGCATAACTCTTTTAAATCTGCTGCAGATTTATGAGCTAATTCATCTTTAAGTTGTTTTATTGTTACTGCCTTCAAACCCTAATTTTTATGCTAAAAAAAGCCTCATAATTTTCAAAAAAATGAGGCTTGTATTGTCTAAGATTATTGTTCACTAGGAACCATAACCAATTCATTTACATCTGCATCATAGTCTACACCTGGTACTTTAAAACCAAATAAACTAAAAAACTCATCACTATAACCTTTTAAATCTCCTATTTCTGGTAAATTTTCTGACGTTGCGTTTTTCCAAAGTTCAGCAATTTCTGCTTGCACATCTTCGCGCATTTCTAAATCATCAATTCTAATTCTTCCCTTTTCATCTAAAGCTAAATCGCCTCCAAATAAACGCTGACTAAACAAACGTTGTATTTGCTCAATACAACCTTCATGAATTCCTTTTGCTTTCATAATTTTATACAATAAAGAAATATATAACGGAATTACAGGAATTGCAGAACTTGCTTGTGTTACCAATGCCTTATTAACAGAGACGAAGGCTTTTCCTTTAATCGACTTTAAATCTTCTGTAATTGTAAAAGCAGTTGCTTCTAAATGATCTTTTGCGGCACCAATAGTTCCATTTCTATACACTGGTCTTGTAACGTCTGGGCCAATATAAGAATATGCAACTGTTGTAGCACCTTCTGAAAGTAAGTTTTCAGCTTGTAAAGCATCCATCCACATTTTCCAATCTTCACCTCCCATAACAGTAACTGTATTTTCAATATCTTCTCCTTCCGCAGGATTGATAGAAATTTCTGATACATTTCCGGTATGAAAATCTACTGTCTTATTTGTAAAAACTTCTCCGATAGGTTTTAACACCGATTTGAATCTTTTTCCACTATTTGGATGCGTTCTTACAGGCGAAGCCAAACTATAAATTACTAAATCTATCTGACCTAGATCTTCTTTAATTAAGTCTACAACTTGTTGTTTTATTTCATTTGAAAATGCATCACCATTCACACTTTTAGCATACAAACCTTGTTTATGAGCATGCTTTTCAAAAGCTGCAGTATTGTAATACCCTGGTGAACCTGGTCTTCCTACAGTTGGTGGCTTATCAAAATAAACACCAATTGTTGCTGCCTCAGAACCGAATGCACTTGTAATTCTAGAGGCCAAACCAAAGCCCGTAGAAGCACCTAAAACCAATACTTTTTTGGCTCCTTCAATTTTTCCTTGCGTTTTAATATATTCTATTTGATTCATTACGTTTTGCTCGCAACCTGTTGGATGTGATGTTAAACAGATAAATCCTCTTGTTCTTGGTTCTATAATCATATTTGTATGTTTTTATTATAATTCGTTATTATGCGTATGTATAACGAAGCAATCTATTTATAATTTAAGAGATTGCCACGTTATTTAATGCTTACAGCAGTTAAATTCCTCGCAATGACAAACTCTTTATTCTCTTATTTTAAAAATTGAAGCACATTCTTTTCAATTCTATTCATTACGTTATCTGTAGTTGCTTTTACAAAAACTTCTCCCGTAATTTGTTCGTATAACTCTATATATCTGTTAGAAATCTCGCTTATTTTAGCATCAGACATTTCTGGTATTTGCTGTCCTTCTAATCCTTGAAATCCGTTTTCAATCAACCATTGTCTTACAAACTCTTTAGACAATTGTTTTTGAGGTTCTCCTTTTTCTTGTCTTTCTTGATACCCTTCTTGATAAAAAAAGCGAGAAGAATCTGGAGTATGAATTTCATCAATTAACACAATTTTTCCTTCTTTTGTTTTTCCGAATTCGTATTTCGTATCTACTAAAATTAGACCACGAGAAGCTGCTATTTCAGTTCCTCTTTGAAATAGTTTTCTTGTATAGTCTTCTAAAATTAGATAGTCTTTTTCAGAAACAATGCCATTTTTTAGTATCTCTTCCCGAGAAATATCTTCATCATGATCGCCAGTATCTGCTTTCGTTGATGGGGTAATTATTGGTTCAGGAAATTTATCATTCTCTTTTAAACCTGCCGCCATGGCAACACCGCAAAGTAGTCTTTTTCCTAATTTATATTCTCTAGCAGCGTGACCAGATAAATAACCACGAATAACCATTTCTACTTTAAAAGTTTCGCACAAATGACCAATTGCTACATTCTCATCAGGATTTGCTAACAACCAGTTCGGAACAATATCTGCTGTATTATTCATCATTTTTGTTGCAATCTGATTTAAAATCTGCCCTTTAAACGGAATTTGACGCGGTAAAACAACATCAAAAGCAGAAAGTCTATCGGTAGCAATCATTACTAAAAGAGTATCATTAATATTATAAACCTCTCTTACCTTCCCTTTATAAACAGATTTTTGTTTGGGAAACTTAAAGTTAGTTTCGTTAATTGTATTCATTCTTGGTTACTTATTTGTTGGTTGTTCTTTATTTGTCGCTGCAAAAATAGTGTAAACACAATTAACCAACAACAAAAAACAAGACCCTATTCTGTTTCTATACTTTTGTACGCGCTAATAATACTTCTTACTAATTTATGGCGTACCACATCTTTATCATCTAAGAAGACCTGCGCAATACCATTTATATCTTTCAATGCTAATAAAGATTCTTTTAATCCAGAAACTTGTTTTCTTGGTAAATCTATCTGACCAGGGTCTCCGGTAATGATAAACTTTGCACTTTTACCCATTCTAGTTAAAAACATTTTCATCTGATTGTGCGTAGTATTTTGCGCTTCATCTAAAATTACAAAGGCATTGTCTAAAGTTCTACCCCTCATAAATGCCAAAGGTGCAATCTGTATTACGCCTTTTTCTATGTAAGATTCTAGCTTTTCATGCGGAATCATATCTCTTAATGCATCATATAAAGGTTGCATATAAGGATCTAACTTTTCTTTTAAATCTCCTGGAAGAAAACCTAAATTCTCTCCAGACTCTACCGCTGGTCTTGTTAAGATAATTTTTCGAACTTCTTTTTCTCTTAAAGCTCTAACGGCTAATGCAACTGCAGTATAGGTTTTACCTGTTCCTGCCGGTCCAACAGCAAATAACATATCATTCTTATCCATAAGCGCAACCATTTTACGCTGGTTCTCTGTCTGTGGCTTTATCAACCTTCCTGCAACACCATGCACTAAAATATCTTTAACTCTTTTAGAAGCTGCTGCTTTTTCCTCTTTCCCATTCGAAGTTAGAATACGCTCCATGCTGTTTTCATCTAACTTATTGTAGTTATTGAAATACTTTATCAAACGCCCGAGACGAATTTCAAATTCATCTAAAAGAGCTGACTCCCCAAAAATCTTTAATTGTGTGCCTCTCGCAACAATTTTAATTTTAGGGTAATATTTTTTTAAGGCTTCGATAGTACTATTATGTGCTCCAAAAAAGTCTTTTGGATTTATTTCTTCTAACTCTATAATGCGTTCGTTCAAATGTTTATTTTTTTAGAGATTGCTGTCCATTTTATTTAAACTAAAAATAGCGAATTAAATTTCAAAATTCATTAGATTTGCTTAAAATAATTAATAACTTTTACACAATTAATTAAACGTAAAGCACCCCATGGCATTTATAACGCTAACTACAGATTTCGGAACAAAAGACCACTTTGTAGGTGCTGTTAAAGGAGCCATATACACGGAACTTGCAGATGCTAAAATTGTAGATATTACACATGAAATAGCGCCTTTTAATATTACAGAAACTGCATATATACTAAAAAACTCTTATAAAAGTTTTCCTAAAGGAACCATACATATTATTGGTGTAGACTCAGAACTTAGTGAAGATAACAAGCACATTGCCTTAGAATTAGATGGGCATTTTTTTGTTTGTCCAGACAACGGTTTAATTTCTATGATTGCCTCTGAAATTAAACCTACAAAAATTGTAGAAATTAATATTCATGACAGAATAGAGAGTAGTTTTCCGGTGTTAGATGTTTTTGTTCAGGTAGCTTGTTTTATTGCCAGAGGTGGAAATTTAACAGTTATTGGAAAAGAGATTAAGGAATTTAAGAAATTAATAGAAATTCAGCCAAAGGTAAATCAGGCCCAAAACCAAATTATTGGAGGAGTGTTATATATTGATAATTACGGAAATGTAATTACAAATATTAGCGAAAAAATGTTTCAAGAAATTGGAAAAGGAAGAACTTTTAATGCAACTGCTAGACGGTATTCATTTTCTAAAATCTTCACAAAATACAATGAAATTGCTAATAACAGTTTGCATGAAAGTCATCAATATGACGGCCATAAACTAGCTATATTTAACGCCGCAGGATATTTAGAAATTGCTATTTACCGAAGTAATTTAGATACTGTTGGTGGTGCATCTTCTCTTTTAGGATTAAGCTATAGAGATCAAATCACCATCGATTTTACAAATGATAAGAAACCCGAATTTACGCCAATCTCATAAGTATGTTTGTAAGAATTGTAAAGTTAAGTTTCCATCAAAAAAACATCCCTACCTTTTTAGAAATTTTTGAAAAGAAAAAACAATTTATTAGAGCCTCTAAAGGATGTACATTATTAGAGTTATATCAAGATAAAAACAATCCTGATATCTTTTTTACATACTCCTATTGGAACAAAGAAAGCGATTTAGAAAACTACAGAAAATCTGCCCTTTTTAAAGATGTTTGGGCAAAAACAAAAGTATTTTTTAATGACAAACCGCTTGCATGGAGCGTTGATAAAAAAGTAAGTTTACAATAAGAAACAATCAAAATAATATAAAATGGCATTCAACTTTACCCCATTTCCAGTTTTAGAGACGGAAAGATTAACATTAAGAGCATTAGAATTAAACGATGCAAAAGCCATTTTTGGTTTGAGAACAAACAAAGGGGTAAACACCTTTATAACGAGAACAATGCTAAATAATCTTTCTGAAACGAGAGCTTTTATAGACCGTATTTCTAATTCCATTGCTAATAATACAAGTATTTTTTGGGTATTAGAATCTAAAGATACTGCCGAGTTAATAGGAACCGTTGGTTTACGTAATTTCGAGATTGAAGAAGATTATGCAGAAATTGGATATGACATGCACCCAGATTTTCAAGAGGATGGTTATATGAGCGAAGCTTTTAAAGCAATTTTAAATTTTGCTACTAAGCAAATGGAACTAAAATTTGTAGAAGCCTTTACACATAAAGATAATAATGCATCGATGGCATTGTTAGAGAAATTTAATTTTGAATTACAACCAGACAGAAAAGATACGAATGTAAAGGAGAACCAAATTTATAGATTTACTGTCGAGGATTAGTTTTTAATTGAAATAAAGCATAAAAAATTACACCTAAAAAACTACACATTGATCGCTATTTTAAAAAAAGAATTCAACTCGTTTTTTGCAAGTCCCATTGCGTATTTGGTTATTGGGGTTTTCTTGTTGCTTAATGGCTTGTTTTTGTTTATTTTTAAAGACGATTTTAACATTCTAAACGCTGGCTTTGCAGATTTAAATTCGTTTTTCTTTCTAACACCTTGGATATTTATATTCTTAATTCCGGCTATCACTATGAAAAGTTTTGCGGATGAATTTAGCAACGGAACCATAGAGCTTTTAAAGACTAAACCAATTTCTAATTGGCAAATTGTATTGGGTAAATTTTGGGCTGCACTTCTACTTGTTGTAATAGCCTTACTACCAACAATTACCTATGTATACACGGTATATCAATTAGCAAACCCTATTGGAAATATCGATTTTGGAGCTACCATTGGCTCTTATATTGGTTTGTTATTTTTAGCAGCAACCTATACTGCAATTGGCTTATTTACGTCCACACTTTCTAAAAACCAGATTGTAGCGTTTATTTTAGGCGTTTTTAGTACGTTTTTTCTTTTCTACGGATTTGATGCAATTTCTAATTCGTTTGACAATAATTTAACCCTTCAGCAAATAGGTATTAACGCACATTTTAAAAGTATTTCTCGCGGAATTATAGACACTAGAGATCTTGTGTATTTTACAAGTGTTACCCTCTTCTTTTTATTCATGACTAAAACACGTTTAGAAAATGAATAAAAAAATTAAAAATAGCAGCATTTTAATACTTGTTTTAATCGTTTTAAACGTTGTAAATCACTCTTTCTACAAACGTTTCGATCTTACAAAAGACCAACGGTATACGCTTTCAGAAACCACCACCAACATTATATCTAAGATTGATAAAAATTTATTTATAACGGTTTATTTAGAAGGAGATTTCCCATCAGAATTTAAAAGGTTGCAACTAGAAACACGCCAATATTTAGAAGAATTGGTTGCTAAAAACCAAAAGATAAAAATTACTTTTCAAAATCCGGATACCCAAAGAGAAGCACTCATTAAAAAAGGGATGCTGCCAAGTCAATTAACCGTTGAAGAAGATGGTAAAATGTCTGAAGCCATTATTTTTCCATGGGCAGCAATAAATTATGGTAAAAAAACAGCTATTGTATCTTTACTTCCGGCTGCTATTATGGCTTCTCAAGAAGCACAATTGCAAAGCGCTATTGAAAATTTAGAATACAGCTTTTCAAATGCCATACATTCTGTACACCAAAAAGAACAAAAAAAAATAGGCATCCTTTCTGGAAATGGAGAACTAGAAGACATCTACCAATATAGTTTTTTAAGTGCACTTGGTAAAAAATACAGGTTGGCAAAATTTAGTTTAGATGCTACAAAAAAAAATGCCCCAGAAACTTTAAAAAATTTACTACAGTTAGATTTGGCAATTATTGCAAAACCTACAGAAAAATTTACAGACAAAGAGAAATTTGTCTTAGATCAGTTTATTGCCAATGGTGGTAAAACTTTGTGGATGTTAGACTATGTGCAGGCAGACCAAGATAGCCTAAATGCTACCGGAAAAATGTTAGCATATCCGAGAGATTTAAATCTAACGGACTTATTATTTAGCTACGGAATTAGAATTAATACTACGCTAATTAAAGATTTATATTCGGCACAAATACCTGTGGCAACTGGCCAAGTTGGCAACCAACCCCAGTTTAAAAATTTAGAATGGTTTTACCACCCATTAGTTGGCGGAAACCCAAACCACCCAATTACTAAAAACAATGCTCCTGTTAGGTTGCGGTTTGCAAACCAAATAGATACTTTAAAAAACAACATTAAGAAAACACCTTTATTGGTAAGTTCTTTGTTAACTAAAAAAGTAGGAACACCCACATTTATAGCGTTGCAATCTATTGCAGAAGAAGTTATTGAATCTGATTATAAAGGCGGCAATCAGTTGTTTGCGGTCTTGTTAGAAGGCAAGTTTAATGCTGCTTATAAAAACCGAATACCTCCTTTTAATACGCCTCTTTTTAAAGGGCAATCTGTAGCAAATAAAATGATTATAATTGCTGATGGTGATGTTGGCAAAAATCAGCTATTAAAAGGCAAACCATACGATTTGGCTTCTGATAAATGGACGAACCAACAATTTGGAAATAAAGATTTTTTACTGAATTCCGTAGCTTATTTATTAGATGATTCTGGTCTCATAAATTTAAGAAACAAGTCTTTACAAATACGAATGCTAGACAAACAAAAGGCTTTTAAAGAACGTACTTTTTGGCAGTTTTTTAATGTAATCTTGCCGCTTGTATTATTGTGTGGTTTCGGATTTGCATTTGCATTTTGGAGAAAGAAAAAATACGCTAAATAAACCCTATTCTATAAAGTTTTGCTCCTGATTTCGCTTTTCATCTGCGCAAGCCAGCTATGAACATAGTGTGTTTAGGGTTTAGTTAAAAAACAGTAACTTTCAATCTTAAAACGCTGGAAATCTACTTGCTCGTATTAAAAAGCAGGTTGTCGTGTATAAATTTATAACCTAATACGCTTTGAACTTTCTCTGAAGAAATTATTTTCCATTCATATACTTCTGGATCTTCAAATTCTGGTTCTTTAAAACCAGCACTTAATTTTGCAATGCTGTAAAACTCTTTTCTAGTTGGATGATGATTGGCACACGCATTAAAAATAGTATTCCAGCAATTCTGTGCAATTACTTCCTGTATAATTTCGATGCAATCTTCTCTGTGAATCATATTCACAAAACCCTTTGGTTGCGGTATTGCACGGCCGTCTTTAAACCAGTTTGCAGGACTTCTATCACCACCAAACAAACCAGAAAAACGAATAATTGTAGTTTCAAAAAAAGTATTCTCTTTAAATAAATTTTCAATAACAGTAAGTGGCGTATCTAACACAGCATCTTCTTCTGTCATTACTTTATTTAGTTTGCCATACACAGAAGTAGCACTAATAAAAATAACTTTTTGAATAGCAGCTTCTTGTATTTGTGCAATCAACCTTTCAAAACCATCAATATCTTTAGAAGTAATGGCAATAATTAAAATATCGGTCTCTAAAAAAGCATCAAACTCCTCAAATTCAGAAATATTTACAAGATAGGTATCTATACCTAAGGCTTCTAAAACAGGCACTTTCTCTTCCGATGTAGTAGACCCTTTTACAGAAAAACCAGCTTCTATAAAGGAAGTTGCCAAAGGTTTCCCTAACCAGCCACAGCCTAAAATACTTATATTATTCAAAACTTTATACTTTAAGATTTAACAATTTTCTGTATCGCAACAGTTGTCTTCTTTTATCAATTTGCAAGAAACTACCGCCAACAAAGCCCCTAAAATAGGCGCTACAATGTATAACCAGAGTCCGTCTATATTACCAGAAACAATATTGGGTGCAATAGAACGTGCGGGGTTCATAGAAGCATTTGTAATTGGCCCTGCAAACATTGCTTCTAACAACACCACAGCACCTACTGCCATCCCTGCAATAATACCCATTTCTTTACTTCCGGTAGAAACATTTATAATAACCACCATTAAGAAAAAGGTTAACAAGAGTTCTAAAACAAAGGCACGCCAAACGTCTACTGTGGGTATGGTTGCTCCTAAATATTCACTTGCAGGAAATAGAAACCACAGCACCAAACTAGCCGCAAAAGCACCTAAAAGCTGTGCGGTTATGTATTTGGGCACTTCTTTCCAAGCAAACTTTTTAGCATAGGCAAATGCAATGGTTACTGCTGGGTTAAAATGCGCACCAGACGTTTCGCCAAAGGCATAAATCATTGCCATAACTATTAAGCCCCAAGTAATTGCAATACCCACATGAGTTACTTCACCTCCGGTAACTTCATTTACCGTCATGGCTCCCGTTCCGCAGAAAATCATAGAAAAAGTGCCTATAAATTCAGATATGTATTTTTTCATTTTATAGAATAAGTAACAAAGATACATCGCTTTATTTTAAGAAATAGTTAACATTTATCGTTTTCTGAAATTGTAATTTTGAGCAAAATAAATATAAAAAAACCATGAAAAAAATACTACTAAGCGTATTTGTACTTGTATTAACGTATGCTACAAATGCACAAATTGAAACACCGGCACCGAGTCCGGCTCAAAAAATAACGCAAAAAGTTGGTTTAACAACGGTAACCGTAGATTACTCTAGACCAAGCATGAGAGGAAGAACAATCTTTGGCGGTTTAGAACAATATGGAAATATCTGGAGAACGGGTGCAAACGAAAGAACAAAAATTACATTTTCTTCTGATGTAACCATCGCCGGAAATACTTTGGCAAAAGGAACCTATGCTATTTTTACAAAACCAGGTGAAACTTCTTGGGATATTTATTTTTACACGGAATCTAAAGGAAGCGGTGCACCAAAAACATTAGATATAGAAAAAATTGCTGCACAGATAAAGGCAACGCCTAAAAAATTACCAATAAATGTAGAAACGTTGACCATAACGTTTGACGATGTAACAAAAAATACTGCATTCTTTAATTTAAGTTGGGAAGCTGTTTCTGTAGGTTTTACGTTTACAACACCCACAGATGCAATGGTTACAAAAAGCATAGATGCTGCAATGGCTGGCCCTTCTGCGCAAGATCTGTTTAGTGCTGCAGTGTATTATTTACAAAACGGACAAGACATAGACAAAGCAAAAGTATGGATAGACAAAGCTATTGAAATGACTGCCGCACAGCCGCGTTTTTGGTACCTAAGACAACAGTCTTTAGTACACGCAAAAGCAGGAAGTACAAAAACGGCAATTGCTGCTGCAAAAATGTCTTTAGAATTGGCAACAAAAGCAGGGAATGATGCGTATATAAATATGAATACTGCCTCTTTAAAAGAATGGAGTGCCCTCTAAGCATTCTAGTAGCTTCTAAAATATTTAAAATCTCAAGTACCTGCTTGAGATTTTTTTTTGTTTTAAACTTATTTTCTATCTACAACTTTTAAAATAACAATGCATTTTTTAGATGCTCTAATTTTATAGGTTGCCAGACTGCTATTGGTTTTTTTTTATAAAACTGATGCTGTTTTATTCTTTTAAAATAGGTCTAAAAAAAACAATAGTGCCTGCAAACAAAACTGCAAGGCTACTTTTTAAAACGCCAATTTTATTTAAATAAAACCTTAAAATAGACTCCAAAAAACAGTAATTATTAAATTGGACTTTTAGGAATACATTTAGGACTAATTTGTACACTAAGTTTGTAGAGAACCTATGTACCTTCATTTTTTTTTAAAAAAAACCTAATAGGTTTACATATTTAAACAAAACTCATAAAAGGAACAAAAGTTCCTCTTATCCGGAAATGAAACCCCGTAAACGAGCACTTTGTGCTTCATATAACCAGTTAGGTGTAATTAAAATATGAACGAACAAGAAACCATTAATAAATATATTGAATTAAGACCTCTTTATAAAAAACTAGCTGAAAAAATAGCTCAAATAATACGTGAAGTGTTGGAAATTAATCAAATCAATTATCACGCAATAAATTATAGAGCAAAAGAAATTGATAGTTTTTCAAAAAAAATAGATAAACCAAAATAAAATCCTTTTGAAGGCTCTGCAAATGATGTTCCTATTTCTACCATTTCTCGTGGTATAGAAATTGATTTAAGACAGAATTTAGGAGA
>Ga0209533_1004033_pt1 | contig 12842 bp, 15 predicted proteins | sample COG_04_FD_184748 | JGI IMG/M metagenome (GOLD analysis project Ga0209533, IMG submission 184748) | Pelagic Microbial community sample from North Sea - COGITO 998_met_04 (SPAdes) (version 2) | ecosystem: Environmental > Aquatic > Marine > Neritic zone/Coastal water | place: Helgoland, sampling... | reverse complement strand
TCACCTATACTATAATGAGCTGTCCCATCTTCAGCTATACGGAGAATTTTCCTTGTAAATTCTTTACTGATACAATCGATTAGTGGTTGATTTACTGTTTCAGTCCATATTTCTTCATCTGATTCTCCAGATTCTTCGCCTGATTCTTCATCCGATTCACCAGATGATTCTTCTTCAGATTCTTCACCTGATTCTTCGTCTGATTCTTCATCAGATTCTTCTGACCCAGCATGTTCATTAGCAACTTCAAGAATAATATCGGTATATTCACAAATCTCAGCAAGTGATATCATAGACTTCATCAACAATGTTCCTACACCTTTCATGTTACTGTAATATGAACTACAAATCAAAGAAAGAGACAAAACTTTTTTATCTCTGGGTATGTTTTTGTTTTTTTGTAGGTCTTCTAAAAGGAGATATCCATGAATACGATTAAAGATATTATCATAATGATATTTAACTTTTGTTTTTCTTCTTTTAGCACCACCAGATTTTTTGAGTTTCCTCTTTCTGTTTTCTGACATTGTGTGACAAACATTTTCTCGAGTATCAACAAGACATAATATATCATATGGTGATTCTTTGTTGTTTTTCTTTAAGATCATTTCATGATCAATTTTATCTGAATATTTGGTTATAAAATCTTTTAATCTTAAGAGTTCAAAGGTTTTGAACTGAGACATTTCTTTGAGATTATTCTTGAAAGCACTGTTCACTTGATTTTTAGTGAAAAGCATCGTAGAATGAAATTTGTAAAAAAATTTTATTAATCTCAAATTTAATCACAAATACTTACATTCTAAAAACTATTAGTCAATTTTTCAATCTTTGATTTCAAAATGCCTCTTTGTCTTTTCCCAGGTTTATTTGATATTGTGACACCTTGCTTGTATGACAAGGTGACCACGGATCCTTCTTCTTCCAAATCAGTGTACAGTTCCATCAGGTGCATTACACAATCTATGATAAACTCTTCTGACAAGTGTTGTATGATTTCATTTCCATCAAGGAGCATGACTTCACATACATATGGAACTGGATTTGGTGCTTCTAGATAGTTCTCCATAACATATTGTTTTTTATCTTCTGAAGGAGTAACTTTTACTGATTCTCTTTGCTCTTGATCATTTACTTTTGATCCTTGGTTGAAACGACCATTGCTGACAAGTGTCATCCGCTCAGATGTATCATCTATATATCCTCCGTATCGACATCCATATTCTGGAACATCTCCTTCTGTGAATGGTAGATATTCTTTGACACATATTTTCTCAGATCTATCTTCTTCAAATGTTTTTTCTTTGATACTGTCTGAGAATCTAACGGACTTCTTTGTTTTTTTTGGTTTTTCAGGAACAAATTCAGCATATACAAGAGGCATGCATGTGAATACCGGTTCCGCACTTACCACCGCCGGATCTATCTTTGAGATCACTCTGATCGCGTCGTCCATATTGTCAACACCCAACTTTGCAAACAGTCCGTTCATAGAAAAGGCAGGTATAATGTGTTGTTTATAAAAAGTTGATCTTTATCTCAAATTTATTGAAAAAAAAGTTTTTACCACAAACAGATTATCACACATTTAATCACAATTGTTTATATCTTTCGTGTAGTTTTTGTGCTTCGTCGTTAAAGAATGATGTAAATTTACCATCTGTCAAATATCCCATCTGAGTCCCTGTCAACCAATCCATAATCATATCATCATATTGTAGTCTTTTATATGTTACTCCCTCGATTTCAAAATCACGAACACTTTCTATTTTAGTTTCTTCATCTGATTCTTCATCAGATTCAAATTTAACATCTTTTTTTAGGTGAGGAAGTTCTAAATCTGAAGATTCACCTTCATCTTCAGATCCAAATAGATCTTTTACATATATATAATCATTCGATTTGTCGGATATTAGTTCTAACCCGACACCCCCGGATATGATAATATCTGGGTCATTATCTATCACACTATCTATTTCTCCATCAATCACTTTGTTAACCATATCTTCGACTATGGATTTTATAATCAAACGATCACCGTCTACGGGTGATTTTTCTTTGCGAGGTCTCCCGCGTTTTTTGGGTTTTTCAGATTTTTTTGGTTTTTCTTGTTTTTCCATTTTTTCTTGTTTTTCTTGTTTTTCAGATTTTTTTGGTTTTTGAGATTTTTGCTTCACTTGATCATACCACTTGTGATGCCAACGTTCATCATCTGATTTTGTAGGAGGACCCATTGCTTTATCAGGTCGTGGTTCAGTAATCATTCCCAACCACCAAGACCCATATTCTGTGATCTTCTTAGAATGAGACTTACAGAAATCACCATCTACAGCACGACTTGAACACTGGATGTTATCCAGTCTTTCCTTGTTCCATATTCGACAAAGACACTTGGAGTGATCTATAGCAGATTGTTGTCTCTTTCCATATGATGACGGGGTAGTACGATCCATGTTTCCTACAAGACCACATATTTGACAAATTTTTTTTCTTTATCTCAAATTTAATGAGATAAAAATCTATTATATATATTATATGGAGAAAGTTTTGTTTAAAGATATCCCTGTCTCAAAAAAAAAATTAAAAGGATCATTGGAAACTTTTGGTAAAATAGATTATCATTATCAGAAATATGATAATACATTTAAATTCTTTGATAAAATAATGGAAAAAAACAAAAAAATAAAAAAAGTGTTGTGTATTCCCGAAGCAGGTGATAGTTGGATGAGATCATTTTTGAGAGTTGTATTAGATTCAGAAAAAATAGATACAAGTGAATTAATGGTAAAAAATGTAGAACCAGTTGACCCACGTGTATCAGTAGAAAAATTTAATAAAATGGTTCGTAAATGTGATAAAAGATTTATAGCTATATCAGTACAATTAATAGTTAAAGGGAAACCTGGAACGCATGCTAATATATTAGTTATTGATACTAAAAAGAAACATGTAGAATTGTTTGAACCACATGGAAAACGAAATACAAGCACTACTATGGATAGTTTAGTAGGTGCTTATAAAATTTCAGATAAATTAATAGAAAAATATTTTAAAAAATATTTTCCAGAATATAAATATATATCACCACAAGTGAATCTACCAACATATGGATTACAAGCGAAAGTTGATGCGTTTAATGGGATGTGTGTAACATATTGTATAATGTATTTACATTATCGCGTTTTAAATCCACACTATTCTCAAAGAACTATAATAAAAAAAATGTTAAGATCACTTGACAAACCGTTTTTACTCAGATATGCTAAATATGTTGAAGATATGATTAAATAATTAATGTTTATAAATACTCATCATAAAATAAACGAGTCCCACGAATTTATATTGAGTATCTAAATCTAATTGTGAATAATGATAATCACGAGTATATTCTGGACCAATATACCATTCAGATCCTTCTAAATAAGCATCAGAGAAAAAATCAATGCTATCATAATATTTCTCACTCGCTAATTTATAATCTTCTTCAAAGCACCAATACAAAACAAATAATATTGTTTCTATAGATTTATTATTACATGTTTTATATGTTTTTGTTATTATATTATTTTCATTATTTGTGATAGTTTTTTGTATATTATTTATCTTATCAAACGTATTTTCGAGTGATTTAAGATTAAATTTTTTCATATATAATAATTAATTAATTATATTTTTTTATATATAAATATATTAAATTAAAATACAAACAAAACAATTTTAAATAAAATAAATTTTGATCCATTATAATAAATAAATATTAATCTATTTTACTATTAATTTTATTATAAAATTCTTTTGCTATAATATAATCTTCTTCGGTATCAATATCTATTGATTGCATTTGATTTACTTCAAATTTATAATATTTTGGTCCCCCATACCAGCATTTCCATTTTTTTACATTCTCTAATGTTGTTATTATAATACCATTAGTAAATAAATATAAATCAGGTAAATTTTGAGAATTTGTATGTCCCCCTAATTTATAATTTAATGGACCATTATTATCCATTAAAAAATGTTTAAATTTATAAGTTGCTATTAATGAATCATATTCAGAACTATTATATATTTTTTCTATATATATATCTAATGCTTTCTGTATTAATTTTTCATCAAATAATGGAGATGTACAACAAGACCATACTAATATACCATTATCATCATTAATTAAATCACAAATATATTCAAAAAATTCAGACATTGGTTTAATTTCATTTGCTAATTCTTCTGGTCTTTTTATTGATTTTACACCCATTTTTTTAGATTTTTCTAACATAATATCAGAATCAGTACTAACAATTATTTCATCTATATCATTTATTTTTTGTAATTGTGATATTTTATGTTCTAATAATGTGCTATTTCCAAAAGGTAATATATTCTTATTAGGTAATCTTGAACTATTCTTTTTAGCAGGTATCACTGCATAAATTTTTGCATTGATAAGTTTACCCTTTAATTTATTCATTTATATATATATATATATAAATTAATAATTAAAATTATAGATGCTTTTTAAATTCATCATATTTTACTCTATTATTAGTTATAACTTTATTATTACAACTATAATCTATTTAACTGTAAAAGGTTCATATGTATCTTTACGTGTTTTATGTAATTTACATCTTCGACATTCTATTATCATTTCTTTTTCAGATTTTAGATCATGGTAACCAATTATTGTTGAATTCATACCATATATATGTATATTATGTAATGGATATTTATCTAACATATAATTTATAGTTAATATACCACTAGAAGGTGATGCACTATGTTTATATTTTTTTTTATTAAAAATAAATATAGATTCTTTCCATGGTTCTGAACCTGATGATATAATATTTATATTTTTATTTTCATTTTTACATTTTTCTTTAATTTTATTAATATTTTCATTACATTCTTTATCCGTTGGACATAGTAAGATAATATTTTTAACTGAATTAAATGATTCTTTTTTTATTTCAAACTCATTTTTATCTTTATTCCATCCCCAGAAACCCCTACTACAGTTGTCTACTCCAATATTTTGTCTTAGAAAATAATGAGTTGCTTTTATTGGAATATCTTTATTACCATTTTTAGTAGTATTAATTACAGCAATAATATTATATTTATTTATTTCTTTAATATCTTGTTCAGTTAATGGTCCATTACCAACAACTGCTATTTTAAAATAATTGTTAATTAAAGATACTAATAAAATAATTATTAAAATAAATATAATATATTTAAATTTAATAATATTATTCATATATATATATAATATTATTTATATATATATATATATATGAATATATATATGATAATAATAATTTAATATATAAAACATATGTTCTAAAAAAAATAATATAATATAATATAATATGAAAGCATATATTAAAAGGAAAATCAAAACAATATTATTCATAATGTTATTATGTATAGTATCTTTGATTATATATGTATATTCAAATACTATAAATATGAAAAATGTATATACAAAAAATGATGTAGAATATATTCCAAATATATTAACAATTGATTTTTTCATGAATAGTAATGGTACTGATATAAATTTACAATATAATACAATTAAACCATCATTTATTACTAATAAAACAGGAAAGTTTGGTGCTGCAGATCCGTTTATAGTAGGAGATTGGATATTTTGTGAATTGATGGATAAAAAAGGATATATAGGAGTTTCCAAAATACAAGAGGTATTAGATTTTAAACCTGTATTAATTGAAGATTTTCATTTATCATTTCCAAGTGTTTTTAAATATAATAATGAATGGTTTATGATACCAGAAACATATCAAGATAACCATATTAAATTATATAAAAGTAATAATTTTCCTTATGAATGGGAATTTGTAAAAAATTTATATGATTTAGATGCAATTGATTCAATGATATTTAATTTTAAAAATAAATGGTATATGTTTACTTCTTCACAATCAAATGGACAAATATCATATATATTAAAAACTGATAATTTTCCATATGGTCCTTGGAAAATTCATAAAAAAGACATATTAAATGGAAAAAGAGGTGGTGGTACAGTATTTAATTATAATAACCAAATAATATTTCCTATTCAACCAAGTGATACACAAGAGTATTATTGTCAAAATCTAGAATTATATACTATGAATGATAATTTTGAATTTACTAAGTTAAAAGAAATTACTGCAAGCAATGGTTCAAACGGTATACATCATTTAGCAAAAGATTCATTTAGTAATAAATGTGTTATAGATTTTTGTTAATATATAAAATTATTTTTTAAATGATATTATTAATTATCAAGTCTTACATATTTACAAGGACTTAATTCGGGATATATTTTTTTTAAAAAATCTCGTAATTGTTTTCCACTATTTTTTAATCCATAGTTATTCATATAATATTCTCTTGGTGTATATTTATTTTCATTTATATTTTTTAATATTTTTTCTGCTTGTGTTTTAATGTTATTTTCATTAAAAAATACACCGGTTTTATCATTTACATATTTCCATCCACCCAATATATTTTCATATACAAATATGGGTGTATTTACACATAAAGATTCTGTTAATACTCTTGGAGATGCTTCTTCTAAATTAGGTAATAACATGAATTTTGATTCACGGATTTTATCTATAAATTTATCGTGAGTTAATAAATCTGTTATTTCTACATTATGTTTTTGTTTTATATTTACCGGACAATCACCTCTACCTATAACTAATCCTTTAAGGTTTAAATCATCGCTTAAAATTTTGATTGATTTTTCTGCTAATGGCCAATTTTTATTATACCCATTCCATCGTATTGTACATTCATCATTATCTTTTGGTTGAACACATATGTAATCATATTTTTTATCTACATTTTTTACTTCTAATTTTTCAGAATTAAAATCTGATTCAGATATTAATATTCTTGGTATATTATGTTTTATATATTTATCTGGTTCTCTAAAACAGTGACACCATCCTAAAACATATTCTTCAATATCTTTTCCAAATATTTTAATATTATCTTTTTTACTACAACCATCATGCGGGTTATCAGAATATCTTGGAAAAGATAAATGACTACTACAACCTATAAATTTAATACCTTTATTTATATATTCTAATAATTTTTCAGCAATTTCTCCATTATATACAATATATCCTCTTACACATAACATATTTATATTTTTTCCATTTCCATCTTTTAAATTTATAAATGGCCATTCAACATCTGGTATATCTTCGGATTTTATTCTTTTATGAAATAATTTATTAAATGTGAAATGAAATAATTTATTAATTATAAAGAATATTACTATTATCACAATATATAATATAAATAAGTATATATAAAATTTATTATTTATTAGTTTTTTTATTTTTTCCATATATAAATATTAGATATTAAATATTAAAATTTTTAATATAATTTAAAATAAATGGAATATTTTGTTCCTAAATTAAATATATTAAGTATATTATCATTTAATTATAATACAATGAGTAATAGAAACCTTATCTTAGAACCATTCTGTTGTATCCTACGAATTATTTTATTAGAATATAAACCTGATGGGACTAAAATATCTATACAAAATAATTCTATCTTATATAATGATCCATCTATTTATCAAGGTGTTTTGAGAACAATATATGGTGATAATCGTGAAGATATTCATAATCTATATTCTCCAATACTTAAAGGATTTGAATGGTTCTCAATAACTGAATCTAAAATGAACCGGTTTTTTTTTGAAAGACTAATATCAGGTTTAGAAAAATTAAATAAAGCATATAATGAAAATACTATAATACATCACTCAATATCACATTATATCACAATGGTTCGCGATCTTATTGATATAAATGATTTATCTAAATACAAAAATAATGATAAAAAAGAATCGCCTTTAATTGAAGAACTTAAAAATATTTGGGATAATGATGAATTGTATATTATCTATAAAAATCTTTATTTTATAAATAATTCTGAAGATGATGAATTAACAAAAACATATATTAAAAGTATTGAAGATATTTTATCATATAAAGAAAAACAAGTTGAAAAATATATCAATAATTCAAGTACCACTTATTAAACTTTTTTCTTGCCTTTAGTTCTTTTTGCTTTCCTTTTAGCACCTAATTTACTTTTAATTAAATTTATTGCATCATCTGGATAAAGTTGAACATATCCCTCAGTTATCACTTGTTTCCCATCAAGACTTGGGGAACCTAATCCTTCACCCCATTCCATTTTATGCATAGCAATAATTTCTAATACATCATACATTGTTAACCCTACGACATTTAAATATTCACACACTTTTATATATGCTTTAATTGCTTCAATTTGCGTATTACTAAGTGTTAATTTAGAAGATGTTTTTTTTGTTTTGTTTCTATTTATTTTTTTCAATTGTTGTCTTTTTGATTGTTTTGGTGGGGGTGGTGGCATTTATAATAACATAGATTTTATTTTTTTTTGTTAGGTCCAAATGGATCACCTTTCTTTGCTTTAAAACTGCCTAAATTTTTATTCTTTTTAGCTGATTTACTTGCTCTTGCAGATACAATACGCCCGTGTTTATTCTTACGGAGATTTTTCTTAGTTAATCCACCTGAGGTTTTCATTGCTGTGCCATGCATTACTTGTGCTCTCGATCCAAATGTTTGCATTTATAATATAATATAGAAAAAAATATAATATAGAAAAAAATATAATATAAATTATATGAAAATTATCCATTTGAAATCAGATAATGATCATAATAAAATAAATACTATAAAAAAACATATGAATACTAAACCTTGTTTAATATTTATTGTAGCACCGTGGTGTGGATTCTGTCAAAGATTACAACCAACTATAGATACATTAGAAAATGAATTAGTTGAAGAACCTGAATTTAAACGTGTTTCTTTAATTACAGTTAATGATGATCAATTATCACATATAGGTTTAAAAGTTAATTCATATCCCACTATAAAAATGTTTAAACAAGGAAAAGCTATGCCTAATTATGCTAATGAATTTAAACGTGAAGCAAATGATATACGTAATTATATGCGCAAACATATGAATAAAAAAAACAAAAATAAGAGATCTAATATAAAAACATTCAAAATTAAAAAAACTAAATCCAAACCTAAAGACTATAGAGGTCCAGGTAGCAAAGATAAAAATTGGATAAAAAAAACATTTGGTATTCAACATGGTGGTAGTAAGAAAAAGAATAAATCTTTGAAAAGAAAAATGAAAGAAATTAAATAATTGATTTTAATATAGTTAATTGATGATTAACTCTAAGATTTATATCTTGCTTGTTAGGATTTAATCCTGTAGTTTCTATAGATATATAATTTTTCTTATTTCGATTACAATAACATGCAAGTGAATCTGGTAAATAACAATCTTCTTTATCATAAAAATTAGAAACAACAAATTTCTTATTTTTGTCTTTTATAGTCATATTGACTGATTCAACCATTTTATGTGATAAATTATTAGCATACTTACTCCTATTGGGTATGACACTTGATCCCATTGATTTAGGATATCTAATATGATATTCATATCCTTCATGTAAATCTATTATTAAATCTGCTTTTTTTACATATTCAAGTATTATTCTTGATATTCTGTCTTTTCCTTTATCACTGAAATTTCTATTTATATCTGAATTAAATGGTTTCAGTTGATATCTTGAATTAAAATAATATCCTAACAAATTAGGCATAGGCATAATAATTACTTTGTCTTTTGGTGCGTTTTTATTAAGATATTCTATTAATTTATAACACGCTTTAGTCCCAGCAGGTTCATTGCCGTGTACTGATCCAAGAATAAATATTGTTTTACTGGATTTATCTTTTGGTGAAAATGTATATACACGTGGATTATTTAAAATTAAATAAAACAAAGTTATTAATATTATAATTGTGATAAATATTATTATAAATATTTTATCATAAGATAGTTTTTTTAGATTTAGTTTCATTTTGTATTATGAAATATTTTTTTTCTAATAATAAAAGAAATACTAATAGAAAAAGAAAAGGACTAAAAAAAAGAAAAAGAAGAAAAAGTCCAAAAATCTAAAAAATAAATTTGATTTATAATTAATATTTTTTTATATAGATAATGAGTATCCTTATTGTTGAATCTCCTGCTAAATGCAAAAAGATCCAATCTTTTCTCGATAAATCTTATATTGTTAAATCATCTGTTGGTCATATTAGAACTCTTGATACTAAATGGGCAAATACAGATGTTAAAATTACTGATGATTTTGAACCACCATTCATCACTATTAAAGATAAACATGAAGTTGTTAATAATTTAAAATCTGCGTCTAAAGGAAGAAATGTTATTCTTGCTGCGGATGATGACCGTGAAGGTGAAGCGATTGCTTGGCATTGTGGTGATATTCTTAGAGTTGATTTTAATCACAATAATCGTATTATCTTTCGTGAAATTACTAAAAAAGCAATCCTCAGAGCATTAGAAAATCCTACAAAAATTAATATGAATGAAGTCAATGCTCAGAAAGCAAGATCAGTATTAGATCTTTTAATTGGATATAAATTATCACCGTGTTTATGGGCGAATATTGTCACAAAAGAAAAAGGATTATCGGCAGGTCGCGTTCAAAGTGCTTTACTGAAACTTCTTTATGATAAAGAAAAAGAAATCGAATCATTTGATCCTGAATATACATTTGATATCCAAGGTAAATTTAAAGATTTGTCTGAAAAAGCAGAATATATGTTCTCAAAAGATAATAATGACGAACCTGATGAAGATTATATTAAATCAATGTTTAAGAAATTTAATGATGATAGAGTATTTAAAGTATATGATAATAAAACATCTGAAGAAAAGAAATATCCTGATAAACCATTTATCACATCATCACTACAACAAGATGCACAGAAATCATTTGGATTCCCTGTTAAAAAGACAATGGGTATTGCTCAAAAATTATATGAAAATGGTAAAATTACTTATATGAGGACAGATTCTACTTATGTATCAGAAGATTTCCAAAAGTTATTAAATGATAAAATTGTCGGTGAATATGGTACTGAATTTTATAATGCTCCTAAAGTGAAAAAAGTAAAAGGATCACAAGAAGCACACGAATGTATTCGTCCCACTTCACTTGATAAAGAATTAAATCCTGATAAGTTTGAAAAAGATGAAATTAAATTATATAATATGATTTATGATAGAACTGTTAAATCACATATGAAACCCGCAATTTATACAGTAAATTCTATTAAATTACGTAATTCTAATACTCAAGAAATAGGATATTTCACAACTAAGCAAAAAGAGATTAAATTTAAAGGATTCTTAGCATACAAAAAAGATGATAAAAAAGAAGATAAAGAAGATAAAAATATTGAATTTAAAAATGAATATAAAATGATAAGTTGTGAATGTTATGATAAATGTTCACAACCACCTGAACCATATAATGAATCTGCTATTGTTAAATTACTGGAAAATACAGGGATTGGTCGTCCTTCTACATATGCTAATATTATTTCTACACTTTATAATCGTAATTATACATTGACAAAAAATATTCAGTTAGATGATTATAATGAAGATATAATATTTATGGATTCTAAAGGTAAAATTGGTGATAAACAAAAGAAAATTAAAGGAAAGAATATGAAAAATAAAATTGTTGTGACTGAGTTAGGAAAAAATGTATTAAATTATCTCGATAGTAAATTTCATGATATTATTCATAAAGATTTTACATCTGGTGTTGAATCTGATTTAGATAAAATATCAAATGGAGAATTAGTATGGACTAATGTTGTTAATAAAATTTATAATACATTTATGCCGATTGTGATAAAAGAAATTGGTAATAAAGTTCAATCTGAAAAGAAAGCAATCGGATTTATAAAGAAAAAAGAAGTTGTATCTGGAGTGGGAAAATATGGACCATACCTATTATATAATAAGAAATTTACAAGCATTGATATATATCTTAAATCTAATAAGAAAACAATTGATGAATTAACTATCGAAGATTGTGATAAAATACTTAAATATCCAATTAAGATTAATAGTGATATACAAGTTTGTTTAGGACCATATGGAACATATATTAAATCAGGTGGTAAGAATTATAAAATCAAACAAAATATTGATTATACAGAGGAATATTGTTTATCTGTTATTAGGAAATAATTACAAATTGTATGAGCATTTATAACACCTAACAATAATTTGTGATATTTATTATTTGGTAATCGTCCACCACTTTCAATTATTTTTTTAAAATTATCTTGTAAAATATCAATATTATAAAATATCATGTATGTATATAATAATAATGATATAGTATAATAATCATAATGTAATTTTATTAAATGTATAGGAACATGAATTATACTCATATATGATATGATAAAATATTGTGAAAATTTATATTCTCCAAAATACAATAATATTAATAAAAATAATAATATATCATCACTATTTAAAAAATATAAATCATTTGAGAAATGTAATGTTGATGTAAGTATTGTTATAAAATTCAATATATTTATCGGCAGAAAATATGATAATAATGATAATGTATATATAGGACACCATATATTAATCGGTAATAATATATCAGTAATACCATGAAATGATACCCATGTATAAATATATTTGTTCATTTAATAAATTTATGAAACAATATTTAAATATTTAATAAATTATCACAAATTCATCATTAATAGTTAAAATGTCCCATATATCATGATATACTTTATTTTCTCTTTTTTCAGATTCATAATTAAATTCTTGTTCCCAATCTAATACATTAAATCCTC
>Ga0209533_1004029_pt1 | contig 12851 bp, 11 predicted proteins | sample COG_04_FD_184748 | JGI IMG/M metagenome (GOLD analysis project Ga0209533, IMG submission 184748) | Pelagic Microbial community sample from North Sea - COGITO 998_met_04 (SPAdes) (version 2) | ecosystem: Environmental > Aquatic > Marine > Neritic zone/Coastal water | place: Helgoland, sampling... | reverse complement strand
TGTTCTATCTTCTAGACAGACCCTTATTGATCAGTCGGCATATATGAATATGAAGATTAAAGAACAAAAGGGTAAAATAGCAGTCAGATACCGAGAGGCTTATATTCGTTATTATGAATATGATTACAAGCTCGGTGAAAAACAAAAAGAAAAGTTTATTGAGACAGACCTTCATAGTGAAAATATGGTACTGTCGCATCTAGAAAATCAAATTGATTTTTTTAGAGAATCGGTCAAAACCCTAGATAATATGGGATTTGCAATCCGAAATAGATTAGCATTAAAAGATCTATAAAAACGAAACATAAACACATTAAGTGGAAATAAGTTTAACAGATAATAAGCAATTGCTCAGAATTGATTCGGCTTCAGAAATGGAGATCGAACAACTGAATATTTCTTTAAACCGCAGGGTTGATAATTGGAGGTTTAACCCTCTTGTTAAAAAAGGATTATGGGATGGCTATATATCTTATATAAAAGATGACAAATGGATTCCTTCTGGTCTTTGGCGAGAAGTGATGAATGTTTGTAAAGATTATAATTACGATTTAAAAATAAACGGTATTACTGAATTATTTGATAGAACAATCAAGCATGATGAATTTACCGAGTGGGCATTAGATTTCTTTGATGGCTCAAGTATTGTACCAAGGGATTACCAAATAGAAGCAGCATTTAATATACTTAAATTTAGAAAATGTCTATCTGAATTAGCAACCTCTGCAGGTAAGACCCTAATCTCATTTCTTACAGTAACTTATATGTTAGAAAAGAAAAAGGCCGAAAGGATTCTTTTTATTGTACCTAACGTTTCTCTTGTTGTACAGGCAAGTGAGGATTTCCAAGATTACAACTGGCAAAATAGAGCAAATATTAAAGTGCAACAGATTTATGCTGGTCAAAAGATTAGAGCAGGTCGTAATGTTGTCATTGGAACATACCAGTCGCTTGTTAAGAAGGACAAGGCTTACTTTGAGCAGTTTGATGCTGTTATCATTGACGAAACACACAAAGCTAAGTCTACGTCCATTAAAACAATCTTACAAAAGTGTACTAATGCTAATTACAGGAGTGGGCTTTCTGGTACTATACCAAAGGCAGATACATTAGATAGGTTAACGCTTATGGCTTATACGGGCCCTGTAATCACAGAGGTATCAGCTCATTTCTTACAAAATGCAGGTCATATTGCACAATGCCATGTTAAAGTAATTAAGATGGATTACGCAGCACAAAGTACTAAAGATGCTTTTAGAGAAATGTCACAAAACAGATATGAAAGCAAAGATGTTTATAAATTTGAACAAAATTATGTCATTAATTCACCAGGCAGGCTTAATTTCATTACAAGCGTTATTTCCAGAATACGTAGGAATAGCTTGGTTCTTTTCCACAGGATTGAACATGGCAAAAGAATATATGAAAAGCTTCGACAAGAAAGTGATAAAACCGTTTACTATGTTGATGGTGGGATTGATACTAATATTAGAGAAGAATTTAAAAAGAAAATGGAAGCTGGCGAGGAGATTGTTATTGTTGCGTCATATGGTACCTTCTCGACAGGTATCTCGATTAAGAAAATACACAACATATTCTTTACTGAATCTTTTAAATCGGAAGTAATAATAAGACAATCAATAGGACGTGGCCTAAGGCAACATAGTTCAAAAGATTCAGTTAGTATTATTGACTTCGTAGATGATCTTAGTTCTCCGGACTGGGATAACTATCTAATAAGACACTCAAAAGCTAGACAGAAAATATACAATGAACAGAAGTTTAAGTTTGATGTTAAAAACGTAAATTTTGAGGGGGATATATAATCTAATATTACATAAAATAAAAAACAATATAATATGAAAAAATTAAATTCATTTGCTGAGTTTTCAGCAGCAAAAACAAAGGTTGTTGCTGCTCAACTAGAAGAAGAGCAAAATGCAAAGAGATCTAATGAGGCAGAAACATTCACTACTCTATTAGCAGATTTTGGAGTTACTGCAATCAAAGAACTATCAGAAGATCAAAAAGTTGAATTCTTTGAAAAACTAAGAGGTGCGGGTGTTAATGAATCAATTGCATTAATTGAAGAAGGAACAAGAGGGCAATTTGGTAAAATTGATAAGAAAGGAAACATCGAATCTATTTATACACATTATGACTCTTACCCAGAAAATGTTTTACCATTCCTTAAAAAAGGATATAAAGGTGGTAAAAACGTAGACGCTGTAATTAAAGGTGGAAACTCATCTGGTTTAGAAAACACTCCAGCTGAAATGAACTTCTACAAAGATGGTTCTAAAAACCTTAAGGGTACTATTGCAGATGTAAAAAAATACATAACAGATGCAAGTAACGACGGAGCAGAATATGTATATTTATGGGACGAAGCCAACAAAGAATGGTTAATGGCAGATGTTTATGCAGGTACTGAATTAGTTGCAGCATTTGAATCTTTATCAGTTTCTGTAAATGAATCAATTAAAGTTGAAGGTAAGAGAGACGCTAAAAAAGTACTTACACAATACATTAAAATATTTAATAAAGCTTTAGTTGATTTTGGGGCAATGCCTACAGAATCTATTCTAGGTTGTATTAAATACTTAATGGTAGAAGCATTAGGTGATGCAAACTTTCATAGAGAGGCTGAACCAACTGGAAAAATGATTAAAGGTAATATTAAACCTTTAGAAATTAAAATGCCAGGATTAGGTGGACACTTTATTAAAATTGGACCTAAAACAATAAAAGAGATTTTAGACAAATATTACTCAGACATAGCAAATGCTGCTGGTTGGGGAGGAATTGGAATTGTTGAAGGTACTGCATTGTACTTAGAGCAAATCAAACAAGAGGCAATCGGACAAGCCGTATTAAATAAATTTAATTCAGCATTCGAAGGTGTTGAAGAATCAGTAGTTAATGAAAAAGTCAAAGAAACAACCGAGGCAGAAGGACGTAACTGGAAGGTTGGTACGTTAGACCACCCAAAATTTGGCAAGATAACTACGTTTAAATTCATGACAAATGATAACGTCTGGATTCAATTATCGACAAGACAACCACTCGAAGATCAAGATAACTTTATGATCGCCGATGGTGGCAGTGCATATAATACATCATGGTCTTTAAATGATAAAAATGTTAAAAAGATGGCAAAGGATTTACAGGAATTATCACTAAGATTACAAAATGATAGCTTCATGAATCTAGGAAAATCTGGAGAAGGTAAATATAAAGGTAAAGAGGTAAAACTTAAAGACTATGTTGATGCTGTTGAAGCATGGGTAGAATTAAAAGATTCATTATTATCTGAATCTGTAGTTACTGAAGCGATTACTGCAGCGTTGAGGCCTTTTTATAGAGCGTTAAATGATTCCGGAAATTTAAAAAGATATGATGGACCTAAAATTTTAGGTTCAAGACCAGGTAATACACCCACTGATGAGCTAATAGGCGCAGATGAGGAAGATAGGATTCTTTTTGGTACGAACGGCAACAAATTTGGAATCAAGTCGGTTCGAGGTACTAACCTTCCAACAAAACTTTTAAAATCATTAGGATTTGTTGAAGGTAATAGTTTTACTAAAGGTGTAGAAGCATACAAACCAAAGGGTGATGATATGATTTATATTGATCTAAATAATATGCAAGAGCTTGTCGCGGCCTTTGATCCTAAAACTAATTATTCTGTAGAAGAATCAGCGGTTACTGAATCAGACGAACCTAAGTGTACTAATAGAAAAGGACACCTATATAAGCAAATTGATAAAGATGGAACAGTAGAATGTACACACTGTGGTCTAAGAAATTCATTAAGTGAATCAGTCACAGCTAATTATTCTGTAGAAGAATCAGTAGTTAATGAATCAGAAGCTGAAAACATTTTAAACGACCTTTTAGATGAAAGAGGCGGAGATATGGGAGAATTATATGGAATGGAAATGGAAGATGCATTAGATACAGTCGAAGCATACGGACATAAAGGTTCTAAAGCAAAAAAGATTGCACAGGAATTATTTGCTTTAACCAACGAATCTAACAAGAATTCTATACAAGAAGGTAGAGCATTTGCAGCTGCTGCTAAAAAAGCTAAAGATTCTGATGAAGAAGAATTTGAGTTTAATGGTAAGAAATTCCCAGTAACTATTAAAGAGAAAAAAGTAGTTACAGAGTGGTTGCATACTAACTTCTCTAATTTTACATCTACATTAAATGAAGCATTTAGCTCACAGCTACTTGCATCTTTATTTAAAAAAGAAAATGGTAAATTAGACAACTCATTAGCTAAAGCTTTTTATGGTAAGACTAAAATAGCAATGGATAAAGTACAAGATGAAGATTTAATTTCAACAACACCGAGTGCTGCTTATAAAGCTAAAGGTGGAAACACAATTACTTTCTACATCTCAGATAATGAAAAGAATAACATATATGCATCAGAAGATGCTGGTTATTATAACAAGACTATCCCAGGTGGTGGTTACTTATTAGCAGTTACTAGTGGAGATAACAAATTCTATGATAACGCATGGGCTAATCGTTATACTGCTACAGATAAATCTAGAACTTTAGTAGAAAGACCTAATAAATCTAACGATACTATTGGTATTAGCAAGAAATATAAAGGATGGGATGGAACTGGTCTTTATAATGTAAAGAGAATTTCAGAAGTTGCTGATAGGGCGGTTGTTGTCAATGTAGATCTATTACAACAAAAGTATTCAACTACAAATAAGAGAGATGAGCGTAATGCTGCTAAATCTGGAGCAACTGCATTTAAATCTGACAAAGATTTTAAAGCTGAAAACAAGAACAGATATGAAATTATCTTGCAGAATAAAGCTGCTAAATTACCTCTAGATAAAATAGTTGCTGATGCAATTGACTTATTAACTGATCAAATCAAACAAGGTCTAGCTAAAGGTGAAAAAGGAAAGTATGGTGATCTTATTATTGGTATAAGTCCTAATGGTAGAGAGACTAAAATGAGAGATGCTTCTAATCACATGTCAAATATCCTAGATAACTATGCTAGATATGTTGATTACGTAAAACAAGAAGAAGATTCTGTCGCACAATATGGTCAATCTGAATCTTGGTACGCTAGATCTATTAAACAATATGCTAAGGCTATAAAAGATGGCGTTGACAAAATTGAATCTTTCAACTACGCTTGGTAAATTTAAAAAAGTATTCTTTGAGTATTGGATTAAACCGTGGTACTCATTGTGATATATACTATAATAATGTGCATATAAAATTATTAAATAAAAATAAATCTAACAAAAAATGAAACATGTAAAATTATTCGAACAATTTCTAAATGAGGATGTTAAAGTTAAAGGTAATATCTCAGAAGAAACAGCTAATGAATTGCTTGATTTTCTAAAACGGGCTATCGGTAAAAAATTAAACTGGAAAGAATTTTCAAAATGGCATGGTGGAGCTGCTCAATTAGGTAAAAAATCACCAGCACAAAAAAAGTTCTTAGAAGCCAATTATGAATGCGAGATTGTAGATGTTACAATGCGCTACTTACCTAAGTATAAAAATGCTCAGTATTCAGTGTCATATCTACAAAATACATCATGGCATGGCGATTCTTCCCATGTCAAAGAAGCGCCACTTAAATTATATAAAGATGATCCTAATTGGACACCAGAGGAAGGCGATACTAAAGATAGGGCTTTAGAAAAAGGTCTTGAAAGGTACCATAACGAAAAGCAGTTGGACAGATTTTCAGATATAACTAGAATAGGTCGATTCACGCCCTATTTATAATAGGTCGATTCGGTGTTCATTAATTTAATATGCCAAGTACTTCAAAAGCACAACAGAGACTAATGGGAATGGCTTACGCTTATAAAAAGGGTGAGCTTGATGCCAAAGAGGCTAGCCAGGAGGTAAAAGACCTAGCAGACGCAATGACTCTTAAGCAGCTTAAAAAGTATGCAAGCACAAAACATGAAGGCTTACCAGACAAAGTGGACGACAATCTTCAACCAGGAGATGTTGGTGGCATGGGACCAATCAAATTCCCAACAGCAACTGAGACTGGTTCTGGTGATGTTCCTGCAGGCCAAGGCGATGCAGAAGAGGAATATGAAAAAAAGAGAAGAAAAATGAAACACTTAAAGAACTTTGAATCTTTCCTTAATTCAGGATCTGAAAACGCAGTTTATGAAAAAATAAAATTCGGATCTTACTACTTTAATAAAGGACAATTTGATGGTTTTGATTTACCGGCTAAAGGAGAAACAACATATGCTTTAATTTCACACAATACAGTTGAGATTAATAAAGAATCTGTATATTTAAGATCTGACGGAGATACGAATATTGGTGCCGGGTTTAGACCTGTAGTACTTGCTGTTGCTGAAGATCAAGCATCTATTAAAGCAGCATATGATACTCAACTAAAAGTCGGAGGAACTGGTGCAAACCTTTCTTTCTCTTATGGAACTATTATAACAAAAGGATCAAATGTATCTTATACGGAGATTGATGGCTACTTAGCTTCTGGAACAATTAAATAAAACTATAAACCATGAACCACGTAAAACTATTTGAAGATTTTATCAACGAAAGATTTGTTGAAGACCAGATCCCACAATTACAGATAGCTCTTAGGGGAACTATTGGATTAACCTCTAAAAAAGAGCCGTTAACACAAGAGTCAATGGCGATTATATACGAAAAATATCTTCATCTAGTATTAATAGATGGAACTGATGGATATTATGAGCAAGACTATTCTAAAGAAGGAATTTTAATACCTCATAATAGAAAGCATAATAAAATCAAGTATGATATTCCATTGCTTAACTTTTCATCAACACAACATAACTTTCATAGAGATATGAAAGCGGCAACATATAACAAAGTAGAAGATCTTCAGATTAGTGCAGATAAGAATCTTTTTTATAAGGCTTTTGCTGAAACTATGGATTCAGTCCCAAATACTGTATATAAGTTAGAAGACATTGAAAAATTACAATTGCCTATTATTGCAAAACCCGCCGAGGGATTTAGTGCACAGGGAATTGAAAAATTTGATAGTTATGAAGAAGCTAGAAAATCAGATATGGAATTCGATATTTGGCAAGAAGCAAAAGATTTAGATAGAGAATTTAGAGCATTTATTATGGATGGGGAATTAATCCATATTGCTGAAAGAATTACAAACACAAAGAATGACATGTCAGTTGGTACAAAAGACGCTGACGAAAAGATAGATTTAATCTACATTGACCAAGATATAGAAAAATTTAAATATACTGATCAAATATTAAAAATGATTGATGAATTAAGCTCTGAGGTAAACTTAGAATTTTACAATATTGATTTAATGTTAGATAAAAAAGGTATATTGTGGGTTCCTGAAGTAAACGGAGCTCCCGGAATAGGACCATCTATGTTTCATGTCATATATAAGACATTTATTAAAATGGCATATGGAGTAAACATCACAGAAGAATGCGATGAAGAATTATTAAAGATTGCAAATGACCATAGGGCATTTATGGAAAAAGAATATCCTAAGGAATTTAAATCAAGCTTAGCTCCAATGTCAAGCAAAATAAAATAAATTGTTAATAACTTTAACAAAATAATTGGCCAAACATTTTTTTGTTTGGCTTTTTTTGTTTATATTTGTACTGTAACAAACAAACATCATGGATAAGAAATCACCTAAATTACAAAAAACACAGTTTACCATTCAAGAGATATGGCAAGCAATGCGTGGTAGTATCCAAAAGAGTAAGAAGCAATATACCCGCAAGGATAAACATAAGGGTAAAGATTGTTAATAACTTTTTGCAAAATAATTGCCATAAAGTTTTTTTATGTCAATTAAAATGATTATATTACACTTGTAATTAAACACATAAACAAATTAAAAAAACAAATTATGAAAAGTACAGTTATTATTAACGCACAATACAAAGAGAACTACGGAGCACATGATTGGGATGGAATTGGAGCATGTCCACAGCATTGGAAAATGAAAGGTGGTTTTCAATTCACACTACCTATTGATTCAGACCACCTTATGTATGGCGAGGCTAACTGCATTGAGGTATTCGAACAAATGTTATTAGAAGAATCTAATGACTATGAGGCATTCGAATATATAGATCATCAGATACAATGGTCTGATCCAACTAAATTGGATGGGGCTAAATTTGAAAAACTAATTAAAAAAAGCTTCGCAAAACATTTCGCATAAACAAATATTATTATTGAAACAAATCTTAAACGCTCACTATAAACATTAAATAATTCAAAACAAATTATGGCAATTATCACAACATTATCAAACACTGCAATTCAAAGTAGAAAAGCAGAAACTCTTAACTCACAAGCAATTCGTAAAACAATCGCAGTTAGAGAACTTAAATTAATCAACGATACTACTGTTGAAATTCAAGGTAAGAGATTAGAAATTACTAAAGAAGCTTTTAAAGGCTTAATTAACTTAATTGGCATGAGCCAAACGTTTGCAAAGAAATTTGATAAACTATTTAGCCCAGAAGCTAAAGCATCGTTTATTAATCAAATGAAAAATGCAATGGCCGCTCAATTAAATGAAGTTACTTTAATTGTATCACCTTCAACTAAACGTATTTTGGGATTCTCTAAAACATCAGCTGGACTTATTAGCCACGAACGTTTTATTAATCTTGCAGATCAAATCATTGACCAACATGGTTTTGAAGTTACAAACTGGGGCGTTGATGCTAATAAAGGTTTAGTAACTATTAACGCCTTTAATCCTAAAGCAGAATTTGGAGTTGCAGATGAAATCTTTAAATCTGGATTAACACTAACTAATAGCCCACATAAAGGTATTCAAGTAATGCCATACATAAATAGACTTTGGTGTTCAAATGGACTTTCAACTCCAATGGCACAAGAAGCATATACACTTAATAATCTAAATAAAGATTCAATGGAAAGCTTCTTTCAACATATGGGAGAACTTCGTAAAACTGGATTTGTACCTAATGGATTCCAAGAAAATGTTAAAAATGCAATGAATACACCTGCATCATTAATGGAAATGCAAAGAGCACATAGTACGATTAAAAGACATGTTGGAGATGCAGCTGATAGTTGGATTCCACTTAACGATAATCGTTCAGCTTATATTAAGAACAATCAAAATCCTGCTGAATTTACAACAGACGAAATGAAGAATGCACATACAAACCAATCAATTTGGTCACTTGTAAACGGCATGACTCACGTTGCAACACATGCACCAGAACAATTAGCATTTGCAATGACCGATAAAGATTCTACTGAATTAATGATTCAATCTGGAAATATCTTGGGTAAATCTTGGGATCTTGGAAGTCAAGTTCCAAATCCATTTAAGACTAATATCTTAGATCCAAATGCACAAGTTGGAGCTTTATTAAATTAATCGAAAGTCCCAACCAACCAAATAACCAACCACAACCCCCGAGGGCTAATCTGAAAAGGTTAGCCCTTTTTTTGTCTCTATAATCTAAACAAACTAGCATTTATACATATAACATTAAAGCAATCCACATGAATATATTAGAAGAAGCTGATAAAATTATCAACCACCGATCAGAAGAAAAAGAACGTATGTACGGTCCCTTTGAAGAAGGAATGCGTAGAGCTGCAATGGTTTGTTCCGGAATGACTGGTAAAGAATTCACAGGAGCAGATATGTATGCAGCCCTAGTTGCTCTAAAACTAAGTAGACACTCTTATAATTATAAAGAAGATAATCTACTTGATGCAGTCGCATACATCGGAGGCCTTGATAACTATATTAAGAAGTATGGTTATGGCGATAATGAACAACCAATTAATTTAACCGATGCAGATGCAGGAATTTAAGTACTTTACAGATTATGAGACTGACAAGTCTAGTAAGATTGCGATCTCTGCACTTGTTGGTAAATTAAGTCCTAAGGAAAGCTCACACAAATCCGGATGGGCCTTTATGTTGTGTAATCAATTGGTAAACGCTGGCTTCAAGAATGCAAGTGTTATTACTGATTGGACAACGGACTGGTCAGAATTCGATGTTATTCTACTTGAACATGGCATGGAATTTAAAGGTAACTTTAATATATTCGGCGGAGCTAACGACGACTTATTCCACCAAATTAATAGACTCTATACTAAAGGACCTAGGATGTATTCATTACATCACGATATGCCTTCAATTGCAACCTTGATTGAGAAGCGATTAAAGACTGGATCTGAATTGTTTAAAACACTTGAGTCTAGAATTGATGAGGCTAAAGATATCTGTGAGAAAATACAAAGAGTAGATCATATTGAGAAGACTAATAAATTATGCTTTGGAGACTCTCATAGTTTTAGTCAGTATAGTCCGGGTTATATGGTTAATAGGAATGATGGACTAACTCTTTTTGGAACCTTAAAGAAAGACCTATCAGAATACATTTATCCATGGACCAGCGAGCTTAGAATCTACCTTGGTAATATCGACATTAGACATCATTTAATGCGACAGGCTGATCCTAAAACATCCCTCACCAAGATGATTAAGCAGTACGAAGAAACACTTATAGCTTCTGGTATAAAAACTATAGAAGTTATACAAGCACTTCCAATAGAAAACGAATCCAGAGCACTACCGAAGACTGGTTATTATAAAGACACACCATTTGCTGGTACTTGGCAAGAAAGAAGCGATCTAGTGGCACTTATGAATGAGATGATTGTTAACATGTGCGATCGTAATGGTTGGACCACATGGCAACACTCGGCTGCTTATAAGAATCCAATTGGTGAATTAAGCTTTGATGTTATGGAAAAACCAAAATCAGTTCACATTGCAAGAGAATTCTACCGATGGGATCTGGTTAATAATGAACCTAATAGAAAGCTAGAAGCTGTGAAGATACAGTCTGCATTATTTTAAATAAGATGGAAATAAAGACAACTAAATATTACGACGAGTTCTTGAGATACTTTGACTTAGCGTTAAGGCAACAGGAGAGCTCAAACTTAGGTATGATAGATCATGCTGATAGTAAAATGGATGATCCTTTAATGGAGCAGATTCAATTATATGATGTTGTCGAACGTAAATATGCAGGTTTTAGCCAGATTATAAATGATGTATTTTATGGTTGGACCCCGGATCATCCCTATTGGGAACATATGCAAGCCGGTAAAATTTATCCACAAAGAGAAGAAGTTGCAAAGAACTGGACTGGCAAGAGAGATACTTTCGGCCTAGAAGAATACTTATACATTTTTATTCTACACCGAGTTTGTGGTAGTGCAATTAATTATGCTACTAAACCCTCCGGATATCACAACACTATTATCTTTGATTTACATGATTGTGAGTCAATTGAGGATATGTGTGAAAAGGTAAAATATCACCCAACTTCGTTTTATACTTCGGTTGGATATCAATTCCCAGCATTTCCTAAGCCACCAAAACCAACATCAGCTGAAGATAGCTTTGTTGGCATGAATAGTTTTAAAGAACCGGAATACGTTTACAAAAAAGGTGGTGATTATTTCTTATGTGAATTTGCACCAAGGCTTGCAAGAGACATGGCTGTCTTTTTAAGAGAGGGTGATAAGAAAGATTTAAGAGAATTAGGAGAGTGGATGTTTAAATGGAATGCTGATAATGGATTAAGAGCTTATAGATTCCAATATGCTGCAGTTATTGCAGACGTTTGTGATTGGTATCCAGAATATGTTAATAGAGAATCAATGTTCTATTATGGAACTAATGCAGTTGAATGTATTGGCTATCTAGCAGATCCAGTAAATGGCAAAGGTAAGCGTAAAGAAGAGTTCTTAGACGCAGTAATGGCTAGGATCTATGAAGATACGGGTTCATTACCTTATAATGCTGAGGATGTTGCATGTGATTTTATTAGATGGATTGAAAACTATCTAAGACCTGGAAAGGATTATTCACACATCAACATGGACACTCTGTGGAATTCATCATCTATAAACGACCATCCATTCGGAAGACAAAAGGCAATGTTAGATTTAGGTTTATTAGAAACATTTAATGGAATGACTTCATTTCCATCAGATGATAAAGTTCTAAAGGCAGCTAACACAAACGTAGAAGAATATAAATTAAAAGTAGCAAAATTATATGGCACACAATAATCATACAACATCGCGTTACAATCAAGACTTAAATCTGATGATGCCAAATAAACAGGCATGGTTAGATTTAGCAGGAGACTGGGTAGATCCTTTTGAGGCTCCACAATTAGTAGACCATGATGGATTTAAAGTAGTTAGAGAAGACTTAATGGGATTTGGCTCCAAATGTAGATTCGGAGACATTCTAGTTCAAACATGCCCAAAGGATACATTGGTATATGTTCAACCTAGATATGGATTTGCAGGTATCTCATTAGCCTACTTGGCAAAGAAGTACAATAAGAAATTAGTCTTATTCAGCCCAAGTCAAAAAGAGATTTCAGATCATCAAGCTATCTGTGTAGAAATGGGAGCTGAAATGAAATTTATGAGAATTGCAGCAATGCCAGTCCTAAATGCTCACGCAAAGAAATGGGCAGAAGCAAACAATGCATTCTTTATTCCCCTAGGACTTAAACATGAGCTAGTTACAGCGGCTGCTGTGAAGGTTGCACATACGATTGCAGAGAAACATGGCTACCCTGATGAAGTTTGGTCAGCGATCTCTACTGGAGTCCTACAGCGCTCTCTACAAATAGCTTGGCCTGATGCTAACTTCCATGGAGTTGCAGTAGCAAGAAATATTAAGAAGGGAGAAAGAGGTATTGCAGAAGTATGGTCACACCCAAAAGCATTTACACAGAATGTAC
>Ga0209533_1004028_pt1 | contig 12852 bp, 12 predicted proteins | sample COG_04_FD_184748 | JGI IMG/M metagenome (GOLD analysis project Ga0209533, IMG submission 184748) | Pelagic Microbial community sample from North Sea - COGITO 998_met_04 (SPAdes) (version 2) | ecosystem: Environmental > Aquatic > Marine > Neritic zone/Coastal water | place: Helgoland, sampling... | reverse complement strand
CCTCAATCTGTAGCTCAATTGGTATATAAAATTGACAAGGATTCTTCGTTAGATAATGGTAGTGTTGTTACGGTAAGAGATTACTCTTAATTCTCAACAAAAGCCTCATCAGTTAAGGTTTTTAGAAACAAAACCAAATCTGCTTTTTCAGAATTTGATAAGTGTAAAGGCTTAATTAATGAATCTTTATTTACATGATTTTTTCCACCTGAATTGTAATGACTCACTACTTCTTCGATTGAAACCATACTACCATCATGCATGTAAGGTGATGTGACTTCTATATTCCTTAAAGATGGAGTTTTAAATATGGATAAATCTGCTGAATCTTTGGTTGCTCTCATTCGACCAACATCCTCATAGTTCTCATTCAAACCATTGTTTGTGAGTTTATAGCTAGTGAAATTAAATCCTCCGTGACAACTTGAGCAGTTTCCTTTTTCTCCAAAGAAAATAGCCATTCCATTCTTCTCCGACTTAGTTAGTTTAACTTTTCCATCCATGTAGGAATCGAATTTACTGGATTTACTTATCAATGTTCTCTGAAAAACTCCCAAGGCTCTAGTAATAACATAATGGTCGGGTTCTCGATCATATGCAACTTTACTCATTGTAACATATTCAGGAATCTGTTGAATTTTTTTAGAAATCTCCACAATATTATGTGCGAACTCATTCTTTTCTTGAATTGGAATTAAGGCTTGCATTTCAATAGTAGGAACACTTCCTTCTCTCAAAAAATAAGGATGAAACCCAATGTTCATAAGACTTGGTGTGTTTCTTATTCCGGGTCTATTAAATACTCCTGGACTAAACTTTACCGTGTCGCTAAATGCATATTTTGGTTTGTGACAACTAGCACAACTTATCGAAGAATCAATAGAAAAAACTGGATCAAAAAACAGTTTCTTCCCTAATGCTATTCTTTCTTTTGTAATTTGGTTTTCAGTCTCATACACCATTTCAGGTAAACTAAACTCTTTACTAATAAAAGCTGTTTTTTTAGATAGTAAACATGAAAAAAGAAGGAGTGCTAAAATTCCAATAACTACTCCTTTTTTCTTCAAATTGATATGTTTATTAGAATGGAGAACTATACCTTTCATCAGTTGCTAATTCTGTATCTGTTAGTGCTTTTAAGAAGTTGACTAAATCAGTCTTATCTTGAGCTGTCAGAAATAAGCCTGTTGCTCTTGTTGCTTCCAAAGCTGGGTCAATAGTAGTAGAAAACTCTAAATGACCGTTATAATGATTCACAACTTGTTCTAAAGTATTAAATCGTCCATCATGCATGTAAGGTGGAGTTAACTCTATATTCCTTAAAGAAGTAACTTTGAATTTTCCTTTGTCAGCAGGATCTCCTGTAGCATCTTCTCTTCCATCATCACTTATGTTTGCGTCCGAATCTAACCCATTATTCATGTAATTGTCGTTTTCGAAGTTTGCTCCAGAATGACAATGAGCACAATCTGCTCCAGATGTATTTGGGAAAAATGCATTATACTCTGTGTAAAACAAATTCTTTCCTCTTTGTTCTGATGCAGTGTAAGCATATTCTCCTCGTTCCTCTTTATCGAACTTACTGTTGTTTGATACAATAGAATTCATAAACTGCTCAAGAGCTAGCGATACTTTAACCGAGTTTATAGTTTCTGAGCCAAAAGCTCTCATAAACTGGTTTTTATAAACGTAAGAAGACTTTAGTTTAGCAATTACATTTGGTAAAGTTTCGTGCATCTCCAGAGAATCTTGAATTGGCATTAGCGATTGATCTCTCAGTAAATTAGAACGCCCATCCCAAAAGAATTGGTTTTCATTCCAAAGCATATTCACTGTTGCCATAGCTTGTCTTCCACCTGGTAAACCTAGAATCCCTATAGAAAATCTATTGGTGTCAGAGAAACCAGTTTCCTGTTTGTGACATGAACTACAAGATAATGTTCCATCTTTAGATAGCTGTTTGTCATAAAACAACATTCTACCCAGTTTTACACCTTGGTTGGTTAGTTGATTATCAATAGGTATTGATGGCGGAGTTAATCCTTGATAACTAAAGTTATAAAGTGATGTGTCGTGTTTAATTTCATATGGAATAAATTCACTTTCTTTTTTACAAGAGATAAAATAAACCAAAGAAACTACACTTACTATTAATAGTGCTTTCTTTTTAATGATCTAAATTATTTATTAACAATAAACTTTCTACTTACTAGAGTGTAAGATTCTCCATTTTTAACTGAACAAATATAAGTTCCTTGTGATAAGTTACTTAATTGGATAGAAGTTGAATTAATATTCTGTTCTAACACTAATCTACCTGCCATATCTATTATTACTATTGACAGGTTTTGGTATTCTTTTACAAAAGAAATAGTGATGTTATCATTCTCTGTTGTTGGGTTTGGAGAAATAGTGAAGTCAATAGTTTCTCTTTCTTCCATTTTAACTCCTACAGATGGATTTCCCTCAATTGAAGTAAAAACATGGTCTCTAAAATTTTCAAGATTCTTCTTGTTTAATGTAGCTTCACCATGAATTAATGGACCATTTGTTACATCAATATCTCTTATCGACTCTAGGTAATCTGCATTTAGTTCAATTGTTTTTTCTCCAGTTCCACTAATTCCAGCAGTGTTAATAGTTGAATAGAAATAACTAACATCACCTAATGAATGAATTTCGAAAACTCTATTTGGTGTAATTCCAAAACTAGTTCCTTCAATTGCTGTAAATCTATACCCAGGAGTCCAACCCCAGTGCATACTTGGCGATTTAGGAGACAAAGGATTAGCAGAAGAAAGTACTGATGGGTCTAGGTGATTTAAAGAAGGATCCACTCCTACTGCAATTGTTACTTTTTCTAAAGTGGTAATATTTAATGTAGTTAAAGAATCTAAAAGAGTTGTTCCTGCATTCACAAGAAACACTCTGTTTATTGGTGTTACAGTTCCTCCATCATGAGTTACAGAAACTACAGTTAAGTAATATTCTAGTCTTACAAAGTCTAGTGAATTACCTAAATTATTAGTTGTTTGTGAATTATAAGCAAAGGCGTTAGCTCCTAATTTATGATTAATTTTTAGGCTTAATTTTGTTTGTGATATTGCTATACTACTTATAAATAATAGGATAGCTAATTGAATAGATTTTTTCATCTTAATTGATTTTAATATTATGGTATAATTTATTTTACTTTTTGCTGATTTATTAATTGAAATAATCAATTAATAAAATTAAAAATAGGTAAAAATTAATCCTAAACCAAACTTAATAAATAGCCTAAAACTCCACCTCCAAGTACAATCCACATAGAATTTAGCTTTTTAGGACCAAAAACAAAGAAGAACCCTAGTACTGCAATTACAATTGCTCTCCATTCTGGAACCCAATCGGCAAATAAAATACTAGTACTCATTGTAAATAATACGGCTAGCATAACTCCTACTGCAGCTACATTTACCGAGTCTAAAAAGAAACCTAAAAACTTAGAACCTCTCATTTTTTTAACTAAAGGATTCAACATCCAAACGAATAAGAAAGAAGGAAGAAATATCCCTACAGAAGCTGCTACAGCTCCCCAAAAACCACCTAATTGATATCCAACAAAAGTTGCTGTTGAAAGTACAGGGCCTGGCGTAAACTGACCAACAGCAATTGCATCTAGCAAAGCTGGCATTGTCATGTAACCAGTAGCAACTAATTCATTCTCTAAATAAGCAAAAAGCACATATCCACTTCCATACAATACAGCTCCAACCTTAAGGAAAATCCAGAAAATTTTCATTGCTGGTAATAACGATTTAGCAATTACTGCTGTTGATGTATTTGCTACTACTAAGGGAAGTAGTTGCTTTATTTCAATTTTCTTGCGTGAATCGTCTTGAAAATAAAAGAATATAGCTCCTAACAAGCCTGCTCCTAATAATGCTAAGATTTCACTAACTCCCAAAAATCCAGAAGCTATTATTACTAAAACACCCAATATTGCAAGTTGCCAATTCTTAACAGCTTTTTTACCCAGCTTAAGAACTGCTCCCGCAATGATTGCTAATACTGCTGGCTTAATTCCATAAACGAATTGTTCTATTTGTGGAACTTCTCCAAATTGAACATATAAATAGGCTAAGAAACCTGTAAGAACAACTGCAGGGAATATGAAACAAAATCCTGCAACAAACAATCCTAAAACTCCTCCACGAGTATACCCACAATGCATGGTCATTTCGGTAGAATTTGGACCAGGAATAAGGTTTGTTGCTCCCATTAAATCAAGAAAATGTTGGCGATCCATCCATTTTCTTTTTTCTACAATTTCATCTTGCATCATAGCAACATGGGCAGCTGGGCCTCCAAAAGCAAATAGCCCAAGTTTAAAAAAAACTTGAGCTATTTCCGAAATATTTCCTTTGTTTTTCATGATTCCAAAGATAGGAAACTATGAAAAAAGATTACTAATCTAATATTAAATTAATGTTACTTTTTTTGAGTTGCAAATATCCTTTCCATATCTGCCAAAAACTTCAATTCTTCTTTCCCTGCAACTGCACCTTGAGGGTAACCGGTACTTCCCCAAGCATTAATGCTTACTTGCTTTGTTTGTGCATTCTTTACAGTATTAAATATCCATACTGTTGGGTATCCTCTAACTTTAAATAGCTGAGCCAACTCTCTGTTTTGCTTAACAATGTTTGCTGGCAATTGAGTTCTTCTTGGGAAATCTAATTCTAATAAAATTACTTCTTCTTTTGCCCATTTGATAAATGCTGCTTTAGAAAATACATTTTGCTTTAGTCTTGTACACCAACCACACCAATCACTTCCTGTAAAGAATCCAAAAATTGGTTTCCCTGTTTTTTTCGAAACTTCATTTGCTTTTTGAAAATCACTAAACCATTCTAATCCTGATTGATCTACAACTTCTGAGATTGTTACTTCTTCATTTGTTTTGTCTGCAAAGATAAAACTAGAAGATACTGCTCCTATAACTATTGCCAATGCAATTAATAAACTATATTTTTTCATGCTTTTTTATTTTTTCTTAATTCAAATATACTAATATCTCTAAAATTGTTAATTCTAATAACAATAATTTAATAGTCTTTAATACGCTCAAATACTTACAAAAGTTGTTCCAAAACTTAAATTCCAAAAACTTCTTTACTATTACTTGTAGTTACATTTGCTATTTCCTCTAGAGAAACCTCATGTAGATCTGCTACTTTTTGAGCAATAAGAGTTAAGTAAGTAGATTCGTTTCTCTTTCCTCTGTTGGGATGTGGAGCTAAATAAGGTGAATCAGTTTCTAAAACTAAGTGTTCCAAAGGAATTTGCTTCACAACTTTGTCTACTCCTGCATTTTTAAAAGTAACCACCCCACCTATTCCTAATTTAAAACCTCCATAATTAATGATTTTATTAGCCTGTTCTATTGTTCCATTAAAACAGTGAAAGATTCCAGTTAAATTTTCGTCATTGTGTTTATCCACAATGGCAAAAATCTCATCAAATGAATCTCTAGCGTGAATTACAATTGGTAACTTTAATTCTTTAGCTAATATTATTTGGGCTTCAAAGGCTTCTTCTTGAATTCCTTGAGTTGTTTTATCCCAATACAAATCAATTCCTATCTCTCCTATTGCGTAAAACTTCTCTTTCTTAAGGAGTTCTTTATACTCATCCAATTCTTGTTTCCAGTTTTCGTTAACTGAGCAAGGATGAATCCCAATCATTGGAAAACAATTTTCAGGATATTGCTCTACTAACTTCATCATACCATCTACCGAACTTTTATCAATGTTTGGCAAAAACAAACGCGAAATACCGTCATCAAAGCAGTTTTGAATTACTTGTTCTCTATCCTCATCAAATTGATTGGCGTATAAGTGTGTGTGGGTATCAGTTAATATCATGGTGCAAAAGTAAGAAATTTGTTATAAAAATTTATTTAATCAATCTTTCTTTCATTTCTTCTAAACTTCTATTAAATACATTGAAATCAACTGGTGTATTAATCCCAGATACTTTTCCTCTATCACTATGTTGCCAAAAATTCCATTGCTTATTATTTGGTTTGCGAACATGGTAATGAGCTATCCAAAGGGTATAATCTTTAAAGGAATCATCAAAATTTTGTTTGTAGAAATCGTGATAGGTATATATAATAGGTTTTACTCCATAATGTGATTCTATTTGTTTAGCAAATTTCATTATTCCTTTCATCAAAAGAGCTGAGGAAATATTTCCTTTTTCTTCTACATCAATTACTGGAGGAAAATCTCCTTTGGTGAGTTTTACATTTCTAATAAAATGGTTTGCTTGTTGCTCTCCTTTTATATGTGGTCTAAAATAATGATAGGCTCCTCTTATTAGTTTTTCCTTTTTAGCGTTTTTCCAATTATAATCGAATCTAGTGTCTTTATGTGACAAACCCTCTGTGGCTTTAATAATAGCAAAGTCTAGTTGGATATCTTTATCCTTCATCCCCTTTACCATTTTCCAGTTAATTCGTCCCTGATGGTGCGATACATCAATACCATGGACTTTGTATTGTGTAGGAATTTTGATTCCAAACTGAGTGTATCGCTTATAATGAATAGGGAACAATTGCTCATAAACTTGCCTCAAAGGATAATACTCATTTGCGACAAAAATCCCTGTGCCTAACAGCCATAAGAACAGAATCCAAAATGGATTCTTACTTTTTCTATTTTTTTTCGTTCGTCTCAATAGTCTTTTTAATGTCAGTTTTATTTCTGTAAAATATTGTTAATCAATTATTAATTAAAATTAATCAAACTATTTCAGGTACATAAATATTGTTTTATCCTTTTTATATGGGAACCGTTTGTCGCAATTTTGTTTCATCAATAACACAAAAACTAAAGTTATGAAAACAATGAAAAGAATAATGATTGGAGCAGGATTAATAATTAGTAATCTTACTTTTTCTCAAGAACAATTAAAAGAAACTTGTACAGTATTAGATATTCAAGTGAAGGGAAATGCACACTTAAGTGCTAAAGAAGCTGGTAACTTAACCAGGCACTTAATGAATCAGCTGAGTTTATATAATATTAGCTACGATCAAGATATAAACTATATCCTAAAAGAAGAAGAGCTTAAAAATTACAAAGTATATGAGGGTGAATTCAGAAAAACATTAAAATCTAATGTAATGAGTGACACTTCTATTACAAATAAAAGAGCACAAGTTCTTACAAATATAGATAATGCATTTTATGACATTGAAACAACTAAAAAAGAAAAGTTAATAGAGAAATCCGGAGAAGTATCCTACGAATGCTATAGTATTCAATGTTTAGAAAAAGTTGGAAAAATCCTTGGTTCTGATAAAATGCTTAGTGGTTACATTGAACTTATCAGAAACAATTACATCATCTCTTTCCGTGAATTTGATGTGAAAACAGGGCGTATTTCTCGTTCTATTTCAAGAGAATATAGAGACATTCCTGAGCAAATTAAAAACATGGTTTTAATAACGCTTCAAGACATGTACGACTTGGAAGTAAATAAACAAATGGAAATGTTTATAAGCCAAGAAGATAGTAGAGAAAGTGCACAGAACAATCCTAATACTAAGAGACTGAATTTATCTGGTGTAAGAATGGGAGTTGTACATGTATTTGGAGATAATGCTTCTATATTAAAATCACCTGAAACTAAAGGTGGATTTGATGCTGCACCAACTATGTTTCAATTTGGTTACCAATTTGAACGTCAGTATTTGAATCAAGGAAGAGTTCAAGGATTATTTGAGTTTATTCCTACGGTTACAGGATTGGAACAAGGAATGTTTTTACCATCACTTACAATTTTACACGGATTAAGAGACAACAAATCAGGAATTGAATTTGCTTTTGGGCCTACATTTGGCTTAACTACAATGGCTCAAGGATATTATGAAGGTGGAGAATGGAAACTGAATAAAGAATGGACATCAGGTGAACCAAATCCAAACGATATTTTTAAAAGACTAGACTCTAGAGGAAATATAGAATTGAATGCAGGATTCTTATTTGGAGCAGGATTCAGTCTTAGAAGTGGTGATTTAAATATTCCAGTTAATGTATTTACTGTAATGCAAAAGAAAAGCTTTAGAGCTGGTATATCCTTTGGATTTAATGCTAAAGGGCAATAAGATTAGATGAAGAAATACTTCTGCTAAAAACTACAAAGCGATTCCCGCTTTAACGGGAATCTTTTTTGACGAGAATTAAAAACCTAAACTTTGAATCATGAAAAAATTACCAATCATATTAATATACTCCAGAGTATTACTTGGAATAATTATAGCTTTAATTGCTTTTTTTTAATCCAGAAAACTCAGGATACACAATTGTATCTCTATTACTTTTAGGAATATTAACAAATGTATTTGATGGAGTAATTGCCAGAAAATTAAAAGTTGATACTGAGAGAACTAGAACTTTAGATTCCAATGTAGACATGTTTTTCTGGGGAATAAGTTTAATCTCCATTTTTGTAATAAACATGGAATTTGTAATCCAAAATTTAGTGCTTATTTCAATTGTAGTATCTTTAGAACTAATTGCTTACTTAGTTTCTTATACAAAATTTAAAAAGACGATAGTCACTCATACTTGCCTTGCCAAAGCTCTATACAGCTTAGAGTTTGACGATATTACTAATGACCAAACCAAGAGCAACCACACTAACAATCTAAAACAGTAAACACACGATGGATAATAGAAACATTACACAATTAATTAAAAAATAAATATTATGAAAAAAACAACACTAACAATACTAATCGCATTATCCTTACTTTTATCTGGTAACAGTGATGCCCAGGGAAAATCAAGGAATTCTTTTATAGAATGGAATTTTGGTATAGCCTATATTAATGATAATTATTATGCCCAGGGATTTTTACCGGGAACTTCAGTTCTTTGGGGAAGAACACATATCAATGACAATAATTTTATTTTTGAATATGAAGCAGGATTTGCGTTACCATCAATTGTTACTGGTAAATTGGGAATAGGTAAAAAGTTTAATAATACTAAAGTAATCGTCGGAGTAAGACCATTCCCATTTAATCTCTACTTGCAATCTAGTTTTATGGGAGGAAGAAAAGGATATCCTATTGTATCCATTGAATATAACCCACTTGATGATTCTCCATTATCATTTGGATCAACAGCGATTCTTAATTTCGGATACAGATGGAGACTAGGGAGAAGATAAACATTACACAACAACCAGATAAGTGTGTAGTAGAAGAGATCAACACTATAGTAAGTGATGGAGTATTCTATTATTACTATTCCTTAGTGAGCTGGTATTAACTCATGAGAGCTACTACTTTTTTAATTTAGTAATTTGGATTGGAGTAATTTCCAGGTTAGAGATTATACTCATTCTTTCCATTGCAAAACAATGGGTTATAGATATTCCTTCGGTTTTTAGTTTAAAACTGAAAAAACTACATTAAACTATCAGAGCATCAATTTTATTCTTTGGTTTTTAAATTATTGATGTTTTGATATAAACCTACCCTCAGGATTATAATATTGTTAGAAATAAATTCTAATAATGCTTTCTCAAAAAGTATGATTCATAGTTCTGGGGCAAAGTTTTATTTTTAACTTTAGAAATTAATATTTTCTGTAATGAAACATTTATTAATTCTCATATACATTTTAACAAGTCTTAATGCAACCTCTCAACTAAAAAAATGGGTGTTTATTTCTGATATTGCACCAATTATATCCTATAAATCCAATCTTGATTTAGTTAATGGAAATGACTCTGTAAATATACATAATATTGGGATTTCAATAAGCTTAGCAGATGGTGACTTGGATATAACAGATTGGGGTGGACTTCCAATAATTACTACTTGGAATTATTTTTCAGCTCCATTTATTGGTCTTGAATATAATATAGCAAATACTATAGGTGAAACTCAATTATACAAAGCAAATGACGGAGCATCAGCATTGATGCTAAACCTTGGAGTTACAGGAGGAATTGGAGGTAGTTTTCTTATTTTTCCTTTAGGAATAAATGGAACTTTGGGAGTCTCTACTGATTTTAAAGATTTATATACCAAATATGGAATTGCCTTCGATATGTGGGGATTTTCAATAGGTTATAGTGGTTTTTTGAACTTAACCAAAAACAATGACTCATTCTATAAAACTACTCCAGGAGTTGAGTTTAGGTACATTTGGAATTGGAAATAATTACTTAATTTTTTTATTTAAGCTTACTCTTAATTTAACTCCAACTAAAGAATAAATTCCTTCTACATTAAAGTATACATTACTGTATAACCATCCACTTGCAGAATATGAATGTGCTGTGTAGAAAACAGAAACATCTGCATCAAACTTATCGGAAATACTTGATTTATAACCAAACCCTATTCTACCATAAAAACCATTTTCATACTTTATTGCTTTCTGATAAATACTTGATCCTCCCCAAGATGGCTCTACAACAGTTATATTTTCACTTCTTCCACTAATTGCAATTCCTGCATTAATGTAAGTGAAAAATGTTTTTGGAGATTAAGAAAAATTCAATCGTATATCTGAATAGATAGGGACAAAATTACCAAACCCTGACAATTGAATATCTACGCCAATACCTAATGAAAATTGGTTATTAAAACATACACCATTTATTGATCCCAGTCCAACATTATAGGTAGTTGTTTCTTCTATCATTGCTCCTAATGAAAGTTCATTTAGACTATAAAAAGCTAGCTTGTTTACATCAAACTCTTCTTTTTCCTTAGTTTTAACTTCTATTGGAGCTAAAACTATTTTTTCTATTTCATCTGCTTTCCAAACGAAAATATTACCATCAGTTGTTTTAACTTTATATTGCTTTCCTGGAATCTCTTCAATTACAACTCCAGTAATCACTGAACCATTTTTAAGATAAAAAGTTCTTTCAGTTGCTTGGCTAATACCAACAATACTAAAAAGAACAAAGGCTATAAATAGGATAGTTTTTTTCATAAGTTTTATTTTGAATGTATTAAGACAAATCTATAACAAATAGTTTGACTGTCAAAGGTTTAATGAATATAAAACGACTACTCCCCTTCCATCATTTCAGCAATCTCTAGCCATGCCATAGATTTTTCATCTAAGGTTTCGCTCGCTTCTTTTAGTTCGTCTGCTAGTTTTTGTAAAGCATCTGGAGTTAAACTTGCATCATACATTTTCTCAGTGATGTCCTTTTTCTTTACTTCTAGTTTAGCAATTTGATCTTCGAGTTTCATGAACTCTTTTCTCTTATTATTACTAATTGCAGGTTTAGTTTTATACTCTTTAGTATCTGAAGGGACTTCATACTTTTCTGCTCTAGTCGACTTTTCAATTCTAGCCGCAGATTTCTGATTTTCATTGTCAGCCATTAATAACTCACGGTATTTTGTGTAGTTACCCAGTATGTCTTTAATTTTTCCTTCTCCTTTAAAATAGAATATGTGATCACACACTTTATCAATAAAATACCTATCGTGAGAAATCACAATTAAGCAACCCTGAAATAAATCTAAAAAGTTCTCTAGAGCTTGTATTGTATAAATATCCAAGTCATTAGTTGGCTCATCAAGAATTAAGAAATTAGGATTTTCTAATAAGATAGTAAGTAGATAAAGTCTCTTTTTTTCTCCTCCACTCAACAATTGTACTTGTTGATAATGCATGTCTTTTGGAAAGAAAAACTTCTCCAATAACTGTGCAGCTGTAATTGACTTTCCTTTTTCCAAGGGAATAGCTTCAGCAATATCTTTAACAATATCAATTACTTTTTTTCCATCTTTAAAAGTCATTCCCTTTTGGTTGTAATAACCAAACTTAACTGTGTCACCAGTTACAATTTTACCACCATCAGTCTCCAATTCACCCATTATCATGTTGATAAAAGTGGTCTTCCCTACTCCATTCTTTCCTACAATTCCTATTTTTTCGTGTCGTTTAAAATTGTAGCTGAATTTATCTAGCATGATATTATCATCAAAACTCTTGGTAACATTATGAAATTCTAGAATTTTAGTTCCCAATCTGGTTGAAAGAACTTTTAATTCCAGTTTAGAATTATCAATCTTTTTGGTTGCTGCTTCTTTTATTCCATCAAAAGCATCTACCCTTGCCTTTTGTTTAGTCCCTCTTGCTTTTGGCTGTCTTCTCAACCATTCTAACTCCTTTTTCATCAGGTTTTTAGCCTTGTCAATAGTAGTTTGGTCACTAGCAAAACGCTCTGCTCTTTTCTCTAAATAATAAGAGTAATTTCCTTTGTATCGGTAACATTCTCCACCATCCAATTCTATAATTTCCGAACAAATAGCTTCTAAAAAATACCTGTCGTGAGTTACCATAAACATGGTAAGGTTCTTTTGCGAAAGATATTCCTCCAACCATTCAATCATGTCCAAATCCAAGTGGTTAGTTGGCTCATCCAAAATCAATACATCTGGGTCGTTCAATAAAACCTTGGCAAGGGCAAGTCTTTTGTGCTCTCCTCCAGACATTTTCTTTACACTTCTATCAAAATCATGATGACCAAGTACAGAAAGAATCTTTTGAGCTTGTTGCTCTGCATCCCAACCTCCTATTCGGTTCATCTCTTCCATTGCATCCTGAAACTCATTAGATTCTGGAGCGTTTATTGCTAATTCTTCGTATTCTTGAACAATTTTAAACTTAGGAGAATCAAAAATATAATCTTTAATAGTTTCATATTTTTCAAATGAATCTGCCTGATCTAAAAAACCAATAGTCGTATCATTTCTCATGATAACTTGTCCGGTATCTGGAGTTTCTAATCCGCAAATTATCTTTAACAGAGTAG
>Ga0209533_1004027_pt1 | contig 12853 bp, 14 predicted proteins | sample COG_04_FD_184748 | JGI IMG/M metagenome (GOLD analysis project Ga0209533, IMG submission 184748) | Pelagic Microbial community sample from North Sea - COGITO 998_met_04 (SPAdes) (version 2) | ecosystem: Environmental > Aquatic > Marine > Neritic zone/Coastal water | place: Helgoland, sampling... | reverse complement strand
TCTAGCCGAGCGAAACGGTGTGTAGAGTTCAACAGTTTAACTCATCGAAATTTGGCAAAACATAGCGAGGCCCCAGTTTCTACAGAAATTCCATAACTACATGTTAATCTGTGGTCTAGACCATTATGGGGGCCTATTCAACTGTCAACTAATTGCTCGACTTGCGAGTGCCTTGGGAGCATGCTCAACTGTCAAACATGCCCCAATCCCCCGATAGACGCCCCAATATGCAGCAGATTGCGAATGCTGCGGGTGTGAGTAAGTCTGCAGTGTCACTGGCGCTGCGAAATGATCCACGCATTCCAGAGGCGACGCGTATCAAAATTCAGAAGATCGCCGACGAAATGGGCTATCGTCGCAATCCGGTGGTGGATTCACTAATGACGCAATTACGCGCGGGGCGACAACCGACGTTTCAAGCCAATTTGGGGCTGATCAATTGCTCTCCTGTTCAAGATTTGCGACAGAACCATACCTTTCGTCGACTCCGAGAAGGTGTGATGAATCGCGCGGAGCAGTTGGGCTATGGAATCGAGGAGTTTTGGCTAAAGCAGCCCGATATGCGCCCCGAACGGCTAAAGCAAATCGTAGAGACGCGAGGCATCCGCGGCTTGATTTTGATCGCGGCGCTGAGCCCAGATACGATACACGCGAGTTACTCAAAGTTTTGGTATAATTTCGCCTGTGCGGTGATTGGTGTGACGCATTTGAAGAATCAATTAAATTGTTCGTCTAACGATCAATATCTGACCACGCGCCGAGCGACTGAGAAAGTGCTGGAGCTCGGTTATAAGCGTCCATTGATGGCGGTGCCCGCCGAAGACGATTCACTTTTAGATGCAAAATTCAGTGCAGGATTCTATAGTGTGACTAGGCAGCTTCCGAAAAAGGATCAGCTTGATTTATTGCCGATCGATATGGGAGATTTGCCCGCTACCGTTGCCGCAATTCGAAAGCAAAAGCCAGATGTCGTGCTCACGAACAAGGTAGAGCTCCATCAAGCGCTTATCGATGCAGGCGTGAATGTGCCTAATGATCTTGGGGTCGTGCACATTGACTGGCACGACGCGATTGATCATCTCGCTGGGATGCGGCAGAACAATCGAGTCGTGGGTAGTGCGGGTGTCGATCTAGTCGTTGGACAATTGCAGAAGAACGAATATGGTGCACAGGAGTTTCCGAAGGTTGTTCAAATCGAAAGCGTCTGGGTGGATGGGCCTAGTGTGAAGTAGTGGTAAATTTTTACTGGTTTGGTAACTCGAAGAGAAAGTTTGGAAGCCCAGAATTCAACTCAACTTTATCGATGGTAATAGTGCCCGACTCACCGCTGATTTCATTTTTGAATTTCAGTCGCTTAGGCTGAAGGAATGGTTCAAGTTCCGGCATGTAATCTAAATATTGTATGCTTCTTATTAAGGTTTTTTTGTCATCTTCATCTCTAAATAAATTTATACGATTTATTGGGTAGATTTCAGTATCAATAATAGCTGTTTCAGAAATTTCGATCTCAATTGAGAACTTTGTATCAAGCTTATCGATAAACTCTTCTAGAGCCTCTGTTACGTTGAAAAAATAAGGCGAGGTCGCAGTTAAGTCTAAATAGTGCGAAACACTGTCTTCTTTTTCAATTTCTTTATAATGAATTGTGCCGTTAAGCTTGGACTTCATGATCAGTTTGTTGTCCCAGCAGTAGAGTGTGATTCTTGAACCAGCTGAGGCATCCGTTAAGCTTGATCTGATACGTTTGGGGCCCGTTGACATGAACGAAAATGCGAAGTCTGTATTAATGGAAATCTGCCCGTGAATCTTTATGCTGGGATCTTCATATGCCCGCTGAGCAAACGCAAGTGGCGCTATTATTTGCAAAAAAAACGCAGCACCCAATATGGATGCTGCGTTATTAAATAGTTTGCGGATGTTGATTCGCATTTACAGAGAAGCTACATGCGCGGCTTAAATTATCTACGTTTACGAATCGCGATGTAGCCGAAAGCCGCAATACCTGCTAAAAGAGCAAAGCTGCTAGGTTCTGGAACAGCGGAAATAGTGAATGTTCCAATCGGATTTGTTCCGAATGCGTAAAATGCCCCTGTAGTGTTAGAGCCATTTTCGATGTAGATTTCCAAATTATAATTTCCAGTCGTAGTGATTCCGCTTAGCAGGTCTATTGTTCCACCAGTAACTTGCCACTTTTCATTATCACTGCCAAGATCTTCTTGTGTAGTGTCAACGAATGCAGAGGTGTAGGCGCCTGGCGTCTCGCCGTCTTTAAAGACACGATAGTAAAGTTCTGCATCAAAAGCTTCGTCTGAACCATTGCTAAATGTCGTCACCTCAAAACCAGCAAGATTGAAGGTATCGGTGACAGTCGAAAAGCTTCCAAGTGCTGTAAAGTCTGGATTTCCAAGATCCGAAGAGGTGTCGAGATTGACTCCACCGCCAGCATTAGCCCCTGGCGTAGTGCCTGTTACGATTTGATGGAATTGATCTCCGCTGCCTTTGTCTAAGACGACGTAAGCATTGTTGAAGTAGCCTTGGTCTGCGTGTAATATCGATGCTGTGGTTGCAGCAATAAGTAAGGATAATTTTTTCATAGTCTGTGTATGAGTGAGGTTTAAACTAAGTGGTATAAAAATCAGAATATTTATGGTGAACAATAAGCTCAGATTTGAAAAGCTTTTTGAATTCAACAGTTTAACAGCGCATCTACCCAGTAACGACGGGTGTTGAGGTGCTTACTAAAGCTGGTTTGTGGGGACTTGATTATCGCTTGCGGCGAATGATCACAAAACTGACCGCTGAGAGTCCTAAAAGAAGGGCATAGCTGCCAGGCTCAGGAACATAGGTTGCCGACCCTTCTAGACTGACCGTTGCATCTGAACCAGGATTGGCACCTGTGAAACCACCGGTGACACCAATTGCTTCGTTGGAAAGGAATTGATTATCTGGGTTCATGTAAACCGCGACAAAGTTGAAGCTGCTTGGGCCGCCGAGGCCGATTTCTGAGAAATCGAAGTCAAAGGTAAAGGTTGCGTCACCTGGGACTCCACCTGGGTCACTTCCAGTATTCGGCGAAGAATTTAGGTTCACGGATTGAACAAAACTGTGGCTGGTCGCATCCAGTTGCCATAGGCCGCCGAAGTTAATGTCATTAGTTGGACCATTTGGTGCCAGTGCAATGGCATAGTCGGCTTGAAAACCTGAGGTGAAGTTGATCGCGCCTCCGGTTCCGTAGGAAATGGAAGAACGAAGTTTGTCGGCAGTATCGCTCATGGTTCCAGTGCCAGTAAAGCCTCCAGCTACAGAGTCTATGTAGATGACTACAGCGTCATTGAAGTTTGAGGCGCCACGTGTAATGGTTCCGCTCAGAGTTGTGCCGTTATCAGTCAGTTCAAGACTGCCATTTCCGATAACATCGCCGAAACCGGTGAGACCATTGCCGTTGAATAGGGTGGCATTTACTGTGGTGAGTGAAGCCAGCGAGAGAAGGGACGGAAGGATTAACTTTTTCATATGGGGTGGTGTTTAAGTTAACTGAACAATGTAGCTTTCAAGCATTGTGTGAACTTCGTGCGGATTCAACAGTTAAATGACTGGATGAGAGTTGGGATTGGCAGTTCAACTGTTGACCGTGGCAGGCATTTCGCTCTATGTTTATCGGCGTTCTACTATCGTTACCTAAAGCTTCCATACCCTTATGAAAAAGACACTCTTATTTGCTTCGTTTATTGCGCTGACTTCAACAGGTGCATTCGCCCTAACTGCTTCGGATGATGCTTCGAATTACGGAAGCGGTTGGACCGACGGCTCTAATGGAGGCTCTGGCTTTGGGCTTTGGAGTTTGAATAACAACGACGGTGGTGGAATTGCTCCCTTTGCTGGTAACTTTATCGGTGATTCAACTGCAGGTGCTGGAGATATCAATACGGGTGCGAGTCAATCGTTTGGGTTGTATGCCAATCCAGGTGCTGCATTCTCGACAGCAATTCGTTCGTTTTCAAGTGCACTGACAACCAATGATCAATTTTCATTTAATTTTGCGGTGAATTTTGATAATGGGAACAAGGGGTTTAATCTACGAACTGCTGGTGATTCGATTTTTAATTTCAATGTGGGCTCTGGCGCATCCGTAAGTTCTGCAAATGCAACATTGAATGCGACGTTAGCTACATATGATTACGGTGGTGGAGACGCGATGTTAGAGGCTGTCCTCACTGTGATCTCACCGAGTTCGATCAACTATTTGATACGAAGAGTTTCAGGGCAGGGTGCACAAGGAGATTTATTTACTGGTAGTGTGACTGGAATCACAGGTTCGATTGATAATTTTGAGTTATATGTGTCGGGCACGGACGACGGCTCAGCTCAAAACAATCTATACTTTAATAACCTCGATGTATCTGTCGTTCCAGAGCCTAGCGCATATGGATTGCTCGCGGGGCTTGCTGCCTTGGCTTTCGTAATGCTACGTCGTCGAGTTTAATTACTGACATCAAGTTTCCTGAAAGACCGCTACTTTAAGTAGCGGTCTTTTTTTATGTGAATTATAGCTACCAGTAGAGCCCCAAGTATTCTGGATGGTCATTGAATTATACCAAATTCAATAAAGTTTGATCCTCATACTTTCGTATTCGGTAGCGCGGTGTGGCCCACACCGCATTCATCCGACGAGCCTGCAGCTTTCAATCGTGCTGAATGGGCCAATCAGCGCTACCCGATCAAACATTTTTTCATTCGGTATTATATAATACCGAATGAAAATAATGCGCGCACATCGAATTACCTAGTAATTAACCACCTCGGTCGGACAAGCCGACCACTCCTCCTTAAAAAGCATATCCTTATACACCTTTTTGTATGATTTAATTTACGCGAGTAAGTCCAATAATCGAGATATTTTCTGGTGTAGAGCGCGGTTCTTTACGCAGTAAAGGCCGTGTTGATTCCCTGCGCATGCCATAACGCGCCCTCTTCGAGAGGCACGTCCTACAACATTACACATAAGCAACTCTAAAATCCTGAACTTGCCTGATAGTGCTCAGGCCCTCCGACTTATGTATAAGGATATGCTCGTCAAGGAGGGGAGTTTTAAAGAAAGTTCTTCCACCTGCTAAGGGGAAGTGGAGGAGCTCATGGCCGTCATCGCTCTTGGAGCGAAGTCGGTTGCTCAGACGGAGGGGGAATTCTTTATGAGCAAAAGATATGAAAAACGGTATCGTGCGTGTTAGTCGCATATGCGACTGATTACAAAGCGGTATGAAGCATTTGCATTTTAATATCTTTGGTCACAAGGTTTTTCATGCTCAAACCGATCTACAGAGGCGGTCTGCTGCTTCCCGAACTTGGGTTGTGGTTCGATCCGCAGAAACGCAAGCCCTTTGCGATCGTATCGCATGCGCATGGCGACCATGTAGGGCGGCATGAGTGTTTTATCGCGACCCCAGAAACGATTGCACTGATACGCGTGCGTAATGGCAATGCACTTGCCGACCGAGGGGTGGCTTTAGCCTTTGGCGAGACCTATCAAGGCAAGGGTTACCGTTTACGTTTCTATCCTGCGGGTCATGTGCTCGGTTCGGCGATGGCGCATATCGAAACCGATGCGGGTGAGACTTTTCTTTATACTGGAGACTTTAAAACTCGTAGTGGTTTGTCCGCTGAGCGAATTGAGATTCCACAAGCTGAGACACTGGTGATGGAAACGACCTTTGGTAAACCGGACTTTGTGTTTCCGCCGTTTGCAGAGACTTGCGAGCAGGTGCATGCATTTTGTGACCGAGTCCTAGGGGCGGATCAAACTCCAGTGTTGCTTGCGTATTCACTTGGTAAGGCGCAAGAGGTGTTGAAAATAGTAGAGGAGCGCTCGCAACAATTAATGGTGCATCGAGTGATTGGCGAGTTGAACCAAGTGTATGAGTCTTTTGGCATACAGATGCCGAAAACACGTCCGCTCGATTTTTTGAATATGCGCGGCTGTGTCGTGGTGATGCCGCCGACGGTATTAAAGAAACTGCCACGTAAAGATTGCCAAGTGGCGATGGTGAGCGGCTGGGGAATGAATGAGTCGGCGAAGTATCGCTATGGAGTGGATGAAGTGATTCCGCTTTCAGATCATGCCGACTATCCGGACCTACTGAAGTTTGTGGCGGCGGTGGCCCCTAAAGCAGTTTATACAACGCATGGCTCCGAGCGTGAGTTTGCCGCGACGCTTCGACAGTTGGGCTATGCGGCTTGGTCGCTGTCGAAAGATGACCAGCTGGAATTTTTATTATAATTAAACTCCGTCTTGCAGCTTCTAGGGTGTGCATACAATACGTGTGTATGACGTTTAAGACAGATGCACGCTTCCAGAAAGCGATAGAGACCTTTGATGGCCTTAATTCACAAGACCCGAACTTGGTGGATGACTTGCCAAAGGAGCTTCGCGACGCTCAAGCAATGACTCTTTGGGTGGACGCGTTGTATCCGAATGCGACTGAAGCTGTTCACTTAGCCGCGCGTTGTCAGCACCTCTGTCGTTGGGAGAGGCCCCGCGATAGTTATCCAGAAGGGCGGGCTGGGTATTTGAAATGGCGGAGTGATTTAAAACAGTTTCACGCCGATAGGAGTGCGGAGGTTTTACGCTCAGTTGGGTATGGCGATGACATGCTGGCTGCGGTCACTGAAATCAATTTAAAGAAGGGATTAAAAACGAATCCTGATGTGCAGATGATTGAGGACGCACTCTGCCTCGTCTTTTTAGAGCTTCAATATGAAGGCTACGTCGGCGAATGGGATGATGAGAAGATCGTTCGCATTCTTAAAAAAACTTGGGGCAAGATGAGTGAAGTGGGGCATGCGGCTGCATTGAAGTTGAAGTATTCGGAGCCGGCGATGACTTTGATTGAGAAGGCTTTGGCTTAGGTCGCGTCGGACTCCGTCCTGTTCTTTGCCCATAACTTGTTTATGGTGAAAAGTTGCTGACTAAAGTAGTGTGCGAGCTTGCTCGCGCCCCAGAAGACAAGCCACACTTCTCTAAAAGACCATATGTCGTCCCGCGCTAAGAGACTGTCTCAAAAATGCGCTGCAATATTGAAATAGTGCGAATTCTCATTCTGAGATTGTTGCTGCCATCATCGTATTCGTTGTCGTTATCCTAATCGAGTCGTTGAAGGTCATTAGCGCTTTGCGGCGATGCTGTTGTGGACAGACAGGAATGTCTGTCCTCCTTTATGCTTTTTTGCGTTGAACGATGGCGATGATTGCTGCGCCTGCTAGGATCATGAAGATTGAGTAGAATTGGCCACGGCTGAGGCCTAAGATTAAGTCGGCGTCGGGCTCTCTGAAGATTTCGCAAATGATTCGTGTGACGCCGTAAGAGATGAGGAATTCTCCGCTGAGTTGTCCTATGGTTGGCTTTGTTTTCCAGTAGCGCCATTGCAAATACAGAAAAGGGAGTAGGCCTTCGAGAGTGGCTTCATAGAGCTGCGAAGGGTGGCGCGGTTCAGGAACAAACGCGCCGACTGCGGCAGTATACTTTTCTGGACTGCCTGGGAAGATGACTGCCCATGAGACTGTGGTGACCTTGCCCCATAGTTCGCCGTTGATGAAGTTGGCGACGCGACCGAAAAATAAACCGAGGGGGCCGACGGTGACTAGCACATCGCTGAGTGCGAGGACGCGGATCTTTTGCTTCCACGCGAACCAGATGATGGCGATTAGGACGCCAACAAATCCACCATGGCTGGCCATGCCTCCGTCTTGCACGCGCAGGATGAGTAGTGGGTCTGAGAGAAAGGCCTCTAAATCGTAGAGTAGCATATAGCCCAGTCGTCCACCCCCGAGCACACCGAGTATGATTGCGGTCATCAAGCTTGCGCGTGCGTCGGCATCAATTGCGAATTTCCCGCGCTGATTATAAACACGAAGCAGCCACCATGCTGCGATAAAACCGAGCAGATAGGACAGCCCGTAATAGCGAATGCCGTCCAAGCCTAGTGGATTGTTTGGAAATTCGATTAGAAATGGGCTGAGGTCATGCACCCAGTAGCTGTCGATGGTTGCCATGAAGCGTCTAGATATACGGACGGCTAGTGAGCGGGTGCAACTCACAAGTGATGCCTTGTTAGTCTTTAACGGTCAACGTATCGATTGAGATCAGGATTACGATTCGAACAGCTACAAGCGCAGTATTCGAATTCGTCATATTTCAGCACCGCACCCGATTGGAGACCGTTTCGTGGAGGTGCTCGCCTCGGCTTTTAGCTGTATTTTTTAACGAGTTCCGTGAAGGCTTTAAACTTTGGGTGCTCTGCACTGCCGAGTAGGCTGTAGAAGATGGTTTCTGATGGGAGCACGTGGGCTTCCATTGAGAGGAGCTGTTTGAGGATGGGTTCGCGATCCTCTGCGCGGCGCTCGCTGATACAGTCGGAAAGCAAGGTGACGCCGACATCTTGGCCGAGGCCTTGGACTGCGGTCTGATAGACGCAAATGGAGGTCTCGATGCCAGCGATCAGTAGGTGTTCAATTTGGTTGCTCTCGATCCAGCGATCGATGCCTTCAGCTTCGAAGGCGGAGAAACTACTTTTGCTGTAAGCGGGAGTGGTCGCTGGTAAGCAGTTGCCAAGCACCTCAGTGGTTGCGCCGAGCTTCTCTGGCATTTGTTCGGTGAATGCGATATTGCAGCCCAGTAGCGTCGCGGCTTCAGCGGCAAAGCAGGTGCGCTTGAGCAGGCGCTCGCGGTCTGGAATGGCCTTTAAGAAGGCATCTTGAAAGTCAATGAAGAGGATACCGAGGTGATTGATTGGATCGGACATAGAGGAGTGAGAAGTGGTTAGTGAAAAGTGTTTAGAATTCAGATAGAGTTACACTGGGTTGGGGAGTCGGCTGCTGTAAGCGTAGGTCTTGTGCGCTTGGACTTGGACGATGGCTTTCTCCTCAACAATGTAAGCGGTGAGATGACCTCCATAGACGCAGCCTGTGTCAATGCCAATGGAATGAGAGCGTGATAAGATTTTTGGGCGTGGGGTGTGACCGTAAATGACGAATTCAGGACCTTGCCACGAGTCGGCCCATGGTGTTCCATTTGGGCAATCAGAGCGTTTGGCGGCATTGCCATTTTCATCGAGCACTTGAATGGTAGTGATGACCTCTAGGGTTTGTTCCTTCCAAGGCAGATGTGGAATAAAGCCGCCATGCACGAAAAGGGTCGAATGTGCCTCGTCGTAGATGGACTTACCGAGTCCTTGAATATAGGTCCAGTCCTCCTTGGTGAGTTGGTCGAGCGTGTCGAAATCGTAGTCTTTCAGAATACTCATGTCGTTTTGGTCATGGGACATGAGGAGGCGATGCTCGTGATTTCCGAGAATGGCCTCGATTTTGTAGTGGCGAGCGAGTTCTAGGACACGATGGCTGTCTGGGCCGCGATTGATGAGATCGCCAACTTGAATGACGCGATCGTCCTTCGTTAACTCCAAAGTATTTAAGAGCTGTTCAAATTCGTCTGCGCAACCGTGAATGTCGCCAATAGCAATGGTTCGTGCCATAAAAGATCGTTGTGGTTGTTAGGCGTGCTTATTAGGAAGTTGCTCTCCTTGTTTACCAGTAAGTGTATAGAGTGGAGCGAGTATTGATAGCGTAATTTGAAGCGCGTAGCTAGTTTTGTTTGAGGCGGGAGTTTTAGTTGCATCGTGGCGAGGTCTTCGCACGCTATGCGCTAACTTTTACCACTATGGATTGGCAGATAAAAACCATTGCTCGAAAATCTTCGTTGTCCGGCACGCGCTTTAACCCCGGCGAACGTGTTACTTGCTTAATTTTCAAGGTCTCAGGAGAAGAGGAGTTGGGCCGTGCGGATTTGCTGGAATCCGAGTTGGGCGAGTTCGAGATCTCGGGCGAGGTTCTTGGGCGTTGGACCCGCGTGGTCAAGGATCCGGACGACGAAAGTGTCAATAAAACGGAGTTAATGTCTTCAGCGGAGGATTTTTTCTTTTCGTTGTTTGAGGTGGAAGAGCCTGAAGCAAAAGAGGTGTCCGATATGTTGAAGCACTTATTGTCGCTCATGCTTGAACGTAAACGCGTGCTACGAGCTGTGGGTTCTCGCCAAAGTGAAGGTCAGCAGACCTATCGCCACGTAAAAACGAAACAAGAGCTGCAAGTGCCTGTCGTTGATATTTCCACTGAGCTTATGATAAAGATCCAAGATACCATTGGTGATATCATGCTCTAAACTACGCTTTATGAATATACGTTTCAAATTTATCGCTGTTATTTTGTGCAGCAGTTTATGCCTATTGGCTGCTTGTAAAAAAGAGGAGGATCTTTCGAACATGAAAGTGCCTCGACTCATGATCGAAACTCGTGGTGTCAGTTACGGTAATTTATCAAGTGATTTGGTGGTGTTACCCCTAAGTCGCACGAAGATTAATTTGCACCAAGAACCCGTGGTGAATGAGTTTGAGGTTATCAATATCGATTTGGTGAAAGTTGAAATGGGCATGGCCATTTTGATTTATACCACGGAGCGAGGTGCCCGCGCATTGTATCGAGCATCGGTTACTAATAACGGCAATCGAATGGTGCTCATGATCAATGGAAATCCTGTAGGCGCACGACGCATAGATGGTGCGATACAAGACGGTAAATTCTATACCTTTGTTGAACTTCCAGATGACGAGCTGGAGCAGTTTGTGCTGGATGTGAAAGATACGATCACACAATTGCAGGCAGAAAAATAAAGAGGCCGTCTCGTCCACTTAGGAGCGTATGCATAGGACACGAATTCAATTAATATTGCTACTGGTCTGTTTGTCTGGCCCGAGTTTAATCGCTTCAGCAAACCTGATCTGGCCTACGCCAAATCGCGCCTTTCAGGAAGGGCGACCGATTCTAGATTTTATTCAGCCAACATCGTCTGGAGTGACTGAGTCTGGCTTGTTTGGATGTGTTCGAAATGGAGGCAGTCGTTTCCATGAGGCCTTGGATTTGCTGCCCGTTGAACGTGATCGTCAAGGGGAAGCGCTCGATGCTATTTACTCGGTCTTGCCGGGGCGTGTGGTCCACGTGAGCGCGGTGGCTGGGCATAGTAGCTACGGGCGTTATGTGGTGGTTCAGCACGATGGCGAAGCGCCTGCCTTTCATACTTTATACGCACACTTAGCTAAGATTGGTGAAGGCATACAGGTCGGCGCGCGCGTCGAAGCTGGCAGTGTTTTGGGTCGAATGGGGCGCTCCTCTGCAGGGTATCGTATTCCTAAGGATCGTGCGCATCTGCACTTTGAGATTGGTTTTTGTTTAACGGATGATTTTCAGCGCTATTATGATCGCCAAAAGTATGGCAGTAAGAATCGCCATGGAAATTGGAACGGGATGAACATGGTGAGCATCGATCCGCTGCCCTTTTATGAGGCCATACGCAGTGGCAGAGTGCGTAACTTGAATGAGTATTTGAAAACAATTCCAGCTGCCGCTCGTATTCGAGTGCATACGTCTCAAGTGCCTAGCTTTGTGCGGAACTATCCCGCTTTGGTAACGCGGTCCTATCAGGGGCAGCAACTGATCGCATGGGACATCGCATTTACCCAATACGGAGTGCCTAAGGAGTGGACACCAAGGTTTATAGATGAAGGCTTAAGTGGTCGACGCGGAGATGTAAAAGTCCTAGCCTACAGCCCTAAGTTGTTAGAAAAACAAACTTGTAGGAACGTTTTGAATATGGGTGGTCGCACTCCAAGTATTAGTTCAGGAACGATTACTTCACTGAAAAAAATCTTTGGTTTTAAGTAAGCATCATTTTGAGATGGAGAGCCCGGTTTCAGTGGATGCAGTTCGTCAGGCGCTGGGGAAATTGTGTCCGAATGGCGTGAGCTACCACGCGGAGTGGGCGTCTGATGCATTTGCGCTTAATGACGAAGAGGGGGCGCATCTTGAAGCGGCTACAGAACACCGTCGCCGTGAATTTGCGACAGGTCGCCATTGTTTACGTAGCGCACTGGAGCAGTGTGGGTTCTTTAATTTAGTCATCTCTAGCGATAGCGATGGAGTGCCTATAATTCCAGAGGGGAGCTTGGCATCACTCTCTCACTCGCGTGGGCTGTGCGTGGCGGTTGCTGCGTCCACAAGCAGTATTCAAATCTTAGGGATCGATATAGAAAAGACGACACGACTCTCACCAGCGGCAATGCTACGTGTGGTGCATTCTTTAGAGACGGATTGGGTGGGTGCGAATCGTATTCGGGCGAGCCTGTTATTCAGTGCGAAGGAAGCCTTTTATAAGGCACAGTATGTGCGATCGCGTTGCCTTGGAAGTTTTCATGATTTAGCGCTGAAAATTGATGAGGAGCGCCAAACGGCTAAGGCATTGTATCTGGGTGAGCAGTTTCCTTCTGAGATGAAGCGCTATTTGGATCGCTTACACATTCGATATCAATATGTTGGGGAATATGTGATGACGCTTTGCTGGTTGAGTTGAGTGTGTAAACTTTGCTTAATTTCATGTGAAATTAACATTAAGCTTAACTAATGCATTAAAATATGTATCAGAAGTTTACCTAATGAATGATTCCGTTGAAAAACAAAGTAACCAATCCAAAGCAGTCTTAGTCATCAACTGTGGGAGTTCCTCGGTCAAATTTGCTTTGATAGACTTGATGCGTGAAGAATTGTTAATTACAGGGCTTGCGGAATGCGTGAACAGTTTGGATACCTTGCTTACTTGGAAAGTCGGTAAAGACAAGTTTACCAAGGCATTGCCTGAGGCGACTTTGGTAGACTGCTTAGGTGAGGTGATTAAGGTGCTACCTAGCGACGTAGAAGTCATCGCAGTGGGGCATCGTGTAGTGCATGGTGGCGAGGCATTTACCAGTAGTGTAAAAAT
>Ga0209533_1004002_pt1 | contig 12901 bp, 9 predicted proteins | sample COG_04_FD_184748 | JGI IMG/M metagenome (GOLD analysis project Ga0209533, IMG submission 184748) | Pelagic Microbial community sample from North Sea - COGITO 998_met_04 (SPAdes) (version 2) | ecosystem: Environmental > Aquatic > Marine > Neritic zone/Coastal water | place: Helgoland, sampling... | reverse complement strand
TGGTGTTATTCCTCGTCCTGAACGTAATGCTAAGATCTTAGTAAGCGTTGGTGATGCACTCCTTAACTGCGTCAGAGAGGCTACAGGCCTGTTTCACATTGAGAGGGTACGTAAGGGGAAGGGTAAAACAGCACAGTTCATATACACCCTGGTAGCGCGTGCTGAGTACGTCACCTATATGGAAGACACCTTACGTCTGGACCAGGAGAATGGAGCACTACACCTACCCATGACCCTCAAGCCATTACCATGGAGCCAAGGCCGTCGAGGAGGCTATCTATCAGATTTCATTCCTAACACTGAATTAGTTAAGACTCGTAACAAAGATCAACGCAAACGCTTAAACCTGGCAAACATGCCTATCGTCTATGAGGCTGCTAACAAAGCTCAGGAAACAGGCTACTCAATTAACGAACGTATTCGTGTACTCATGACCGAAGCAGCTGAAGGCAATGCTGAACTGGGTGCGTTACCACGATCAGAGGATTACCCACTACCAGCTCGACCACCTAAGGTAGTTCGGTTTGGGTACTGACCGAGAGATATATTTATAGTTCGGAGCAACACATTGAGAGCATCAGCGACCATGCCACCACCAATGAGAGGATTTTGCTTTTCGATGTATAAAAAATTTTTGGAGTCTACCTTATGAACTTCAATAAACCGTATAAAGCAAATTTGTAATTGGACTTAATAATCGACATGGTTGGGATGTAATCGGCAGCTTAAAACCCAATCCAATCTGAGAAATAAATCGAAGGCATTGAAAGTAAAATGAGCCTCAGAACCGAGCTTCACTAGTTCCAGGTTGGTTATGTAACTGCCTAGCTGGCCTCCTAAATAAGAAATCTCATAAATCATCTCATGAAGTTTAATAATTGTATTTTATGTCCTGACAGGTAATGCCTCTCTGTGAGCAACTGTTATAAACCTGAGAATTAATTTCAGCCCAAAATTAGTCATAATTACAACCAAAATAATTGAGCCATATTAATGTCGACCTTATGGCTCATATCTGTTCGCTCAGAAAATTATTTTTGATAAAAATAATTATGAGTAGGTAATTAATACTTATCTGTAAAGTAATATTAAGTTAATAAATTATTTTTGCACCTAAGGAGAAATACATTTGTCCCAGTCGCCCCCCCTTAAGGTTAACCAAGTCGGCGGTTTTACCATGCGCATTCTCTTGAAAAACACCAATATAAGGTGACACTGCGCGATCAATAACATCATAACCGAGGCGCAAACCAATCTCACTATTAGTCAATCCAGATCCAACCCCGATTTCCGGGTCGTCGTAGAAGGCAATATCTGCAACTAAGCTTGGTGTTAATATCAGTCGATTGGTTAACAATAATTCATACTGTGAATCTATGCCTGCTGAAATGTTGCCTTGTTCGCCAATTAAGAAATTAATATCAAGTTCAAACCATTGTGGCGCAAGGCCAGTTATGCCAAAGACAGCGTAACTTCGATTTTCACCTCCTTCTGGCGTATCAAAACGCAGACCTGCTTTGGCATCAAAAAAATCTGTTACAGGTATTTGAATAACAAATTCATTTCCTAATGCATGAAAGCTACTTGACTTATTCTCATACTCACCATTTGTTAACCATCGAAACTTGAGTTCATCGGTGCCATAAAAAATATCACCGCCCCAAATGCCAGAGCTATCCATGCTGTCGTAACCATAACGATATTCAAGCTCCTCAAATTGTAGGCCCCAGAAATTTTTCGATTCAGCAGCAAGCAAAGGTAGAGGTGCCAAGAATAAACATATCAAACATAATAATGGGGCCGGTTTTTTTATGGGATTTGTCAATTAAATACCCCTTGCGTAGTTTTATTGATTTCCAATTCAGAAATTAATTGCGGTCCGCCTTCAACTATAACTTTGCGAAACATCCCCCCAGAGGCGTGATAAGATAAATGGCAATGAAATGCCCACTCACCTGTTACATCGACTTCCGTCTCAGTATAGACGGTTGTACCTGGCGCGATACTGACTACGTGTTTAATTGGATTGAATTCACCCGCATTAACATCAAGGATGCTCCACATACCATGTAAATGCATTGGGTGGGTCATCATCGTTTCGTTGACGAATTTGAATCGCACACGCTCACCATATTGTAGGCGAAGCGGTTCAGCATCCTCGTATTTAATTCCATTAATACTCCAGGTATAGCGCTCCATGTTGCCGGTCAATCTTAGTTCAACCTCACGAGTGGGTTCGCGGTCCTCATATAACGGCTTTTGCGCCCGCAAATCACTGTAGGACAGAAACTTACCACCATTTGCAGCTGTGGGAATTAGACCACTACCAAAGGCATAAAATGGATCTGCACTTCCACTCATATCCATCTTGGAATGATCCATGCCTTTCATTGAAGAGTGATCCATACCTTTCATGGTAGATGAATCCATGCTTGCCATATCGTGCCCCATTCCCATATCAGCCATGGTTAGCAGCGGCGCGGATCTAAGTTCAGGTATATTTGCTTCCATACCCTTGGCTGTTGCTAACGTTCCTCTTGCATAACCCGATCTGCCCATTGATTCAGCAAATATCGTGTAGGCTTTATCTTCTCTAGGACGCACGATTACGTCGTAGGTTTCTGCGACGCTTATACGAAGCTCATCAACTGTAACCGGCTGCACATTATTACCATCCGATTGGACAACCAGCATTTCAAGTCCAGGAATGCGGATATCAAAATATGTCATTGCGGAAGAATTAATAAAGCGTAGTCGGATACGTTCTCCCGGTTTAAAAAGCCCCGTCCAGTTTTGAGAAGGACCTTTACCATTTATAAGGCCAGTAAACCCCTGTACATCCTCGATATCCGTTGCCATCATACGCATGCCGCCCCAAGCCATACGATCATTAATGGTTTCTCCAAGGCCACTTTTCATGATATCTTTAAAGAAATCATTTACAGTTTGTTGCTCTCGATTATAGTAGTCAGGTACCATCTTTAGATTACGCATAATGCGGTCGCCGGCGTGGGGGTGTTTATCCGTTAATTGGACCACATAGTCACGATCGTATCGAAATGGTTCTCGGTTTTTCGATTCAATAACAATAGCGCCATAGGCTCCATCCGGCTCTTGAAAACCTGAGTGGCTATGAAACCAATACGTACCGTTTTGTATGACTGAAAAGTTGTAGGTAAAGGTTTCACCAGGTGAAATACCTTTAAAGCTGATGCCTGGAACACCATCCATTTCGAACGGTAGAATCAAGCCATGCCAGTGAATAGATGTGGCCACTTCTAGATTATTTGTGACGTTTATTGTAACTTCTTCACCTTCCTTGAAGCGTAAAATTGGGCCTGGAGATGCGCCATTGTAACCAATGCCTCTTTTGACAAAATCACCCGTATCAATCTTAACATTATCGACGGTAAGATCATATGATCCTGCATTGGCTACAACCGAAATTAAGATAAAATTAAGCATACAAATAATTAATAAAAACCTCTTTAGTAAGACTCTCATATAGTACCCCGCAAGTTTTACACATAATATTAATTTGGTAATTTAGGCCACATTAATTCAAATCCCTAAATAAATATTGAGACGGGTTTGTGTGCGGCCTTATGGATTTGTTAACGCATAAGAGAATTAATGCGATATAAGTTTAGTTAATATTAATTTCCCCGACCATTCCAGATTGATAATGTCCTGGTAGATTGCAAGCGAATTCTAATTCGGCATCATTCGGAAAAGTCCAGATGATTTCTGCTTGTTCACCTGAAGCTAACAAAACACTGTTAGGGTCATTATGTTCCATGGTCTGACCATTACCCATGTCCATTTTCATTAACTCACGGTTAATTTTGCCTCCCTGGATAATGCCATGCTGAGCCATCATCAACATTTCCTCTTGGTGAGCCTTGTGCATGTCAGAAGTGCCGATATTGAATTCATGCACAGAGACCCCATTGTTCGAAACCTTGAAGCGAATCGTTTCACCTGCTTTAATGACAATTATCTCTGGCTCGTAATAGTTATCCATCATCACGATATCAATCGTTCTTGACACTTCAGATGTTTTCCCAGCACTGCCAACCCCGCCACTTCCATGACCACCACTAGAGCCATCGTTCGTTCCGTGACCAGCCCCAGCAAAGGCTATACTTGTTATTGACAAAGACAGAATAGCTGTTAGAGCGATATTTTCTAATAATTTCATAGATCTAGGCCTTAAATGATTAAAAGTAGTAATCCCACGGCCAAATATGAATCTGTAAACTGAATTGAAACTGAATACTATTTGGGTATGTAGTGTGTTTCAATTTAGGTAAGTGTGATGTCTCAAGGGATTTGATACAGAAAGCTTTCCATCGGCACTGTTTAAAATGGCGTCATTGCTCGTCCCAGTCTTTAGTTAGGCGATATTAACATTTACTAGAAGAGACGCCTGCGGATGTCTTAATACTACTTTATGGCTAATCGCTCTCAAAAATCGCATTTCAATGCGTTTGTAATCCCCTTCAAAAATCAACAACAATTATAAGTAGAGAATTCTGATAAACTACATATAGAAAAATTTACGATTTGCCTACAGGAATAATATAGCCATATTAATACATAACGTGGCGATCGGCAGCGTAACAGACCAGTTTCGAGACCATTGCATCAACTCAGCAGCTTCTATAATGGTTGACTAAGTCTGGCGGTAAGGTCGTTTCACTAATGAAGCAAATGAGAGAGCCTGCAGGTTATCGGATTAAGAAGATGTGCATCAAGAAAAGCTAAAGGCCGAGATAGCCACAGGTCATCATAAAAAAGTCACATGGCATGCCCTTCGGCGAGAGTTGGCATGATCCATCCAAGCTCAATGCAAAATAAGGATCCGACCGGCATGCGATATTTTCGTTTCAGAGTCGGCTGTTTTGCGCGTAAGCTAAGTTATTCGACGATAAAACTGTTATAAGGGATTAGTTCTTAAGGCTTATTACGACCAATAAACGCATGGGCCTTGCGCTTTAATTTACATGTTTATGCTGTCCCAAATGATTTCATTGAAATCACAAGCGGGCATATCGATTATACCGTGACCCATATTTAAATTTACGCATAAAGCCAAGAAATCTAACTAAAAAATGGGAGTTAACTCCTAGGTGTGCCGCTGATGCTCTGTAAAAATACTTCACTATGTGTCAGGTAATTTATGAATTTTCTCCGCCGTTTATCAAGCCTTTTTGCATCGCTATGATAAGTTTGATTTGATCCCGTTCGCGAATCGATCACTTTGGAAAAATATCGAGGTGCAAGACCGATCGTATTTTCGTTTTTTCCTGTTTTCTAAAGAGAGTGCGGATAGAAAAAAAAGACCTAATTCCAGTACCACCTTGGATTTTTAAAATCCCAATATTCCTTTCCATTATCAACCGTGATTGTCTTTTCATTGCTCTGTTATGGAGAAAAAGTTTTTCACTTTCGCGCTTGTGAAAGTATCGGCACACTAGTGCTCAGATTGACCGAAATCATAACCCTATCCTTTAGCTCTAAATTTTTGGCAATTCCGCCGCTACCCTTTTAATTCTAATACGCGACTTTTCCAATGGCCGAAGAACCGGAGATTTTCAGTTTCAACGGGTTGTTCGACGATGTCGGTTTGGTCGAGTATCATGCCAATGCGACTATCAGATGACCGTTGGGCATGTCCTTTCTAGGTGCTGATAACGCTCTCCGCTGCTTTGGGCGCCTTTAAAAATCCATTGGTAGATCGCTTTAGGACTAACAAACATGTCTTGTCTTCGATGGCAGTCAATCTTAAGGCCACCCGATATGGCCTCCGGGGACCAGTCTTGGGTTGACTTGTCAACATTATGTCGACTAGCGGTTCGTTAGACTGCTTTCGACTATGTCTAAGCATTTAATGCCTCGTCAGCGCTGGCATTTGAGCCAGTTTGTCTTAGTAAGATGCGGGCAAGGGTGAATTGCGACCTAACTCACATGCTACTTGCTTAAATGATTTCAAAGGGACCTGTAGTTTATTTAATTTTCTGAAGAAAAACGAGCGTATAACGTTAAATCGCGGTAAAATATTTTTGGGTCGGACTTGAGTTGATTCTGTTATTTTGAGTCTTTCGCAACCCCATTATATCAGGCACAAAGGAAATTCACTCCCAATAAGTTCTAGTGGTGAACTTGTAACTGGATTTCTCCAGAAATAAGTCAGCAGCTCTGATTATTCCATTAGTGATAAATAACTCCTGGTAAATGGAATTTATGAGTGACTTGCTAGGAGGGTTTTTGGTTCGTATGTCTAACGTGGTTGATGACTTTAATTGGGAATGCTTAACGTTATATGTGTATCTTCGCTACTGACTTAGTATGTAATTCACCCCTAGAGACGATTTATAAAATGGTGAGAAAAATTTTGCATCTCTTTATGACAACGGGTCAGAATACGTCGGTCAAGAAACTATTGAGAGGGCAAGATAATAGCAGTTATTTTCATATCTACCTTAATAAGTCGATTCAATTGCCTGCGTTGAAAACCTAAACTAATTTCAAGACATCGGTGGTTGGGATTTGATATCCATAAGAACATTTTCATTATCAGTTATTGGCAATTCAATGGCTATCAATTTACGATATTGAGGGGTTAAATATTATTTTGGTTTGGTTCCGAAAAATAAAATCACATTGATTAATAAGCTTTGTATTTGGCTTAGATTGAAATTAACCGGATTGAATAACGCTGGGTCTAAAATTTTGAAAAATAATTTTATATTTAATATTAGTTTATCTATGAATTTAAATTTAATATTTTTTAATAAAATGACTTTTGCTATGTTATATATAATTTTCAGATTGTATAGAAACATTCTATATAAAACCAAGGTCATGCCTTCCTCTTAATATCTAGCGGTTTAATTAAGACAGGAAATTGCAGTTATACATTATTTGGATATCAGAACATGCGCTTATTATTAGTTGAAGATGACACAATGCTAGCGGAAACACTTACCCGACTGCTTTCTGGATCTGGCTTTGCTGTAGACATTGTAAGTTCTGTTAAGTTTGCAATATCGATGGGGTTGCAGGAGGACTACGGCATAGCCCTTCTAGATATGGGTTTGCCTGACGGTGACGGACTTGAGGCTCTAGATAGCTGGCGAAGTAATGGGCGAGCTTTTCCTGTATTGATCTTAACCGCTCGAAATGAATGGCAACATAAGGTAGATGGTCTTAAAGCGGGTGCCGATGATTATCTAACCAAACCTTTTCACAATGAAGAGCTGCTTGCGCGTATCCAAGCTGTCATTCGGAGGACTGAAGGGCGCATACAGCCAACTATTACGGTGGGCGATTATGTGTTGGATGAAGAGCGCCAACGCATTAATACGCCCAATAAAGAATGGCACAGTTTGACCGGAACAGAGTTTCGCTTATTACGCTGTTTGATGAATCGACCCGGCCAGCTGTTCTCTAAAGAACAGATTATCGAACAATTGTATGGTTTAAACGACGAAGCTGATCATAATACAATTGAAGTCTATATTCGACGTTTACGACGCATTATTGGTCGGGAAGCGATTCACACCTCTCGGGGACAAGGCTATGTTTTTAATAAAAAATAATCCAATTAAGATTTTACCGTTTAAATCATGGTCCATTAAAACGGTTTTATTCATTTGGTTAGTACCAATTGTTTCTATTTTTATGATACTTGCATGGATCACTCATGGAGTATTACTTGATAAGGAAACTGAGCGTTTAATCGAATATCAATTAGACAGTGAGAGTACGGAAATCGAAAATCAACTTCGTTTAATATTGAGTCAAGATGATTACGGGCCGTTGTTAGAAAATTATTTAGAGGCACATGTACACCATGGTATTGCCTTAAAAATCGATGACAGAATTGAGGTGTCTACCCTTTGGAGGCCTATTTTAGAACCAGTATTAAAAGAGTCTTCAGTGAATCCAAATGGCGTTTTTTTTAGCACTATTCTGACGTCGAAATTTGAATATCTTATTATTCGGTTAAATAAATTCTCTAGTGAAAAATTAACACTGTTAATTGCCGAGGATATTAGTCAATTAAGATATAGCAATGGCTCATTACATAACTCAACTGCTCTAGTCTTTTTGATGTTGTCATTGGCCATGTTAATGTTAATTGTTTTAGCAGTCAATTTGGCGTTAAAGCCTATCGATGATTTAATCTTCTCACTCAAGCAACTACAAACAGGTATTCGAGATCGGCTTCCAAATGATACGCCACCTGAATTCCAAGGGCTTGTTCAACAAACCAATCAGCTCCTCGATTCTCTTGGTCAACGCTTGAAGTTGTCACGTCAAGCCATTTCTGATCTTTCTCATAGCATTAAAACCCCTGTCGCGGCAATTCGAAATATCCTAATGGACTTCAACCTTAATTTAGATGAAGTCCTTAGAACACGGCTTGCTGATAAATTAACCACTATCGATAAGCAATTAGAAATCGAAATGCATCGCGTACGGTTTGGTGGCCCACAATCAGGAAATAGAGCGAAACCTTTGCCCCAAGCGCGTGAGCTAGTCTGGATGCTCGGTAGGCTGCACGTAACAAAGGAATTTGAGTTGAATACTATTATCGATGAAGATCATCATTGGATAATAGAAGAGCAGGACTTTAACGAAGTAGTCGGTAATATAACTGATAATGCAGGAAGGTGGGCCAAGCACTTGGTAACGATTGATATTTCTGAAAATAACCTTAATTATTGTATAAAGGCCAATGATGATGGTCCTGGGGTTAATCAAGAAATTATAAATAAAATTCTATCTCGATCCGCTTGGCCTAATAGTGAAGTATCCGGTCATGGTTTAGGTTTGCCTATAGTAATAGATATAGTTAATCGATATCAAGGAGCGATTACTCTTTCTAACAACAAGCAAGGTGGCTTCTCTGTTTTAATAGAGATACCGAAATCAAATATTAGTAATGGTAAGGGTCTCTATGGATGATGAGAATCTTGATATGCCACCACTGCTCTTGTTGCCTTCAATATTATCGCCTTCTCAATTACCTAATCGACGCCGATTTTCAATAGATTCTGGTCGTTCGTCGATGTTAACTCACCTGGGAAAAACCCAGGTCTTGCCATAAAAGGTCTGTTGGCTCCTCTTTCACGTGTAAAGATCAAGTGTTGGTGTAGGTTTCTATTGGTCTTTGCGTCCTTGTAAATCCAATTGTAGACCCGTTCATAGCTCATTCTCATGCTTTCATTACTTTGAAAGTCCACTAACAAACGACCCGATATCGTCTCTAGTGATCAGTCCTTTTGAATATCGCGTACTACCTACTGGCCGACGCCGGATTGGATAGTTTATGAGTATGTCACGCCAGATTTTTCATTCTCAGGTCCTAAATTGTGCAAGACTATATCGATAATTACTTATCCCTTATGGTTTCTTTCAATCTCGCGTAAAATAGTAACACTGTACCGAGTAACACAGTAATCCGCATATTTTTAATCTCAACTAAAAATGGAGAGTTTAACAATCACATCACTTGTTTTGTCGGAACCCCGCCAATCGAAGTATGTGGTCGTTCATTATTGTCAGTCCATTGGCATTGAGTTTCCATTAATTTAGCTTGTTCAATGGCCCGTGAGGAAATTTAATTACAATTAGTCATTTCTTTCGGTTCGGTTAAATCATTCAACGTTAGCATGTTGAATTAGCTTCCCAGGCTGGGTTTGAATCAATCTAATCTGCTCCTGGTTCACCCACTCAGTAAGAGCCTGACTGATATATTCTGGTCCATTATCACAATGAATTTCACTGGATTTCCCACTCCATTCAATGATTCTTTCAAATGAAAAAATTACGACTTTGAGTCGTTAACGAAAAATACACTTAGATCGTTATGCATTCCCGATTAAAGTCATCGGTTATACTTAACGTAGTGACCCGACGACCGTTTTCAATCAATCGCTCATGGAGTGCAACGGGCAGGCCTGATTTATCGCTGATGCTGCACTGAGAGCCTCTGGCTTATCTCTTTTAGGCCGCTTCATCAGTGAGGCGACCATACCGCCGAGCTTAATATGCCATTTATAAAAACCTCACTGAACTGATGCCACGTTTAGGATACAAGTCTGGAACGCTTTAACTGGGCCGTTCTGCTTCAATATGGCCATAATCTGGCTGTCGGTAAATCGTGATTCTTCCACAGGAAAATTCTCTGTATGTAGCTTACGAGAACCTCTTATCTATGACGTTTATTGATTTCTGTGGGATTGCAAAATATTCTTTGTTAACGGCATGAATATTTTTTAATAAAGTTTATACGCCTGTTTTCTTCGGTAGACCACTACCAAATATCAGCAACAAACGCATATATTTTTGGCAATTCCTTGCCTGCGTATGCCGTATTTACAATACGCCGGGGCTAGGTAGCATGATTGTTGTTATCAGCGATAAAGCCTTAGCATCTCGAGTCTCGAAATATTTTGGAGCATGTTCAGGTAACCAAACTTCGTTAAAGTGCTTTTTGAAATCAGCTAAATATTCATTGGGGTACAGCCTTGCTTTAAACACACGACCATCAGGGTATTCATGAGAATATGACGGGAATCTTTTCGGATCTACGCCTTTATTTTTGCGTAACCAGTCGGAGAATATCCGGCCTTGGGATATATCAGGAGCCAAACTGGTTGGCAGCGTGTACCCTGCCTCTTCCAATGGGGCAACGAGATTAAATGTTATTTCATTAAGTATAGAAAAGTGTGTGTGTGGGATCTTACCTCGATTAACCATATATCTCTTTAGGTGGATTGGCAGTTCTGTTGCGGTTGAGTCACCAGTCATCCATTCTCTCACCCATTTGGAGACTTGAACGGCAAATTTCGGCGACAGCCATTGCGCAAGATTGACGGCAATATCGGGGTGAACCCATGTCCCTTGTTTCTGCGGAGACCCGCCTTTAAACGACTGATTTAGATCCGATACGGGAATTCCCGTATCGGCAGAGAGCTCTATCAAAAACTCACCTGTAGCTTTAAGCCTCAAGTAGTCATTTATCTGCTTTCCAACTGACCTGCACATCGCTGTGGCATTAATGTACCCATCGGCGGCCCTTTGATTAATTAGATTACCTTCAATCTCATGAGGTATTAATGCCAAGTGAAACTGTTCCATATGCCTCTCCGCTGATTGTTAATATATTACGGCTTACGACTCGGCTTAGCCGACCTTGCTCTAACCGGCATTGCCTAAAAACTAATCATTATTTAGATAGTCTCGCGGCTGCACGGGTTTCTGTCAATCCACCAATCTATCGGTCCCGGCAACAATGGCTCATAGGATTGATGCATATATAATTCAACATTTTTCTTTAAAGCACCGATTTGGCTGTGTTACATGGGCTTCTACTCCGTACATCCCGCATCGACCGATCAGGCAGCCTTTCCAGCAAATCTATCGGCAGTGGTTTCAGCCAGTAAAACACCTTTTGCCAATACATTGTTGTAGACTTTGCGATGCAGATCATGTGGAAATATACACCCCTCCATATTCTATGTGGATGTGCACGTTAATGTTAAGAAATTGTGACATATCAACTGTACTCATAAATAACTGGTTATTCCTCACGCAATCAATATAGGTTTCTTGCGGTTTTCCGATAAGCTACAATTATTCACAGGTAGCGGGAAACTGCCTACAGTACTGAAAAACCTAATTCTATGGACCTATCGGTTAATACGTTCTAATCGAGAGGGGTCTTAAGCTGCTTTTCGGAGACGGGACATCGAGAAGTCCCTGTCACATTTAATTAATAATCGCCATTGTCCGCCCAGCGCTGAATGTCCTGGTGTTTTTGTTCAAGTAATGCATAGGGGTTGTGGTCAACGACCTGGCACTCGTCTACGCACACGAAAAAACCTGGGTCCTTGTCGTGTTTTCTAGCCAGTAACGGTTCATTGGAGTAGATTTAGATAATTCTTGATCATCGTGCTGCTTATCCCTTTGCTGGGATGCCAATTGTCACTTATTATTAATTTCCATATCTGGTTTGGGGGGGTATAGATTAAAGAAATTCCTGTCTGATTATCCTATGGAAGAGGCTATATAGTTAGGTATTCCAAGTCCAACAAACACTGTTCTTTAAACTAGCTTCGTATTCATCCTTTTAGGGAATAGTATGTTGATAAGTAGGTGTAGTGCCAAAGAATAGTAAGTAAATATGAGTGCAACAAGGCAGTATATGGATAAACTATATTAGTACAATCAATGATCTTATACCAACATAATCGTTACCCCTATGATCATCTATATAATGACCATTTAAGGCTTTAAACATGATATACAGCGAAAAGGTACGTGATTAACCAGTCATTCGATAAGCGTCGCTTTAGTAATCCAGTTATGTGTTCTCCACCTCTGTTAAAGCATCTTATTTGTGTCTTTTAGTAAAAAATCTGGTACGACTTTTAATATAACAAGCTAAAAAATATGCCCTTTACATGGTCCTAATATCTAACGACCTATATGGAAATACGGGCCATCATTAATTTATGATGCGTAAGGTAACCTAGCCAAATAGGTGCCAATGGACTTACAAAGCGTGGCAGAACAAACAATATGGGAATTACAATTAAACCGTCTATACGGGCATTAACTACTGGGTGGGGTCAATGGGTGTGGATGTTAAGAACGGTGCTGAGAAGTACAAACAGGAGCTGCTAGTGGCAGAGCTTAAGTCTTTTGAGGATAACGTGTTTGGTGGTAAAGCTAAATCAGCTGTCAGTGCTCTCATGGGCTGGTAATCGCTCTGTGGAACCTACCGTGGAACCCCCATGAATGCTGGGGGTTGATTACCCACCCTTTAGAAGAAAACTAAAGTTAAAGTATAGTATAGATATAGGTAAGCATAGTCCTCTAGTTC
>Ga0209533_1004001_pt1 | contig 12902 bp, 12 predicted proteins | sample COG_04_FD_184748 | JGI IMG/M metagenome (GOLD analysis project Ga0209533, IMG submission 184748) | Pelagic Microbial community sample from North Sea - COGITO 998_met_04 (SPAdes) (version 2) | ecosystem: Environmental > Aquatic > Marine > Neritic zone/Coastal water | place: Helgoland, sampling... | reverse complement strand
GAAACCGCCGCCCTGATTGTAATCGAAAAAATAGATGAGTAAACAGCTAAACGTTGCGCTAATTGGAAATCCTAACACCGGAAAAACATCGGTGTTTAATGCGTTGACAGGCCTCAATCAAAAGGTAGGGAATTACCCGGGAATCACGGTTGATAAAAAGCAAGGGATTTGTAAATTATCTCGTGGCGTCAAAGCCCATGTGTTGGACCTCCCAGGCACCTACAGCCTCAACGCCTCTTCTTTGGATGAAAATGTGGTCATCGAATTATTGCTCAATAAAAATGACAAAGACTACCCCGATGTTGCTTTAATTGTGAGTGACGTTGAAAACTTAAAACGAAATTTACTCTTATTTACGCAAATTAAAGACCTCAAGATCCCCACCATTTTGGTGATCAACATGAGTGATTTGATGAACCGCAAAGGCATCTCCTTGGACATTGCACTGTTAGAAGCCAAGCTTCACACCAAAATAGCCCTTGTCAGTACCCGAAAAAATCGAGGGATTGATGAACTAAAACAGTTTATAGAAAGTTACAAAACCATTTCTACCGAGCCCTGTTTGGACACTACCACAATTGACCCGACTTATTTTCAAAGTTTACAAAAAGCGTTTCCTAATCAGGACGTTTACAAATTATGGTTGGTGATCACACAAGATGCAAATTTTGGAAAAATCACCCGTCAGGAATTAGACATATCAAAATTTAAAACAAAGTCGAATCAGGAATTAAAGCGATTGCAGCAAAAAGAAGCCATCAAACGCTACCAGTTTATCAATGCGACTTTAAAAGAAGGACAGACCATTGACCGCTCCAAAGCTACTGGTTTGCGAAGTAAATTGGACCGTTTACTGATTCATAAAGTATGGGGATACGTGATCTTTTTCTTGATATTATTAAGCATTTTTCAAGCGATCTATGACTGGGCAACCTTCCCTATGGATCTCATTGACACCACCTTTGCAAGCTTGGCAGAATGGGTTAAAAACACCTTTCCCGGTGGCGGAAAATTAACTGACTTAGTCGCGGAAGGCATTGTCTCAGGAATTGGAGGGATTGTGATTTTTATTCCACAAATTGCCTTTTTGTTTTTATTTATTTCGATTTTAGAAGAAAGTGGTTATATGAGTCGTGTGGTCTTTTTAATGGATCGCGTGATGCGCCGATTTGGTTTGAGTGGAAAAAGTTTAGTACCCTTAATTTCTGGAACGGCTTGTGCCATTCCAGCGGTCATGGCCACCCGAAATATTGAAAACTGGAAAGAACGCCTCATTACCATATTGGTCGTTCCCTTTACCACCTGTTCGGCACGTTTGCCTGTGTACCTCATCATCATCGCCTTGGTGATTCCTGAAGGCTCTATTATTGGACTCAGCTACCAAGCACTGACCTTAATGGCATTGTACCTACTTGGATTTGGAATGGCCATCTTTTCGGCTTACATCCTCGATAGAATTTTAAAAACAAAACACAAGACCTTTTTTGTGGTTGAGATGCCCAACTATAAATTGCCCTTACTGAAAAACGTCATTATTACGGTCATTGAAAAAACAAAAACCTTTGTGTTTGAAGCGGGGAAAATCATTTTAGCCATCTCCATAATTCTTTGGGTATTGGCATCTTATGGTCCGGGTGATAAATTTAACAATGCAGAGTCCTTTGTGGAAACAACCGCCACACAAAGTACTTATGAGCGAAATGATCAAATCGCAGCTTTTAAGCTAGAACACTCTTATATAGGCATCATTGGAAAAACAATTGAACCCCTCATAAAACCTTTAGGATATGATTGGAAAGTGGGTATTGGATTGGTTGCCTCCTTTGCGGCTAGAGAAGTGTTTGTTGGTACTTTGGCAACGATTTACAGTGTAGGAAGTGCCAATGAAGGTGAAAATATAGAGACCATCAAAACCAAAATGGCGAACGAAACCTATGCCGATGGCACCAAAGTATTCACGCTGGCTTCGGGAATTTCATTACTCTTGTTTTATGCATTTGCCATGCAGTGCATGAGTACACTAGCAATTGTAAAACGAGAAACGAAAAGTTGGAAGTGGCCCATACTTCAACTCATTGGGATGACGGCCATCGCTTATATTTGTGCTTTAATTGCGTTTCAATTTTTAAAATAAAGAGATGAACGAAACCTTTCAAACTGTTGTAATCGTTTCAATTTTGATTTTTGCATTGGCTTATGTGTTCCGTAAACAGCTCTGGAAGTCCAAAAAAAAGGATGGTGATTGTGGCAACGGCAGTTGTGGATGCTAACCTAAAGCAACATCTAAGGTCATCATCACAATAAACCCTCCAATAAATCCAAGAGTTGCAATGTCGGTATATTTATCGCGCTGTGTTTCTGGAATCACTTCTTCCACCACTACAAAAATCATAGCTCCCGCTGCAAATGCCAAAGCATAAGGTAAAATAGGAGTGAAAAAGGTCACTGCCACAGCGCCTATGACCGCTGCGATGGGTTCTACAATAGCAGACAATTGTCCGTACCAAAAACTTTTAAACTTGCTCACACCCTGACGTCTCAACGGCATAGAAACGGCCAATCCTTCAGGGAAATTTTGGATTCCAATTCCAATGGCCAATGCCACGGCACCACCGATCGTCGCCTCAGGAATTCCCGCAGCAACGCCTCCAAAGAGGACACCAACAGCTAAACCTTCTGGGATGTTATGTAATGTGATGGCAAGCACCAATAAAGTGGTTCGATGCCAAGGCGATTTAACACCTTCTTTTTCACTTTCTTTAAAATTAATATGTAAATGAGGCAATACTTTGTCGAGTCCAAAAAGGAACAACGCACCCAATCCAAATCCAACGGCTGCTGGAAGCACCTTTATAAAACCTTCGCCTGGACTCATCTCAATACTTGGCGCTAATAGACTCCAAAAACTAGCCGCGACCATAACACCTCCTGTAAAACCGAGCATCCCATCTAAAAGTCCCCGATTCATCCCTTTAAAGAAAAACACAAGAGAGGCGCCTAAAGCCGTCACAATCCACGTAAACAATGACGCATACAGAGCCGCTAAAATAGGGTCTATACTACTGAGATAGGAAATAATTTGATCCATGGGTTATTGAAATTTTTGGCAAGTTACTAAATCCCTTTCTCTTTTTGAAGTTGTTCATAAGCTTCTTGAACCTTTCTAAACTTTTCTTCCGCCCCTTTTTGATGTTCTTTTCCTAAATGTAAGACTTTATCTGGGTGGTATTTTTTGGCCATTTTCCTGTAAGCTGTTTTAATTTCGGACATGGTAGCATTCGGGTCGAGTTCTAAAATTTTGTATGCACTATCAGAACTCTTGTAAAACATGGCTTTGATACTCTCAAAATCTCTAGGGTTAATTCCCAAATAAGAGGCGATAAGAGAAATGGCGTCGACCTCAGAATCGGCCACATGACCATCTGCCTTTGCAATGCCAAACAAGAAGTGAATCAGCTGAAGTCGCGAGGCATGGTCCATCATTTGACGAATTTGCAAACAGACTTGCCGCGTAGAAATATTGGTTTGTTTGGAGATTTCTTTAAATAAATTAAACGCCTGATTGGCGCGTGCTTTCCCATACATTTGAACAAATTGTGCACGGACAAAATCCAACTCGCGCTGGTCTTGCTTGCCATCTGCTTTGATGACAATCGATGCCAAGATCAATAAACTCACTTCAAAATCCCCCGAGCGTGTTGTTGTTTGGTTTTGAGTGCTACCTCTACCATCTTTGGAAGATGCATCTAACATACTGCCGACTGCCATTCCGATAATAGCGCCAATGGGCCCTCCAAATGACCATCCGATTGTAGCTCCTATCCATTTTGAAAATCCCATATATCTGTCCTAATTAAATTAAAAATCAAACCTACAAAAAAAGAACAGGAACGGATGGCAACCGCTGTAATTTCTGAACTAATTTATAGTCAATTTAACATTTGTCACTCTCAAAAACGAATATAATTGCCCGACAAATGTGTATCTTTGTGCCTTAATTAAAAATAAATACACATGTATCCAGCAGAATTAGTAAAACCCATGCGTGAACACTTAACGCAAGTCGGTTTTGAAGAATTACATACCGCCGAAGCTGTGGACACTGCTTTAGCACAATCTGGCACGACTTTAATCGTGGTCAACTCGGTTTGTGGTTGTGCAGCAGCCAACGCGCGCCCAGGTGCCATTATGAGTTTAGGTAATGACAAACGTCCCGTTCAAACCGTTACGGTATTTGCAGGTGTTGATAAAGAAGCCGTTGATAAAGCGAGAGCACATATGGTTCCGTTTCCTCCAAGCTCTCCTTGTATGGCCTTGTTTAAAGATGGTGAATTGGTGCACATGCTTGAGCGTCATCACATTGAAGGACGTCCTGCAGAATTGATTGCAGAAAACTTAATGAATGCGTATAACGAACACTGTTAATCGCATTTAGTACTTCACAAGAGGCTGTCTAGAAAAGTAAAAGATCTGTCATTCTGAATTTATTTCAGAATCTGAAACGAGTTCAGATTGACAAAGAAATTTTTTTTTTGACAGCTTTTTTTTGGTTTTAACTAGCCTATAATTTCAACCAAATCTTCGATTTTGGTGAGCAGCTGAACTTTAATCGCAGTGTTTTTGAGAGCTATTTTGTTGTGTTTGGATACAAATATGATTTCAAAGCCTAATTTTTCTGCTTCCAAAATACGTTGGTCCACACGCTGAACAGGTCGAATTTCTCCAGACAAGCCTACTTCACCCGCAAAACAAAAATTCTTAGCCAAGGCCTCATCGTCATTAGAAGATAAAATGGCTGCAACTACTGCTAAATCAATCGCTGGATCGTCCACATTAATTCCGCCAGTAATATTTAAAAACACATCTTTTGCTCCGAGTCTAAAGCCTGCACGTTTTTCTAAAACGGCCAAAAGCATATTGAGACGTTTGGCATTAAAACCTGTCGCGCTGCGTTGTGGCGTTCCATAAACCGCTGTACTTACCAAGGCTTGAACTTCGATGAGTAAGGGGCGAACGCCTTCGAGTGTGACCGCAATGGCATTTCCAGAAAGGGCTTCGTCTTTTTTAGATATTAAAATTTCAGAGGGGTTGGTGACTTCACGCAAGCCGGTTCCTAGCATTTCATAAATTCCCATTTCATGGGTAGAGCCAAAACGGTTTTTATGCGCTCTTAAAATCCTAAATACATGGTTTCTATCGCCTTCAAACTGAAGCACGGTATCCACCATATGTTCTAATATTTTTGGCCCTGCAATAGAGCCGTCTTTGGTAATATGTCCTATTAAAATAACAGGCGTCGCTGTTTCTTTTGCAAATTTAATCAGCTCACTTGTGCATTCTTTTATTTGAGAAACACTTCCTGCGGAAGCTTCAAGGTAATCGCTTTGTAGGGTTTGGATCGAATCAATAATCACCACATCAGGTTGAAGGGCTTCGATTTGTTTAAATATGTTTTGGGTTTTTGTTTCGGTTAAAATGTAGCAGGTATCATTCAGTGGTTGAATGCGTTCCGCACGCAATTTAATTTGGTTTTGACTTTCCTCTCCTGAAACATAAAGTGTTTTATAGGGTAGTTTCAAGGATATTTGTAGCATGAGAGTACTTTTACCTATGCCCGGCTCTCCTCCCAAAAGAGTGAGAGATCCTGGAACAATACCACCTCCTAAAACACGGTTTAACTCCCCATCTGCCGTGTCCATTCGGACGGTTTTGGTGGTGTCAATTTCAGAGATTTTTAAAGGTTTCGAGACTCGGTTTGGCGCGCTTTGATTGCCTGTTTTCCAATCTTTTTTATCGGGTTTCTGAACGAGTTCTTCAGCAATGGTATTCCAAGATTTACAGGATGTGCATTGGCCTTGCCATTTGACAGATTGAGCCCCACAGCTCTGACAAAAAAAGGTGGTTTTTACTTTAGCCATTAGTATCCGTATTCTTCTTTAATTTTATCTGCTCTTTCAAACAGATCATCTTTTGTATAGCCCTCTACTTCTTGAAGTGTGTAGGCAGACTTATAGGTGTTCATTGCTTTTTTTAATTTGCCTATTTCTTCATAATACCGTCCCATATAAAAACTAGCTAAAATGGTGTTGGGATGTTGTTTGCTTGCTATTTTTCCTAGATCTTCGTAATATTCAAATTGTTTTGTTTTTTGAATTGCGGCTGCAATGGCTCTAAAGTCATTGACCAGTATTTGCTTTTCAATGCCAAATAAGGTTTCGATCGTATCGTATTTTTCAATGAGATAATCCACAGGGGATGTCTCTAGGGTTAGAATATGCTCCTTATACTCCGACTTGCTAATCGGTTGAAATACTAAAAAGATACTTTGCAAGGCTTTTGGAATCGATTGGGCTGCAAGTGAGTAGTGATTCGCATCTTCAAAATTGTCAAATCCATAGAGAAGGTTTGTGTTTTCTAAGGCTGAAATCTTGGTGTTAAGTGCTTCAACTTCTTTCCTGTTTCGCTTGATATCTAAGGCAGCCGTCGATAGGTAATAAAAGGTTTTATAATCCGTTTCAAGGCCGAGTCTTCTTGTAAGGTTTTCTTCCATATTAAAAGACAAGCTCGGACTCAAAGCAACGAATGCATTAAAAACAGGGCGGTTATTGAACAAAAAATAATTGAGGAAGTTTGCTGTTTCACCATGCCCTATCGCTACTCTAAAATTAAGACTGCGATAATTCTCACTCATAAAAGCAAGGAGATCGTTTTCAATAAAATCATAAAACTGAACTCCCGTCTTAGAAGGTAAATAATCTTCGCCTGAAACATTACAATCTTCTGATCTTGAATCAGCTTGGTTCACCCCGACCACAATGGCTTCTGGCATGTCTTCCCAGTAGGAATAATAATCCACATTTCCAGCCACTACTTCAAAAAGGTAATCTCCATCAAAAACAACAATTAAAGGATAGTGTTTCTCAAGATTTTCTTCGTAATTTCTTGGAAGTTGTATTTTTAATTCACGTGTGGTTCCTAAGGATTCGGACTCCATCGATTCATAAACTGTCTGTGCTAGGGATAGATTAAGACATAGAAAAGCTGAGAGGGTAAAAAATTTCATATAAAGCAGTTAAATGTTTGTGTTGCCAAGTTAAGAAAATAACCGAAAACGAAATATATTATTCTGAAGTTTGTTTTGGATACAGTCTGTTGTAGATCGGTAAAAAAAGCAGTGACCCCCCCCCTAACACGATGATCATTATGGTTTGAGACGTCCACATAATCCAACCAAACGCAATACTCGGATCTTCAGGAATGTTAAACATAGAAAACGCTGCAAAAATAGCGAGCGGGTAGGAACCAATCCCACCATTGGTGGCTGCAATACTAAAGCTTGCAAAAATAAAGCCTATTAAAATTGCAGGAAACGGAAGCTGACTTGTTTCAGCTAAAGAAAAGGATGTGACATAAAACATCAGTACATACATGCCCCAAATAAAAAGCGTATGTGCCAAAAAAGCCCATTTCTTTTTCATTTTTAAAATGCTTGTAATCCCCTCAACAAGACCTGATAAGAGGGTTTTAATTTTCAAAACAAAGGGGTGGTTTGACTTTTTAAATAACTGATAACCGAGGACGAGTGTTAAAATCCCAACAAGGCCTAAAACAATCAGTTTGGTGGGGTCAATCGTTGTGATTAAATAATTATAAATGATATCAAACTCTAATATTAAACTTATACTGATGATACAAAGCATGACTGCTAAATCGGCGACGCGTTCGGCAATAATGGTTCCAAATCCTTTCTCAAAAGGAACGCCTTCATAATTGGTCAAAATGGTGGCTCGAGAGACTTCGCCAGCTCTTGGAATGGTGTAATTGACAATATAGGTTGTGAAAACAGCCATAATACTATTCGGAAAACGCAAGGTGTAACCCATGGGCTCTATCATGAATTTCCAACGATATGCTCGTGATAAGTGACTTAGCAGTCCAAAAAAAACGCCAAGTCCAATCCATAAATAATCGGCATTTTTGAAATACCCTAACAGTACCGGAATGGAGATTTTGGACAAGGAATACCAAACCAACACCCCTCCTAGCAAAAGCGGTAGGCTAATTTTTAGGGCTGATTTAAGTTTCTTGTTCAAGAAGTTAATTTAATAAGTTATTGGCTTCATTTGGAAATACTAAAGAGGGTTTGAATACTTTAGCCGCTTCAATATCCATAAAAGCATAGGTAATTAAAATTAAGACATCGCCAATAGAGACTTTATGTGCGGCAGCCCCATTGAGGGTGATTTCCCCTGAATTTCGAGGACCAGGAATCACATAGGTGTCCAGACGTTCACCGTTGTTATTATTGACCACTTGTATTTTTTCGCCTTGAATGATATTTGCAGCATCCATTAAATCTTCATCAATGGTAATACTGCCTATATAATCAAGCGCAGCGCCTGTTACTTTTACACGATGAATTTTAGATTTTACGACTTGTATTTGCATAGTTGTCAAAGGTAATTAATTTAAAGCGATATTGTCTATTAATCGAACATCTCCTGCAAAAACTGCTATAAATGCGCGGTATGTTTTGGTTTGATTTTTTTGTTGAATGGGCGCTAAATTTTCGCTCTCTGAAATCTGGAAATATTCCAATTCAAATAAAGAATGATTGCTAAACTGCGTACTGACCCAGTTAGAAATATCCGTATGATCTTCAGATTGAAACTTCTCTTTTACGGATTGTAATGTTTGATAAATTAAGGCGGCAGCTTCTTTTTTCTCGACAGACAAACGACTGTTTCGGGAGCTCATGGCAAGTCCGTTGGACTCACGTTCAATTGGACACCCAATGATTTTGACTGGTAACCGAGTGACCTCAACCATCTTTTTGATGATTTGTAATTGCTGAAAATCTTTTTCACCAAAATAAGCGTTGTTGGGTTTTACGATTTCAAACAAGCGTTTGACGATGGTTCCAACGCCATCAAAATGACCAGTTCTAAATTTACCTTCCATTTGAAATTCCAGGCCTCCAAAATCAAAATGGTCGGTGGTCATTTGAGATCCATAGACCTCTTCAATAGTGGGAGCATACACCAAAACCCTTGTTTTAGAAAGTGTTTCTAGCAACTGAATATCCTCTGTCAAAGTACGTGGATAGGTCCTTAAATCGTTTGGATTGTCAAACTGGGTGGGATTGACAAAAATACTGACCACCACCAAGGAGTTTTCAGCCAAGGCTGCTGACACTAAGGACAGATGCCCTTTATGTAGCGCGCCCATTGTTGGCACAAACCCCAGTGAAAAAAGAGGGGTGCTTTCCTTGGTAATGAAAGTGCGTAACTCGTCTTTAGATGTGTAAACTCGCATTTAGTAAATATTTAACAGCGTGCAAACTTAAGGTATTACTGTTAATCTGCATAAAATTTTGTATTTTTGCGTGTTTTTTGTTGATAAACGCTAAAACCATAGAACTTATGAAAGATAAGAGAATATTATACGTTTCGTCCGAGGTTGTACCATATTTACCTGAAACGGAGATTTCCTCCATGTCATTTGAGGCACCTAGGATGGTAAATAAACAAGGTGGACAGATTCGAATATTTATGCCACGTTATGGGAATATCAACGAACGAAGACATCAGTTACATGAAGTGATTCGCCTTTCGGGAATCAACTTAGTGATCAACGATTTAGACATGCCTTTAATCATAAAAGTAGCTTCGATTCCAAAGGAACGCATTCAAGTATATTTTATTGATAACGAGGAGTATTTCAGTCGAAAAGCAACGTATACCGATGAAAACGGTGAATTATTTGATGACAATGATGAACGTGCTATATTTTTTGCCAAAGGGGTCATAGAAACTGTAAAGAAATTAAATTGGGCTCCCGACATTATTCATGTGCATGGGTGGTTGGCTTCTTTATTGCCTTTATATTTGAAACAATACTATAAAGACGAACCTCTTTTCAAAGAAAGTAAAATTGTAACTTCTATTTATAATCAGAGTTTTGACAAAACGCTTAATATGGGGTTGGTTGACAAAATTAAGTTTGATGAAATTGAGGACACTTATATCAACAAGTTGAAAACACCTAGCTATTCTAATTTAATGAAGGTAGCCGTTGACTTTTCAGATGGATTGATAAGAGGCTCTCAAGACCTCCCAAAAGAATTAGACGATTACCTTGCTGATTGCGAAAAACCTGTATTGGACTACCAATACCCTGAAGCTTTTGCAGAGGCGTACGCTGAATTTTACAATACACAAATTTTAAAACTAGTCCCTTAATATGAAAAACCTAAACTCCGTATTGTTTAAATCCGTTTGTTGTTTATCTCTGATTTTTATGGTTCAGGCCTGTGACTCTGAGTTTTCTGAAATTGGAACCGGAATTGTGGGAACCCCCGATTTTGAAATTGTAAATGGTACATACCCCGTAAAAACCTACAATAAAAAAATTGAACCATTTCAATCCAATGGCCTCTCTGAAAATCTTTTAGGCTACTATTACGATCCTGTATTTGGAGGTTCTAACGTTAATTTTGTAGGGCAATTAACACCGCGAACCTTTGCACCTGATTTTGGGGATAATACGATTTTAGACTCTGTAGTATTAACCATTCCTTACAAAAGCACCGTAGATATTGGCGAGTCAACTACTTATGTGCTTGATTCCTTATACGGAAGCGATCCCATTAAACTATCGGTTTATAAAAACAATTATTACCTAAGAGCGTTTGATCCAAACGCAGACTTAGATGCGCCTCAAAATTATTATTCCAACGGTACTTTGGCTCAAGGTGAAATAATGGGAGCGTCAAATCTTGAAGGACAATTAATTTATCATAATGCCAGCTATTATCCAAGTGCAAATTCTATTGACCTGAAAGCATTGAATGAAGAAACCAATGCTATTGAAGTTACAGAAACACTCCAACCAAGCTTAAGAATCCCACTGTTTGGTGGTACAACGAATTCCAACCCTCCTGCAACATTTTGGGATGATTTAATTTTTTCAAAAGAAGAAGATGAAGTCCTTAGTGGAGCCAGTAATTTTCATGAGTATTTTAGAGGTCTTTATTTTAAAGCAGAGGCTATTACTCCGACGCAAGGGCATCTCATGCAATTGGATTTTTCTTCGACGGATGCAAGCGTAACCATCTATTACTCCTATACAAATCCTGTTACGGAGGATCAAGAGGATACACCTACACTTCAAAGTGAATATGAAATGAATTTCACAGGGAACCGCGTGAATATTTTTGACAACACTTTTAATAGTTCCGTAACCAATATTATCGATGATACCACAACAGATGCAGAAGGTGATGATTACCTATACCTAAAAGGAGGCGAAGGCTCAATGGCGATTGTCGAATTGTTTGCTGACGAAGAGGGGAACTCTGAAGAGGATCAACTGAATGAGTTTAGAGAAGTGGATAACAACGGCTTGGTATCCGTAAAGCGCTTGATCAATGAAGCTTATTTAGAGTTTTATATTGATGAAACCCAACCAAATACGGATCATCCTAACAGAGTCTATCTCTATGATTTAGACAATAACATTCCTGTAGCAGATTTCTTTTTAGATCAAACAGTCAATACAACTTCTTCGGATTCTAAATTCACACATTTGGTGCCTTTAGATACAGAACAAAAAAAATATAAAATTAGATTGACAGAGCATTTGAATAATATCGTCATAAATGACTCTACAAATGTGAAGCTTGGACTTGTGATCTCGTCCAATGTTGGAGCCGCCTCCCCAAGAGGGTTTCAAACTGGTATTGACGTAGGTATTGATCCAGATATTACAACTATAGAAGGCATCCCTACAGGAACAGTCTTATCGCCAAAGAGTGTTGTTCTCCACGGGAATAACTCTCCAAACGCTGCCAAAAGAGTAAAGCTAAATGTCTATTATACTCAACCAAGAACCGAACCTATTAACTAAAATATATGTGTGGAATTGTAGGATACATTGGCCATAGAGACGCCTATCCAGTAATACTAAAAGGACTTCAACGATTAGAGTATAGAGGTTACGATAGTGCCGGAATTGCACTCTATGATGGTTCTGAAATTAAACTCTCCAAAACCAAAGGGAAAGTCGCAGATTTAGAAGCTAAAGTTTCTGAACAAATCAATCCCGTTGGTAATTTAGGAATTGGACACACCCGCTGGGCAACCCACGGTGTTCCAAACGATGTCAATTCACATCCTCATTTTTCTAATTCTGGAGATTTGGTGATTATCCACAATGGAATTATTGAAAACTATGCGGCTCTCAAAGAAGAACTTATCAAAAGAGGCTATAAATTTTCTTCGGATACAGACACGGAAGTTTTAGTAAACCTGATTGAAGACATTCAAAAAAATAGCGATTTAAAACTTGGAAAAGCTGTGCAAGTCGCTCTCAACCAAGTGGTCGGTGCTTATGCCATTGCGGTGTTTGACATAAAAAAACCGAACGAAATTGTTGTGGCGCGCTTAGGAAGCCCACTTGCAATTGGTGTTGGTGAAAATGAATTTTTTATTGCGAGTGATGCCTCTCCTTTTATAGAGTACACCAACAATGCCGTCTATTTAGAGGACGAAGAAATGGCGGTCATTAGATTGCACAAGCCATTAAATGTACGGAATATTAAAGATGATAGAATCGTCAGCCCCTACGTTCAAGAACTGAAAATAAATCTTGAGCAAATTGAAAAGGGCGGTTATGACCATTTTATGTTGAAAGAAATTTTTGAGCAACCAAACGCCATTAAAGATACTTATAGAGGTCGATTATTAATTGACGAAGGCATTATCAAAATGGCAGGGGTAGAAGATAATATGGGCAAGTTTTTGAACGCCAACCGTATTATTATTATCGCCTGTGGAACGTCTTGGCATGCCGGATTAGTCGCAGAATATATTATTGAAGACTTGGTACGCATCCCTGTAGAG
>Ga0209533_1003998_pt1 | contig 12904 bp, 7 predicted proteins | sample COG_04_FD_184748 | JGI IMG/M metagenome (GOLD analysis project Ga0209533, IMG submission 184748) | Pelagic Microbial community sample from North Sea - COGITO 998_met_04 (SPAdes) (version 2) | ecosystem: Environmental > Aquatic > Marine > Neritic zone/Coastal water | place: Helgoland, sampling... | reverse complement strand
TGTTTAAAAGAAAACCTTTATAATTTAAATTTAATTTATTATAATTTTCCATATTTTAAAATAAAAATACATTTCCCTATTTAAATTTCAAATTTAACAAGTAGTTTTTCAAAACAATTTGTTATGTTGTGTGCTATGTTGTGTTTTGTATTATGACATTTTTTTATAAATCTATAAAAAAATAAAATTAAAAATAAAATTAATGGAATAATGTTTCATAGAAAATGTATTTTATGTTTTTGAATTTAAATATTGTCAAATGTATCATCTGTAAACATATCATTGGCACAAACCGTGTCCAATAATTCCATTCGTAATGCATCATTTTCGTCATATTCTTCAATAATTGTTTCTAAATCATCTTCATATACATCATGCATTTCATTTAGACATTCAATGTATTTTTCCTCATCAAAAAGTAACTCCACACTTCCAGTTCCAATTGGGACTTCTTGACCCAACATAATATTGGATGTTACACCTTTTACCAAATCCAATTCACCAAAAATCGCCGCGCGCATAATTATATCTGGTGTTTCCTCAAATGAACATTTTGCTAATGGTCCAATATCACTTTTATTAATACCATGACGGTTCATTGGCATTAATCCACCTTTATTTGTAATTACATCTGCTAATAATGCCACATGTCGTGAATTCACTTCACTTGATGCGGATTCGAAAATATCGTTAATTTCATTAATCAAAACTTGCCTGGCAGCTTCAATACCCAATACATTATAAACTTCATGTATATCATTACTGATTGTACGAGAACAATCGATATTTGGGTGTTTAAAAATATTGAGTAAATTTGATCCACTGGTGTCAATAACCCATTCAGGTTCTTGTTTGAAATCATTTGTCTCAGTTGAAAACTTATAAATATCATCTTTCTTCGACATAGAAGCATTCGTTAGACCTTTTATACCCGTCAAGACAATATCATTCAAAATTGTTCGTTCTACTGTACGTAAAATGCAAATTGTATCTTCTTCTGGACCATTTTGTAATTTTTGTTTCTTTTTTAATACATTATCCATCATGGAATTGACACATCGAATACGCATTATCAAATTACCTGAATTGTCATCTGAATAAACACAATTAATATCATCTTCCTTTCCATTTCTTGTATTAAATTTGGAAGTGATTGCGTAATAAATATCATTCATTTTTATATTTTTATCCACCATTTTCCGACGATCAAATTCAATCATTAAAACCCATGGATTTAATTGTTGTGTTTCCTCTTCCTCTTCTTCATCATCGTTATTATCAGTCTCTTCTTTTGCCAATTTGATCATTTCATTCCAAATGTCACGAATCGCCGCATTTTGTGTTCCAGCCGACAATTCACTTCCAACTGGATCAAAATAAATTTTAGAACTGGATGCCAATTGTTTAATTGTAATAATGGCAATTTCATTAATTATCTTGGATGCCTTTTCTTTATTTGTTGCAAATTCAGGTTTTAAATAAATTGTCAAATAAGGACTTTTTACATTTTTTGTTGTACTTAATAATTCCTGAAATCGTGGTAAACCTCTTGTCACTTCTGATTTAGAAGACACACCAGCATAGTGAAACGTATTTAAAGTCATTTGAGTCGATGGTTCACCAATGGACTGTGCGGAAATAACACCTACTAAATCACCTGGATGTGATATAGATGCGAAAAATTGCTGTGTAATAATGGTAAGTATATGATCAAAAGCATGTTTTGTCATAAATAATTCCTGAATTAAGCATTTTGGTGATAAATAACAGTTTATCAACACCATAAATAATTTATTTTCCTGGAATTTAATGCTTCCTGTATTATCAGTAATTGTTAATTTTTCCTTTAATTCCTTGATTTTTTCCAACACATAGATTGGACTTAAATCAGTATGTGTTCTGGTTTTCACAAATAATTCATGCGCATTTTTACGAATTCTACGAATATTAACTGGATAAAAGGTTGATCCTTTGTTGTTTAATTCACCTTTTAATACTTTTTCAACAATGTATTTTTTATTATCCAATAAATACTGGAAATTTTCATTAAATAATTGATCAACTCTGTCTTGATCACATTCTTTAAATTCTTCCAAACAAGATTTCTGTAAGTATAAATCCCACTTGTCATCTCTTGATAAACGGTATTTTCGCCCAATGTCATCATAACTCATTGTAATTATTGGAATCATTTGTCTCTCAACTTTCGTTGGATCCATACCATCCTCTCCATACAACAATTGAACAATATTTCCTTTTGCATCTCGAACTGTATAATCAAATGCAACTCGAATGTCTTCCATTCCTTTCACCAATTTACGCTGAATATAACCAGTTTCAGCAGTTTTAACTGCCGTATCAATTAAACCTTCACGACCACCCATTGCGTGGAAGAAGAATTCAGTTGGTGTCAGTCCTCGAACAAAACTATTTTCCACAAATCCTCGGGCACTTGCTCCATCATCATATTTGTGAAAATGTGGTAATGTACGATCAGTAAATCCATATGGTATTCGTTTACCATCAACAGTTTGTTGTCCAACACACGCAATCATCTGTCCTATATTCAAAATTGAACCCTTACTACCCGAATTTACCAAACAAGTCATTCGATTGTCATTATCAAGATATTTCGCACCAACTTTACCTGATTCACCTGTCGCCATATTTAGATTATTTAACACTTGCGACTCAAATTCTATTAAATTACTTTTTCCTCTCGTGTTTTCCAAAATACCTTTGTGAACTTGTTCGAAAATTTCAATTACTTTTTTCTTTTTCTCGTCAATTATATCAAGCATTTTCACATCAGATTCTGGGTCAGGAATTAAATCACCTAATCCAACACTGAATCCAGACATCAACATCCAATTTGTAATTAAATTTTGAGCATCATCTAAAAATTGTTTTGTTCGTTCCGCACCATATTGATTGAAAATTATATGTACAAGACCACCTGCTTTTGGACCTAAAATCGATTTATCTAACACACCATCAACTAATACACCATTTTGAATTTTTACATGATTCATAAAATTACTTTGTAAATTATATGACATATTCTTCTTATCCAAATTCACACCATCTGGTATAATTAATGAAAATATCGTTCGCCCTGACCATAAGTCCTCATTTGTGTTGTAATATTTATAATGAGGAAAATATTCAGGTTTTTTGTCACCTACTTTAATATCTGGTTCTGGTAGTTCTCCATTGAAGGATGGCACCCAACCCATTAGATCAATTACTTCACCTCTTGTCAAATAATTATTGTACCGAGTAAACAAGAAATAACCAATGATTGAATCTTGAACCAACGCAATAATCGGCTTGTTTTGTGCTGGAGTAATGATTTGTGTTTGAACCAGCGCCAGTTTTCTTAATTCCACCGAAGTTTGGATGGATTGTGGTACATGCATATTCATTTCATCTCCATCAAAATCAGCATTATATGGTGTAGTTACACTTACATTTAATCGGAATGTTTTGTATGGTAACACTTTAACCAAGTGACACATCATACTCATTCTGTGAAGAGATGGCTGTCGATTAAATAACACTTCATCATTATCCTGTAAATGACGATTCACAATGTCACCTATTTCTAATTGAACATTGCCTTTTTTCATTACTTTTAATGAAATTAGCTGACCATTTGATCTTTTTTTGATCGATTTGGCTCCAGGCCATACATTATATCCATTATTTACTGTTTGTATCATTTTTTTAATATTGTATTTAGTTACAATCTCTGGCTTTGTCAGATTTTTCGCAATTTCTACTGGAACACCCAACTGATTAATACTTAAATTTGGATCAGGCGTAATGACACTACGACCAGAATAATCTACACGTTTACCCATCAAGTTACCACGAACACGCCCTTCTTTTGATTTCAAACGTTCTTTTACTGATTTTAATGGTCGACCAGATCGTTGTTGTGCTCGTGGAATATTTGGCAATGTATTATCCACAAAAGTTACAATGTGATACTGTAATAATTGATGCCATTCCTCTAATACATTTTTATCACAACCATGTGCGATTTTGTCCTTCAATGTACGATTTGTTTTAATTATATCACACAATTTATGTGTCAAATCATCTTCCATCCTACTATTATTATCTGTTTTTACAGATGGTCTAACACTTGGTGGACAAACACCAAATACTGTACAAATTAACCATTCTGGACGACCGAATTTACAATTAAATCCCATTGCCATTAAATCTTCATCTGAAATACGACGAAATATTCGCTGTATATAAGCCGCGTCCCAATAAACTCGGTCTTTCACACCGTTATTGTTCCATTCAACTGTGACACGATATAGTCGTTCTGTATCCTTTTTAATACTGAATTGCTGATTGCATCCACAACCATCGTCATTATCAGCACCACATGTATGAATCCCTTTACAAATTCCAAATACATGTAAAAATCGCTTTGATCCATGTTTTTTTAAATTTTTAATTCGTTGATCATCTGGACTTATTAATAATTTTGAACACTTCCAACATACACATTTCAAAATTTGTATTATTAATTTTATATATTGATAATAAAACACTGGAAGAGCTAATTCTATATGACCAAAATAACCTGGAGATTCACGGTTACCTAAATGATCTGTTGGACACATTTTACCATGATCTAATACACCCATACGAGGATCAAATAAACCTCCAATTTTGGCATTATCTCCATCATAAATTTCCTGTGTAAATAATTCCGCCACAGATCGACGTCTAATTTCATCGGGACTTAAAATTGAAAATTGGACCCCGACTACTGTGTCAATATTTGAGTTGTAATCTAGTTCTTGAAAAATAGACATACCTTATAATATATAAATTTATTTTTTTAAATCAATATTATCAAAATTTTTTTTATTATAATAAAACTTAAAACAAAATTATTTGCATCAAAGAAAAAATAACTTTTAAAAAATAAATTTTAATAAAATTTAATTTGAAAAAAATAAAAATTGTTAATCTAAAAAATCACACTTAAAATATTAAAAATGACGGATGAAAACAATAAAATTTATCTTACACGATATAAATTAAAAAAAATGACAGAAAATTTAAAAAATGGCATCAAAGACTATACCAAAGACAGTAATATCAACGACTGTATCAACAACTGTATCAATGATAATAGTACTAATGATACCACCAAAATTACCAAAGAAAACATCAAAGAAAACATCAAAGAAAACATCAAAGAAAACATCAAAAAAAACATCAAAGAAAACATCAAAGAAAACATCAAAGAAAATAAAAAGGAAAATATGAAAAAAAATAGAAGAAAAAACATCAATAAAAAAAGAAAAAATGTTGCTTCTCCATATCATTCAGATACAAAAAATACAATTAACAATGATTCCATTAACAATGATTCCATTAACAATGATTCCATTAACAATGATTCCATTAACAATGATTCAATAATAAAAAAAAGAATTAAATTGGAAATTAAGAAAAATACATCTACAAATACATCTACAAATACATCTACAAATACATCAACAGATACATCTACAAATACATCTACAGATACATCTACAGATACATCTACAGATAATCAGTTAGAAAAAGTTATCACAACACCCCCAATTAAAATTCACAAAATAACAAATGAGCCTAATCTCAATAAATCTAAATTTAATACAAATTTAAAAAACAATTTTTTAGGAAAATTAATTCTTAAAAAAATATCAAATCATTTTGGTGTTATAAAAAATATAGATGATAATGGTGACGAAAATTATAATGAAAATAAAGAACTAATCAATGGTCTTCCGGAAGATGTTATTTATTCGGAATTGGAAACCAAATATGTAAAATCCCTTGACAAATCAAAATTAAAACAAATTCTTGATATTGAAAAAAAAATTGCCAATTTTGGTGAACATAATGTACCACAACGATTCAAAATATTAAACACAAACTTAAATATGGGAACGAAATCACGAATTATAAAAACACTAGATCGATTTTATGCCATGGAAGAATCAGACAATGAATATACCAAATTATCTGTCTGGGTTGAACATTTACAAAAAATACCATTTGATACATTTTCAAAATCTCCCATTGACATTAAAACTGATAATCCTTCTAAAATCATTGAGCATTTTCAAAATACACGTGATATTTTAGATAATTGTATTTATGGACATTCTGAAGCAAAAAACCAAATTATTCAAATTATTGCCCAACAAATTACCAATCCATCTACTTGTGGTAATTGTGTCGCAATTGAAGGACCACCTGGAAACGGAAAAACTACACTGATTCGTGATGGGTTATCAAAAGCAATCAATCGACCCTTTTATTCCATTTCTCTTGGGGGAATGAAAGATAGCGAAAGTTTAGTTGGTACTAGTTATACATATGAAGGATCAAAACCAGGTAGAATTACTGAAATTTTAATGGAATGTGGCACTATGGATCCTATTATTTATTTTGATGAATTAGATAAATTAAGTACCACACCAAAAGGAATTGAAATTTCTAATTTATTGTGTCATTTAACTGATTTTTCACAAAATAATACCTTTCATGACAAATATTTTTCAGGAATTGATTTTGATTTATCCAAAGTACTTTTCGTCTTTTCATATAATAACAAAAAATTAATTAATCCTATTTTACTTGATCGAATGATTAAAATCAAAACTAAGGAATTTAAACAACAAGACAAACTAATTATTGCCAAAAAACACTTAATTCCATCCATTTGCCAACAAATCTGTTTTGAACCAAACAACGTTATATTTCATGATGATATCCTATCTCATATTATATTATCTTATACCGAAAATGAAAAAGGCGTTCGAAATTTACGTCGCTGCATTGAAGACATTATATCCAAAATAAATGTTTTGAAATTATTAAATATATGTGAAACTACAAGTGAAACTACAAGTGACAACAATCCTGTCAAAAAAAACAAAATTGTATCATTTGAACTATCTAATTTTAAATTGCCATTAACTATAACACATGAAATAATCACCAAATTTTTAACAGTACATGATGGTCTTTCTGCCATAAGACATATATATTCATAAAATGAATTGGAATATTTTATTTATGCAAATAATCCTATATCATCTTCATCATATGACTCTTCCATGTCTCTTTTTTTTTTTCTCTCAATTACACTGTCATCATTTACAGTGTCATCATCATTTACAGTGTCATCAATTACTTCCTCTTTTTTTTTTGTTTCACTATTTTTTACATGTTCACTGTGATGTTCACTGTGCTCACCGCTTTCTGGATCAAATAATCGCTGTGCTTGTCGCAAAACAGATATATGCCATGGATCCAATGGTGTTACATCCACATAATCTCGATAAGCTTCACTAAATTTATTTCCATCAATTATATCCAATGCGTTTATCAGTTTTAATGAGAATTTTCCTTCTCTTGAATTTTTAAACTGAAAATCTTCTTGACAAAATTCATCAAATTTTACATTGGCACCAATTACATCATGACACGCTAACATACATAAAATAGATCTGAAAAAATGTTTTTTGGCAGAAAATCGTCGAAGTCGATTTGTCATTAAATCAATTCCCATGGTTTCAAATATTTTTGCTGCTTTAAAATAATCTGGTTTTTCCAGTTTTATTTGAAGAATTGCCACTTTTTCCAAACAATGATCTGATTGTGTGTCATGACCTTCTCCTTTATGTAAATCAGATGCTCGCTCATAATTCAATATGGCATCCTCATAATCACTCGATTTTTCAAAAAATTCTGCTAATTCTTTTGATAAATTTGCCGCCATTGTTCCTTTGCCTGATTCAGATAAAAGATTGATGGCTTTATCAAAATTCTCGGTACTTAATGGATCTCCACATAATTTTAATTGAATGCCAGCTTGTTTAAAATGATTTGCTGCTTCGTATAATTTACCAACTCGCAATTTTAATCCAGCACATTTTACAAACAATTCTGCTGCTCTTTGACATTGTTTTTTTGATTTTAAAAAATTTGCTGCTTCTTCGTAATATTCAAGTGAATTAGCAATTTTTGTGTTTTCAGATGTGAACCATCGTTTCATTTCTTTTTTTGCTTTTCGAATTAATTGATCAACAGTTCCATTAATCGAACATTGAGTAAGTACAGGATTTGTCACTTCGGATAAAGACATGGTTTTAGTTTATTATCACACTAAGAATAAATATTTTAAATCAAAATTTTTTTATTATTTATGTATTATTTATGTATTTTTATTTATGTAAAACCCATTAATTCTAAAACAATTATTCAAAAAAAAAACTTATTTTATTATTATATAAGTTATGTGGCAAAATATAACAAATCCCATTACACACAAACAATATAAAATTGATTCAAATCAAGGTAAACAAATTATTTAAAATTACATTCAAATTTTAAAGGGTGGATCTGGTGTCAATAATCATAAAAATAAATGTTCTGAACTGTTGAAAAATAAAAAATAATGTCGTGATTTTAGTACTCATCCAAATGGTGGCATAACTAGACTTTTAAAAGGAACATGTAGAACAGATTGGATAAAATATAATGACAAATTAGAATCCGCATGTGAGACTAAAAAATACAATATTCAATGTCGAAACAGCAGAGTTTTAAGAGGATGTTTAGACAAAACATTTTTGCTGAATAGAGCAACAGAATTTGGTCCAAATATAATGGCAAAAATATGGTCAAAAACGAAATACTTTAATTCGTTCATAAAACAATGTGTAGAAGTATTTAATAATTTGACATCAAATGATATTAAAAGAATAGATAAAATCGCCAAAAAAATTAAATCAGAAAAAGGTACAATTGAGGATTTGACTAATGAACTTAATAAATTAGAAAGTATAAATTCCACAAACAAAATTATTGAGATGCTTAGTCCTACATCAAATACTTTTCGAGCTGTCACTGATGGTAATTTTACAGAAGGAATTCAACATTTTGATGAAATATTAAATGATAAAATTATTCAAGAAAAAGTAACTCGAATATATGAACAGTCCGTATCACCAAGGAAAAATAAATTAAAAGGTGGTGGATTATTATCATGGACAAAAAATAAATGGAATGCATCGTCATCATTACGAAATACAATATATGTGTTATTGATATTTATTACAATAATTGCTTCAGCAATTGTCGTTTGTTATATGGGTTATGCAGACTGTAACTCACTGATGAGATCTTTGCGATATTACCAAGCTTTATTTCGTACTAAATTAGGACTATATACAAAAACAAAACAACAACTTTCGAGTGAATATTCATCTTTGAGTATGGAAAGAAATACATGGTATCACGACAAACTACGTCTTTATGGGACAAAAGATAATTTTCCTTCTGATGTCGCGATGGAATACAAAAACAGAGGCGACGAATTAACGTTGCTACATGACATTATACGTTTCGCTGATAAAGGATCAAATCGAAATCTTGTTACTGGTACGAGTAATGTGCTTAATTTAGCAAGGGATGGAAATAAAATAAAGAATAGTGTAAAAAACGAAATTGGTATTGGGAATTTACTAAAAATAGCAATTCCAACATTATTCATGACTGGTATTTCAATTGCCAGTCCTGAAATAGGAATTCTGCGGTTATTGTATACACTTGTTAAATTAATTAATGAATTAATTGTTCAATCAGGTAAAAAAATATATAGTATTATTCAGACCTCACTTAAGAAAAAATCACCTAAAAAATCACCTAAAAATAAATCACCTAAAAAAAAATCACCTAAAAAAATTTGATTTTAAAAAAATTACATCACAACAAACCACAATTAAAAAAAAATGTGTTGCCATAGTGTCCAACTTATTTATGGAATACATATTGAATTAGAGGATTACTACAAATTTTTGTTGAAAACAGATGAATATTGTAAAAAAGAATTTGAAAATACTTTAAATTTGTTAGTTCAAAAAAAAATAAATGAATTAATTGAAGAATTTATTGAAAATTCTATCGATAATGTTGTGGAAACAATAGAAGAAAAATTGGAATCTGAAAAAAAAATTGCTCTACAAAATTTTAAGAAAACGAGTTCTGCTTCTTTTAATGACAATACAAATTTAGACATTGAAGAATTATCAAATAAATTTTCAGCGTTTAAAACTCAATTAGAGGAAACATATGAAAAAAAACTAGAACAAGAAACCATTAAAAAATCTTCTGAAATTAGAGCTTTATGTTTAGATATTAAAAACAACGAAAATTTAGAACAAAAATTTGAATCATTCAATATAACAAAAGATGAAATATTCCAATTGAAAAATGACATTAATGAATCATCATTAAAAAAAGAATTATATGAATCGGTATTTGATGAATGTTATGATGAATTTAAACATGAGGGTTTTCAAGATTATGTATACGACTCATCTGGATTATCATTATTTCAAACGGATAATCACAATGGCTGGATAGCAGGATATGAAATTAGTAGTGGAGATACACATAGTTCATGTTCAATTAGTGATATTCCAGAAGAAACAAGTGAATTTGAAAAATATTTTGGAGAAACTCCGGAAATAATTGCCAATATGAGTGGATGTTGGTGCTGTTCGTAACTAAAACATGTTAATACAATTTAATTTGATTTTATTTTTTATTAATTATCTCATCAACAACAGCAACAAAAACATGATAACAATTATTAATACAATCATTAATTGTTTAGACAGTGGTTCATTAGAAACTGATGAAAATAGCAATTTCATTATAAAATCAGATACTTTCAAACCATTAAAAAAAAATATGGACAGAATAAAAATGATGAGCAACATTTTTTTGGAACATCGAAACATTGAGAAATATAAAATTGAACCACATGAATATGAGATGTATTATTGTTTTTCCCTTAAAAATAAAATTCCTAACCATTTAATCGAAAAAATTATTAAATATCTTTATCATGATAAAAAAAATAAAAATGGTGAGGACACCAGTGATGACGACAGTAGTGATGATGACAGAGAATGGAATTTCAATGATTTATTTACAATTTGTCACATAGCCATTGATTCACTTAAAAGATATATTGCATATTGCAATTGGAATTGTGCTGGTGATATAACTAAAAAAAAAACCAAATTTTTAATTACTTTATGTGAATTTTATAATGACTATTTCATGGTATTGGGGTATGAAAATAAATACGCCCATCAAAAAATGATTAAAAACACCATTCATTTTGATCAAATTAACAAAGATGCTATTCTTAAATCCATAATGAATATTGATAATGGAAATTTAGCAATTTTAATGGTTTATGGACTAGAAACTGTACCATTAAAATTTGTACGTGATGACATATGTAGATTAGATTTGCTCAAAAATATACGAAAAACATATTATGCAAAGTATCAACTTATTTTTAATGATATGGAATGTATCCACAATCGCACACAAATAACTGCAATATGGTAACTTAGCATCTTCAATTTTTTTACAAAATTATCACCACTAAATTAAAATTTGATTTTTTGATACAATTCTCTACAACTCATAAAACAACCAGTAAATCAATTTGTAAATCATGTCGTCTTGTTCTAAATGTCAAGAATTGGAAAGAGAAGTTGAAAGATTAAAATCGATTATTTTAAAGTTGACCATTGGTGGAGAATCCATGTTAAAATGTGACGTTTCGGAATGTCAAAAAACGTTGTGTCACAAACAAGGTGGCGTTGGTGAAAAACGATACTGTCGTGAACATGTTTGTGAGTTAGACAGATGTTATAAAATGAAAAAAGAACCAGAAAATGATTATTGTTCGACACATTCGTGCTCGTATTGTTCACTACCATGTATTGAAAACAGTTGGTACTGTTTTAATCATAAATGTTATCAGGAGGGATGCACTGAATCTGAAGAATTTGAAGATGGTTATTGCTCTACACATACAAAAAGTCGAGTTCTAAAATTTCGCCATTAAATGTTAAAAAAAAACGTAACTTCATTCGACCTTTTTTTTTCTTCGTCATATCATGACATTTGTGACTGAGTTTTTTCGATTCTCACCAACTCGAACTGAAAATTACTCATTTTTTGAGCAACAAAACATATATGAGGTTATTCGTGATTTATCACACTACAATTATGAATTGGTTTAACAATTATGGGGATTCTCACCAACTCAAAATTTGAGTATTTTTTTGAGTTGGTGAGAATCCCTAGTTGCAGTTTTGAACCATTCGTAAACAACCTTCTTTACAGTCATACGAAAAAATATTCTCACCAACTCGATCAAAAAAATACTCATTTTTTGAGCAATATTTACAAAGGAGATTTCAGTCATATTACCTATTTCCAATTTGTATTATTTTTAAACCATATATTGTATAAATTTGGATTTTTCATAAATTATGTTTTTTTGCAGTTGGTGAGAATCGAAAAAAACTTTTTCCAGGTTTTGAATTTATTTTTCAAAACTTTTTCAAAACCTAAAAACTTTTTTTTTCGATTCTCACCAACTTGATTTTTTATCGATTTGCACTATTTTGATTTTTTATTATGTTATGGAACAAAAATACTAATAATATTATATTATGTATATTATAGAAACCTCCTTTGTAAATATTGCTCAAAAAATGAGTATTTTTTTGATCGAGTTGGTGAGAATTTTTTTCCACACGACAGTAAAGAAGGTTGGTTTCAGATGGTTCAAAACTGCAACTAGGGATTCTCACCAACTCACAAATTCTCTCATTTTGAATAGTTTGATTATTTAATACATGTTATGGTATTAAAAGTTGACATTCGTTTATTATATGTTATGACAGTAACTTCACACGCGACATGTTGCTCAAAAAATGAGTATTTTTCAGTTCGAGTTGGTGAGAATCCACATTTACAAACCATAAAGATGCTATGGTAT
>Ga0209533_1003997_pt1 | contig 12905 bp, 12 predicted proteins | sample COG_04_FD_184748 | JGI IMG/M metagenome (GOLD analysis project Ga0209533, IMG submission 184748) | Pelagic Microbial community sample from North Sea - COGITO 998_met_04 (SPAdes) (version 2) | ecosystem: Environmental > Aquatic > Marine > Neritic zone/Coastal water | place: Helgoland, sampling... | reverse complement strand
CAAAGAACGTGGTTTTTAATATAAGACAATTTCAAGGGAGTAAGAATAGAGCAGTAAATACAAAAATGTAAATGATATAATAGCATAATATCATAATAGCATGCGTCTAAATGTAAATACGACCGATGACAAACGAGTATATAATGAAGTTTTATTTAGAACCAAATATAAAACACAATGAATAATTTCAATCATATTAATCAACTAAAAAAAGAGAACTAAGAAAAAGGCACTATTCCAACATATCCACAATAAGTTCATCTCCTTTAAATAATGACAATTTTTTTATATCAGATGAATAAAAGAAATCAATCGTATCATGTACGTTTATTTCTATATTTTCCAAGTCATTGATTTTCCCAATAAAAAAATAGCAAATTGTATTTTTATCATTCGTTGAAGTAAGTAGAGATTCAATAGTAATGGATAAATTCAATTCCTCTTTCCATTCACGTGATAGACATTCACTCACTGTTTCATCATATTCTACTTTTCCGCCAGGGAATTCCCATATACCTGGAAATGTACCATTTGTAGATCGTTTACCCATTAATATTTGTTTTTTCTCATTAAACATGATACCACATGCGACAATTTCTTTCATAGGTTCTAATATTATACTAATATAACTAAAAATATATTTAAATAAATATACCTATATAGATTAAGATGCCTACCGATAACAAGATTATATATCAATGTTCTAAATGCTCCAAAACATATAAAACTAACACAACACTTAAAAAGCACATGGCTAAATGTAATGTAAATAGTACACCAACGTCAGAACCAAAACCTTCGTTACCTGATTCAAATAATAAACCAAAAGAGAATACATATGATATAAACATGACATTTGTAGATGGTAATAAAGTGGAAGTAGAAGTACATAAACAGAATGATAAGTTTGAAGATGATGAAGATAGTGAAGAGGAAGATGGAAAGGAAGTGTTAAAGGATATTTTAAGACCCAAAGTGTCTCATACATATCAAGATGAGATTGATAAATTAGATAAATTAATTGAGGTATTTAAAACATTACCTATATCAGATGATCCAGCCAAAAAGGATAATACCATTGAGCAATTAAAAACAACGATTACAATTTTGATGACGCAAAGTCAGAACCTCATTAAAGAGATGCAGTTAATGTCGCGAAAAAATAGTTATTATAAGAATAATATCATGTTGGCTACGTTTATTCTTGATAAATGTAGGAAAGAAGAGCCACCTGAAACTGACGAAGAGTTTGATAATATGTTTAATTAGATAATAATATATTTTGATATAATTTTGGATGGATACATCAGAATAATTGTTTCGTGTAAAATAAGAAAATAAAAACTAAGAATATAACAATATATGTGGTATTGTTATATTTTGAGGAATAAGTTGGAACAATTTAAACATAATACTTATAACGGTTCTACAAATAATCCAATGAGGCGGTTAAGACAACACAATGAAGAGATTAAAGGGGGTGCGAAAGCCACTCATGGAAAAGGGGGTGCTTGGGAGATATGTGCCATGTTGTCTGGTTTTCCAGACCATATAAATGCGCTTTCTTGTGAATGGAGAATGAAGTGTCCTTCAGGACGCCCTGGAAAACGAGAAGCAAGATATCAACGCGTTCAAGGTCGCGTCAGTTCATTGAATGAAATATTGCCTCTTAATCGTTGGACAGGTAAATGTATTATTGATAACTGTGATTTCAAATTCAAATTACATGTATTGAATGATGTAGTACAGTATTTGGATAAAACAAAAATACCGTCTAATATTGAAATAGTTGAGGTTGATGTAATTGATGCTACGTGTATTGAACTAGAGAAGGAAATCTACTAAAAATTGAAGTGTTTTACACAAAATAGATACATTAAACAAGTAACGAAAATGGAGCAAAAAGCATTATTTGAACGAGTAACGTGTAAGTTAGGTGAGATGGTGAATGAGGAATTCATCAAGTCCACCAAAACAGAAAAAGGTAATACGCAGATAAGTGAGCGTGTAGTGATTGAAAAGATTAGACAGGTTCTTTCTTCTCTAGAACTAACATTTGAAGAAGCTGGTAGTCAACAGTCAAAAGACTTCCGCAATGTTGGTGGTATTGGACTCAATATTGAGATTAAGAAGACGGACAATCCCGTAATTTATTTCAATGATACATGTCCCAACAAGGACATCTATTATGTGATATTCTTTACAGGAAAGGAATACAAGCGAACTCCTGAAAAGAACATTTTACCGAAACTTCTTTACATTAATGGAGAAGAGTTTATTAAAGATTCTCCATGGATTCAAGATTATATTGATGCCTTAACAGTCTTAAAAGACAAGTACGCTAGAGGAGAAAATAAGAAAAAGCTAGCAGGTATTATGGAAGTATATCCAAGACCAACATTCAAAGCAAATATTTCAAAGTTCTTATGTGCCAGTCAGCCAGAAGCAGTAGAAATAGAGGCACAGTCAGAGACAAAAACCATTAAATTATGTGAAAACATGGATTGTGAAAGATATCCTGATGATTGGGATTCCGAACAAGATACTGAAGAGACTTATCAAGAGGATCAGTGGAAAAAATGTTGCCTATGCGATGGATATTTTAATGATAATGGAATGGGAGATATCTTATTCGTACAAGAAGAGCCAAATAATCAAAAAGACGTCGGGTGTAGTATATGTGGAAAAAGTAAAGATATAGTTCAAATGAAATATTGTGGACAATATCTTTGCGGAAATGCCTGTGATGAAAGTGAAGAGGAAGACGAAGAGGAAGACGAAGACGAAGAGGAGGGTGGTATCGGATGTAACGAGTGTTACGCATGTGTAACAGGAGGTGCTGGACCATGTGTAAAAGATAAATAATTTAACAAAAATAATAAAATAACATAAAAATAGGATAACAAATTTTTAAGAATGTAATGTAACTAAGAAAGTAATTTTTTTACGATACGTTCAATGAGTGGAGGCGGAACAGCATTTCCTATTTGTTTAATTTTTTCCTTTTTAGAACCAAGGAGTTTAAAATCCGCGGGAAATCCTTGGATTTGTTTGAGTTCATCTGGAAGAATACAGCGGATATAATAACCATTTTTATTTCTCAACGGAACAAATAAACGCGGTTGATGATCGTATGTACATATAATTGTTTTGCTAGGCTTTCTAATATCAATAATTTCACAATGAATGGGTGAATCGCGTTTAGAGAATGAAAGGAGTGAATGATGAGTCTTACCAAGATATTCTTCACCGCGTTTTTTGGATTTAAGGCGCAGATAAGGGTGAATATTATCCGTATCTTCGCCATCATCATTTTCCATATCGGTAAGAATACATTCTGGAGGAATCGTTGTCATATCAAAGTCATCTGGTTCAATCTTGATAGCTCCCTCCATACTAAATTGAATTATATTGGTCAATCCGGGTAAATCCACCTTTCCATTGTTCAAAGGCTCTGGAAAGACAAATGTTTGGTTCAAATCCTTGCGAATCCCGACATATACAAGGCGCTTTCTAAGTTGAGGAACACCTGCTTGAACAATGTGACATACTTGATAGGTGACGTTATATCCAATCTTTTCAAATTCATCGACGATAACATCTATATAATTTTCACCAGTTGCTGTTTTACGATTGAGAAGACCATCTACATTTTCCCCAATAATATATTTAGGTTTAATTAACGTCGCAGACCTAGCAAATTCACGAAATAATGTGTTACGAGGATCATCTGGTAATTTTTTCCCCCCGTTTGAGAATCCTTGACAATTATGTACAATTGTATTTGCTACAATATAACTGTTATCATTTGCTACTTCAAAATTATAAACAGTTGTATTGTCAGTGTATTCTTTTTCAATTTTAAAAGAAGGATACCAAACATAACCATTCTCAATGAATGATGATTGATTTCTTAACATTTTTCTAGTATATCCACGAACACAATATGTATCACGTTGATTAACTGTACGTCCTTGAATAACACATGTCTTTGGACGAATAGATTTTTCAATACCAAATATATATCCCAGTTTCAGATAAAGACGTTGTAATCCAAATGCTAAATCATAAGAAACGGTTGTAAAGCTAGTGGCACCGCTCTTTTTAATACATCCATCTGCTCTTTTATAGCCCTCTACAAATTGCTCAACAAATTCAGTTGGCGCGTCTTGAACCCATTCAGGTATTAGTTTTCCATGAGGATATTTTCCAAATTGTTTTAATATATTGTACCATGTGAAATCAGAACATCCGAATTTCTTACATTTACCAGTATCAGTTAATTTATCTGTAATAGGAAGGACTTGGCTAATACTATCTACAATATCTCTTTCGTCTTTATTATTAATAGCAAACCGAATTGTATGACAAAGTCTTCCGTCTGCTTTTTCCGTGTCCTGTATCCACCCATCACCAACAAAATAACCCATCATAAACCAATATTCAGGTTTATCCAAAGTAATAGATACAGTATCTTTCCTATATTTATTCACTTGTTTATCGAATGAGAATTCAGGAGTTATATTATTTGTATTAATTGCCATTCCAAAATGATCATTCATAGTAAGCTCCTTGGCAGATTTCCACAAAGGATCATTGTATGAAATGTCATATTTATTTGTCAAAGAGTTCCATTTTCTTGTTTTCTCGCGCGTATAAAATGGATGTTCTTCTGTACAAACAATGTTCTCGCAATGATATTTGATATTTAAATGAAACATATTTCCATTATAGATTTTTCTTTGTAGATTATTTATAGTTTGAAATTTTCCTGTATGGGTCATTAATAAATCGGTTAATATAACATCTTCAATGTTTTTATAGCCAACCTTAGTGAGAACCTTTGTTCCGCCAATAAAACAAGGGTGGCCGGCGAAGATTAAATCCACTACATTCTTGTAGGCACTAAATCCGGCATCTGGAATAAGTTGAATATTTGTCTGGTCCTTTTCTTTCTTTTGGCTAAGATCACATATAAGCGTTGATGTCGGAAAATTGAGTTCATGTGATTTGATAGCATGTTTATCAAATTCATTAAACGCGATTACTTGGCATCCAGCATTCTTCATCCCAAGACTATCTCCCCCCATTCCTGAAAATAAACTAATTGCTTTTACTGTGTCTGTCATGTTATTAATTATATACGTATTGTTTTTATATAATTAATAAAATCAATTTTATTGATTTATCATATGGGAATCTAAATTAATCCCTTTAATGACTTAGGAATTTTCTTATATTTCTTATACAGTTGTAATATATCGGTGTTACCATTTGCGATTATTTCGTTAATTAGTTCAGTACTGACCACAACATTAGGGTATTTTTTGAATATAATTTCAATAATATCTTTATAATGCTTGTTATTAAATGTGAACTTGGATAACTCATACAATAAACTTTTCCCCGACATATTCTTTACATTAGGGTCAAAATCTTTATGTTGAACAATAATGCTAGCTTGTTCAAGTCTTCGTGTTATAGCTGTGGGTGTTTCACCATGTTTGTATGCTATGTAACGGAATACTTCGTGACTATTAAAAGGCATAATTTTTTTACAAGTTTCCTTAATATCTTTTCTACAAATAGGACACGTTGGCTTGTCTTTGTTGCCTTTACACCAACCAATCAAACATTTCTTATGAAATTTATGTTTACATTTTGTAGTGACGTTTCCAGATACAATTCTATCTAAACAAATAGAACAAGTCTTGTCTAAAACGCTTTCACAATTACCGGTTTTCTTGTTTTTACGAGTTCCGTTTTTACAACGACTACGTTTTTGTGTCGCAGGCATATTATAAAATATACATGGAGTTTATTTTTTAAATTTCAATAATATTGTGATTATTTAATTGGCGTGTAGATTCTTGATAATATTCTAAAAAATGTTTTCGTAAAAACATACAATCTTCAATACAATTTTTGTGTTCTTGAATTTCTTTATAGAGGGAAGTAGAAGTTGTATTAAACAGATTTGACAAAAAAATGTTTGTATCCAATGAATGACGTTTATTTTCATAAATTCTACGTTCTATCATAGAAATCTGCCATTTCTTAAATTTGATATCAATATCATATCCAATATATTTTTTATAAAAATGGTCATTTAATTCTTTGGATAGTCTATAACTATGTGGTAGTTGGTGTCGGTATAATTTTTTAGTCATATAAATAATGTAAGTATTTGTTTTTATTATAAAATAGAAACAAATCTATTATTTGCGACGAAAGTATATTGAACTAAAAAAAAGGAAACTACTAATTAACACAATATTTAAGCATTAAAAAGAGAACTAAGAAAAAGACACTATAATATGAATAATATAACATGATTATTTATCCCCAAAATTATGCGAATGCGTACCCCCAAATATGTATTTCGGAAATTCGGGGGATCATTTTCTGTGTTTTTCATGTAGGTAAATTTGCCTACATGGCTGTTTAAAACCTAACAATTCTGAATGGGTCATGTAGGGGCATGTAGGCAATTGCCTACATATGTAGCGAAGGAAAATAGCCCAAAAAAACAGTTAGCGTTTACATGAATGTAGTAAAATTCACTTTTGCTTTTTTTTTCGAAAGTCATTTGGCTTTTCGAAACTCAACATGCTTTTTTTGTGTGTTTTTTCGAAAAGTGGAAATAGGTCTGGAAAAAAGTGAAAAAAGTGATTTAGAGCATAATGCTCTCATTACAAAAATAATAATTTTCAATTTGTTACGATAAAAAATTCTCAAAAATATGTATTTTACGTAAAATGGTTTAGGAATTTTTCTATGTATCATATAATGGTAGTAAATGATAGTAATGTGGTGCCTAAAAAGAGCCCTAAATATTATTGTAAAGAATGTGACTTTGTATGTAGCAAAAAAAGTAATTGGGATAGACATATTATAACACGTAAGCATGTAAATGGTAGTAATATGGTAGTAAATGGTAGTAATTTGGTGCCAAAAAGTGCCAACATTACTTGCGTGTGCGGGAAAACATATAAATGGGAAAGTGGATATTATCGTCACAAAAAGTTGTGTTCTAGCATTCAAGAGGAAAATTCTACAAATATAACAATAAGTGGTTCTATACAACAAGATAAAACTGACGTGACGCAGAAATTGGTAGAGTTAATTATGTCAAAAAATCAGGATTTTATGACTGAATTAGTTACGAATTTAACACATTCTAATAAGGATGTAGTAAATAAAATGATGGAAATAATGCCTACTATGGGAAATAATTCACATAATACAAATAGTAATAATACAACAAACAATAATCAATTCAATATTCAAATGTTTTTGAATGATCATTGTAAGAATGCTATGAATTTAACTGATTTTATTGAATCATTGCCAATTACAGCGGAAACATATGAATCAACCATAGATAATGGACTTACCAAGACCATTACTAATATGATAACTAATGGGCTAAGTCAATTGGATATATTAGAGAGACCGATTCATTGTACAGATGCTTCCCGAAAAACCTTGTATGTAAAAGAAGATAACATCTGGGAAAAAGATAACGAATTAGTGAAGATATTATTAGGTATTCGTCAATTAGCTTCTCATCAACGAATATTGATAAATAAATGGAAGGATGTACATGACGACTGGAATACAAATGATAGAATGCAAACAAGATTTACTAGTCTTATTTGTAATTCAATAACCGATATTGAGAATGATGAAAAAGAAACAAATAAAATAATTCGGTCTATAAGTAAAACAGTGTACTTGAACGCTGAAGTGAAGAATATGTACATAGAATAAATTTATATAAAGCAAGTTCGCTTCATATTTTAATAATCACCTGCTGGAGCGTCTTCTACTATATATTTAGGGGGTACATATAATGTCCCAGTAGAATTATACGGTTTTATATCATTATATACCTCCTTAATTCGTTCAAATAACTTAAGCTCAAAATCATTTATAGTTGCGTCTGATGTATTTGTAATCATGTTTTGAATAAATTTTTCAATACGACCGTATTCACCTTTACGTTTGATATAACCGAGTGTCTGGTAATACGTTATTTTCGTCTCTATATCTTGGTTAGCCTTCTTTATAGCTTGCTTTACATTATTAGCATTGCTCATATTTGCGTTATATACATATTTTTTTCAAATAAAAATCATATCAATTTTTTTCTATTAATATGTTATAATGGCGTATAACAAAACAAAACGTTACAGAAATAATCGCGGTAAAAACAAGAGTACTCGTAAACAGAGTACTAGTCATAAGAAAAAGAGAAGTAGTCGTAAAAGATCGTCCAATATGCGAAAAGGAGGCAATCCTCCTACAAGTGCTACAGACTCAAAAGAAGAAAATAGGAAGGAATATGCTAGAATTTGGGTACTGGGTACGGGTTGGATTTTAAATATAAACGATCCAAAAAATTTGGATAAACTTGAAGATTGGATGAAGAAACACGAAGATCTTTACAATATGTTCAAGGAATCAATTGAGTATCATAGAGAAAAGTTAGAAAAGTTAGAAAAGTTAGAAGAAAGGTTTCCTGATAATAACAATAAATAGTATTTTCTCTCTACACCATTGAAGATTTAAAATGGGACAAAAACCCACCAAAATAAAAATCAAAAGGTGTTGGAAAAAAGACATATTTGGATAATGATACGAAGCAGCAATACATCCAACCGTGAAAAGAGAACTACAAAAAGGCACTAATTCGACTGAAAAAGGAACTAATAAATATATTCCAAACGAACAATATATTTATTGTATTAATTTGTATATTCTCTCTATACATCTGTATTTACCTCCTTTTGATAATACATATACATCATCGTATAAATAATGTAGTGTATTCTACTAGTTTTCTTTTTTAGTGTTTATTATTCGCTAAATATCATATTATCATCTATAAAATCCTTTAGAATTGCTCCACCAATAACATCATCCCCTGGTAATTTGTCCCAAAGTAATCCTAGATAAGAATTTGTCAAATTATGAAAGCCAGTTTGTACAGCTGTTGTATAAAGCCATTCATCAATACCTTGACCATGTTTATACTTTTGCCAACACATTTTGAATATTGTCATACAGAGCTTTGTTTCAAATGCTTCCTTTTTATTATCCGGAAGATTATTTATATAGTGTGGAATTGATTGACCCAATATAGATTCAACACGAGATTTGGTAAAACGATTATGAACCGATTCGCTGACGCGCCGACAATGAGAATTGGGTAAACTGTCTACAATTGATACATCAATCTCATCAATCTCATCAATATCATCAATATCATCAATATCATCAATATCATCAATATCATCAATATCATCAATATCATCAATATCATCAATATCATCAATATCATCAATATCATCAGTCTCATCAGTCTCATCAATAGATTCACTATGTTCGTCATCAATCTCATCAATATATTCGCTCTGTTCGCCATCACTCTCGGTGTGAGATTTGATAGCATTTGCAAGAATAGCAGCATCTGCCTTTTTTTTATTAATTTTCTTTAATTCATTAACTCTTTTTTGAAATAGAAACGCAACAACATTATAGATATAAGGATTCTTAAAATTTGTCTCTATTTTATGGTACTGTCTTGATTTATTACTTTGCTTATTTAAATGTTTATTGTGTATATTAATTTGCATTCTACTCTTTTTTATATCCTCAGCATCTACAGAAGACCCACCTCTTTTAGAAGGTATAGGCAATTGTGTAGAATTTCTCATATTGGTTGTCGAAATCATGAACCCATTAGTTCCTTCACTATATGAATATATCTTTTTATCAATAATAACGTCAAACTCAATAATATCTGATATGTCTGATATCTTCTCTTTAGGTTCATCAACTTTTTTAAGAATACGGCCAGGTTTGCCATTTTCGAACAGGTCTTGAGTCAAAATATCGGTCTTAGTGCCGTCTTTATTTGTCATCTCGATAGGCTGAAACCAGTTACTCTGACCCTCATTATCGATTTTAATAAAATTATCAATAATATTAACTGTATAATTAATAGAGTCATCGGAAACGAATTTTTGTGGGACAACAACAACACCATTAACATAAATCGATACAGCATTCTTAATTAATTTTTCGGAATAAATTGATCCTAGAAACTTTCTATATTCATTAAGATCATCAAAATCATTAATTCTCTCCTCCCTGAGTCTAATTACAATATAAGTAAAATTCTCGTCGTACTCGCCAAATATTTCTTTTACTAATTTTTCATAACTACTACCTACTCCGATATCATGATTATATTGAGGGAATTCAGTTTCAGAAAAGTGATTGCTGTGTCCATTCGATACTATAATTGCTTTATCGCCCAAATATAACGCAGCAGCAGGAACGCCTACACCAAATTCACCACATAGAGAATTATTCCCTGTTTTAACAGTGTCGTATAATTTCGACAATTTCCCAAAGTTATAGTCATCGATACCAGTGCCATTATCTCTAAATGCCAAGTATGTGCCACAATCCAGTGTTTTTTTTTGGATATCTAGTTCTGTTGCGTCTGCGTCAATAATACTATTGTCCGCAAATTCGGTAGTGGCTGTATATGAATTTTGTTCCTCGGCTCGCACGGAATGAACAAATCCCTTAACACTTGCTTGAACATTGCTCATTATATTAGAGTTATTGGTAATTATTTATTATTTATTTTGTGGGATTTACGACTTCAATTTTTATTTGTATTACATATTAGGTAACAAATTAGTAAGTATTACACCATTCTCAATATTGCTTCAACTGAAATAAAAGCACTAAAAAACAGAACTATTATAATCCTATGTATTCACAACGATATTAGAATCGTTTTGTAATGTCTTGTGTTTTCTTTTACAACCTTTTTGGTGGGCTCCTAGAGATCTATTATTTGTAGCTTCAAATTTGTTACAGATATTACAGATGATAGTTTCATTTTCATTATTTAAAATAGAGCCACATTTGGACACTAGATACTTGGAGAGGCAAGGGAACTTGATTTCATCAACTTCATTCGTAATTTTCTTATGAAAATCTTTTAAGATGTCAATTATTGATGATTTTCTCTCTATAAATCTAGAATACTCTTTATTAATCTCGTCTAGAGTTTCCTTTGGGATACAGATTTCATCAACGTCTTCATCCAGTTCAGCCAACCGATCAGAAAGGGAATCGATAATATCAGTGGCGATTTTAATTGTATGAGGACAATAATCAACATTATGAACGTAGACCAGAATATTGGAGCCTTTAATATCAATTTGAAAGTTTTGTTTGGATGTAATACCGCTATGTTGGGAAAGGAAAATACCATGACACTTTTGCTCTTCAATATCTCTAATGAACTTTTTGACTTCATCAAGAGTAACATTTCTATCATAATTCTTGGTTTCAATTAATGTAGTGGGTTGATTTGTGCGATTAATGCGAAAATCGCAAGAAGCTTTAATACCTGTAGTATTAAGAACCTCAGCAGAAGGAAACAGTTGATTTAATACGGTTTCTAGTTGATTCTCTCCAAATTGTCCTTTATAACTTGAATTCTTATACTTGCCAAGAAACTCTGATAGTTCGTTCATAATCTTTTCTTGAGCAGAGTTGTTTGTATCATTCTTGAGAGAAATTACATTTTTATTAATTCTCTCTTCACTAGCATTAATAAATGAATATAATGGTTGTAACAACGTATTTGTTTTAGATTCAATGTTATTATCGTCCTTCATAGAACTTATATTTTTATTAATTCTCTCTTCACTTGTATTTATATAGCTAATTAATGGTTGTAGTAAATGGTTAGATTTAGATTCAAAGTTATTGTTATCATCCTTGAGTGAAACTAATATGGTATTGATCCTCTCTTCTGTAGCATTGATACATGAGAATAAAGGTTGTAATAAATTACTAGATTTAGATTCAAAATTGGTAAGAAATAAGGAAAGAGACTCATCATTATCGTTTGATTGTAAAAGTTTTGTAGTATCGTCTGATATTGATTTATGAAAGAGAGAAATAGATTCTTGTAGTTGTCTATAGTAACCTTCATTTGACTTAGGGATAATATCATTCATTAATAATGTAGTTTTATCTATGAGATGAGATGTATTTTGATTTAAAAGAGAACTTATTTTCTCGTTATTTTGAGAGAAATTATTACTAAGAATATTTTTAATATCATCTATATATTCTCTCTTTGATTCCTGGAACTTAATGTAAATAGAGTTTGTAATATCAGTATTTAGCTTTGACAATGATGATGATAACATATTAAATTCACCTTTAAGTTCACCAACCGTAGAGAGAATTTGAGAATTAATATTAGAATTAGCAACAGATAAAGAATTGATTTCACTTTTCAGTTCACCAACCGTAGAAAGAATTTGAGAATTAATAGTAGAATTCATAGCAGAATTCATATCGCCCAATAATCTCTCAAACAAATCAACAAAAATAAGATTGACTGCTTCAAAATTAACACTTGGATTTTGTGAATAAAAATCTATGATTTTTTTGTTCGTAATATTTAAAAAATCCATTATATATATACAATTTCTCTCTTTAAGTCGTATTTTAGCCTGAATAGAATTCTAATAGAATGCTTAGTATTGTAATAATGTAAATAGAATTGTAATAGAAGTGTATTTAGAATATTAGAATTCTAATTATTGTATTAGAGTTGTAATATTCTAACTAGAATTGTATTAGACTTGTAATTAGAATATTAGAACACTAAGCATTCTAATAGAACTCTAATTGTTCTAAAAATATTATCATATAAAAAATATATAATTATTATAATAAAATGTTATCATAATAGGAAAGAAAAAGAAAAAGAAAAAGAAAAAGAAAAAGAAAAAGAAAAAGAAAAAGAAAAAGAAAAAGAAAAAGAAAAAGAAAAAGAAAAAGAAAAAGAAAAAGAA
>Ga0209533_1003993_pt1 | contig 12908 bp, 11 predicted proteins | sample COG_04_FD_184748 | JGI IMG/M metagenome (GOLD analysis project Ga0209533, IMG submission 184748) | Pelagic Microbial community sample from North Sea - COGITO 998_met_04 (SPAdes) (version 2) | ecosystem: Environmental > Aquatic > Marine > Neritic zone/Coastal water | place: Helgoland, sampling... | reverse complement strand
TTTATCTGCATGATCATTACCGTTAGAAAAGAAATCTTCTTTTCCTGTATGTGAAAATACATGTTTAAAAAATATTTGAGTTGGATATTGTAATATTTTTTCATAGATTATTTTTACTAATTCTTTGTTAGGAAAATCTTTTTTCCAATTTAGATCGTAATTTTTTTTACCATATGATGTACAACAACGTATTGAATATTCTGAATCACTAACAATTAATATATTTTCACCAATATGTAAATTTTTTTCCACGATAATTAATGCTTTGTATATAGCACTTAATTCCGCAACATTATTTGTTTGTTTTCCTTCTATTTTTTCAGAAAAATTTCTTTTATCATTTTCACCAAAATATACACCTAATCCTGCACACGCATTTGAATATCCATTTTTACTACATGCTCCATCAGTAAATACTATAATATTATATTTATTTATTTCTTCATTCATATAATATTATAGGTTGTTTTTTTTATACTCATTCCATGATATATTTTTAATTGATTTTTCTACGTCTTCTGTATTGTTTTCAATAGAGTTAATATTTAATTTAGCATCTTTCTTTAAAGCACTATCTATATAAATTTCTTTTAATAGTTTTCCAACTTCAAAAGAACCCTCATGTTGATCTAAATTTCCATCTTCAATATGTTTTAATGTATTAATCAAATTTATTAAAATATTTAAATCAATTTCATCTTTAAAAACTTTATTATAAATATCTGTATAATTATTAAAAAGAAAAGAGCATTGTGTAGTGCAAATATTACTAAATGTATCAGGGTCATTTTCTAAAATTTGTTTATGAGTTTTTTTTAAGTTTAGCATTTTATTAACATCTTCGTATATTTTACCACTATGTTTTAATGATCTCATTAAAGATGTATTGTCTATAACATCTCCTTGTTTAAGTAATTTATCAAGTTGTAATCTCTCTTGATTGTTCATCTATAAAGTATGTAAATATATATTTTTAACATATATTTTTTAAATATAATATTTTTATATAATATATGTCATCACCTCATGAAACCTCTGATACAGGAGTATCTGCATTAGAAACACAACCTATGTATCCAGGGGCTAGTTCACAACGTGAATCAGCCGCTATGTTTGCTAATGCACGTAGCTCTCAACAAAATGATTTAAATAAAAGCCATGGAGGATACAAAAAAAAAAGAAAACATAAAGGAGGGTCTTCCTCTGGAACAATGGTTGTTCCTTCATTTGATCCACCTGGACAAGCAATTAGTGGACCAAGTCAACAACCAACTGCCCAAAGTGTAAATGGTAATATTACTGCAACACAAGGTGACGCTAATGGAAAATTTGATGTTTGTGCAACAGATCCAAGTAATTCTGTATGTACAACTGGAGGACGAAAAAAAAGAACTAGAAAAATGAGAAAATCCAGAAAATCTAGAAAATCCAGAAAATCTAGAAAATCTAAGAAATCTAAGAAATCTAAGAAATCTAAGAAATCCAAGAAATCCAGAAAATAAATAATTTAATAAAAAAATATTAAATTATTTGTATATATATGAAAAAATATATAATGGGTGATAAAATTAATATAAAATATGATTTAGGAGACATAATTATAAACGGTACTGTTACTATAACATTAATTTGCAACGGATATCTTTATACATGTGGACATTGTTTTCCAAAAAATGCATATACAATATATGGAAATTTGGTATATACATCTGGATTTGATACGGAACAAGAAGGACAAGAAATAGCTATTATAAAAATTAAACCAGATAAATTAAAATATTTTATAGAATTAAAATTAAGCAATAATTTTAATTATAATAATGAAAATAATAAAGTATACATGATAAATTCTAGTAAAATATTTACTGGAAATATTATTACTGAAATTAAAGAAGATTTAGATAGACAATTATTATATATAGAAAAAGATAATTACACTATAAATCATGAAATAAATAAAATAGATGTGCCGTATTATTTTATTAAAAGTAATTTTAAAAGTAAACATGGTTACTCAGGATCACCCTGGATTGTAAAACAAAATAATAAATGGTTTTTATTGGGAACTCATATTGGAAGTACAATTGGAACAAATAATAATGAAAATATAAATATAGTATATGTAAAACCACTTATATTAAATATCTAATAAATAAAATATTTAATTATTTATTTGTTCCCCTTTTTATGGTGTTTATAACCAAATAATAAAATTAACAAAAACATAAAAAAGTTACTAGTCCCTGTTCCGAAATACTTAGTAAATTTTAACCGTTTTTTTAATCTATTTTGATTTTTAGTTGTTAATATATTGGGAATTAAATTACTTAATGAAGATAATGTTGGCGAATCATTATTTTTATTGTGTAATTTTTCTTGGTAATATAAATGTACCATAGATAAAAATAGACCTAATATAATTATTGGTAAAAAATGAATTAATAAATCTTTATTTAAATAATAAAGCATAAAAAGATAACTACATCCTTTTGTTATATCACTAATATGATCATAATAATCACCGAATATAGATATTAAATGATATTTTCTAGCAACATAACCGTCTAAACAATCAAAATAATAACTTAATCCGAATAATAAAGCACTGTAAACATACTCATGATTATATAATAAATATAATCCATATACCCAGGATATGTTACCCAATGTTGTAATCATATTTGGTGTTATATTCCACTTATACATATAGGGTGCTAATGGTTCAACAAATAAATATATAATATTATCAATCGGATTTTCATATTTAACACTTAATTTTCTCATAAACTATAATATCTATATATATATTTAATGTATATAAAAATGTATAATAGATGATTAATAAATTATTAATATAATTTTTTTAAATATAATTATATATTAATATAAATTATGAGATCTTCCGATATATTTTTATCATTAATTGTATTATTAATATTCGCATTTCTATATTATTATAATATTTTAGCAGTAGGAATGAAAGAAATAGAAGATAATTGGCCAGTATACAGATGTAACCCATCAGTAATGCCTTTTGCAGGATCATTTGGACATGACGTCGGTGATAATTTTACATATTGTATTCAAAATATGCAAACAGATTATATGGGTGTTTTATTACAACCAGTTAATTATACCATGTCTTTAATCACTAATATATCAGGTGAATTAACAGATGATATAAATAATATAAGAGCTTTTTTAAATAACATTAGAACTTTTGTAACTAGTATAGTTCAATCTATTTTTGGAGTATTTTTAAATATATTAATTCAATTTCAAACAATAATAATTAAAACAAAAGATTTAATAGGTAAAGTAATAGGTATTGTAGTAACAATGATTTATTTAATACAGGGGAGTTTAAATACAATGAATAGTGCTTGGGCTGGACCAATGGGTGGATTAGTTAGAGCAATTGGAAGTTTTAGTATATAAATTTATTTTATATATTTTTATATTTAATTATATTTTCGTAATTACATATATATATGAATAGTGGTATATCAAATATAATAAATAAAATATATGATAAATCAGGATTTTTAGAAAAATATGGAGGATCTATAATATTAACAATGGTTATTATGTTAATTTTTTTATACTATATATCATATTATTTTATTTTAAACAATTTAGAACCAATAAAAGCCGATTGGGTAAATGAGCGATGTAAACCATATATCTTACCATTTGCATCATTGATTAATAAACCAGATGATCAAGATTCTATGCAATTTACAAATGATAATTTTACATATTGTATTCAAACAATAATAGCAGATTTAACAAATATATTTTTGCAACCAATTTATTACATAACATCATTATTACAGTCTATTTTTAAAGCATTACAAAATGCAGTAAATGATATACGTGGATTATTAAATAATGTAAGAGAATCTATTCAAGATGTGAGTGAAGAAATAATGTCTAGAATATTAAATATTTTAACATCATTGCAATTTATGTTGATAAAAATTATGGATTTTTTTGGTAAAGTAAAAGGTGTACTGACTGCGTCAATATATACATTATTGGGATCATATTATTCATTACAATCATTAGTTGGCGCCGTATTTCAAATGTTTATATTAATTCTTTTAATGTTATTATCTATAATTATTCCATTATTAGCTATTCCATTCGGTTTCGGTATCCCAATTGCTGTAATATTTATAATAATATTCATATTAATTTCAGTACCTTTAGTATTAATTTATGTAATGGCTGGAAGTATATTAAACTTACATGTAGCTTCAATTCCTGGATTACCATAATTTAGGAAATAAATTTTTATATTACTAGATTATATATGGAATTTAAATTATTCGGATTTGAATTAAGATTAGAAGTAGTTATAATTTGTATCTTAATTGGTATGGTTTTGGGAGGACATTTATTATGTTCATGTAGTAAAATTGGTTTACAAGAAGGTATGCAAACTATGGGTGCTGCGATTGATTATCAAATGGGAAATGGTGCATATAATAGTTGGATGAATAAAACAGAGCAATATTCTAGTGATATGGGATATCAACCATTAACAGCTAAACAAGATAGTAATTATGCTGACCCAATGCCTAAAGACAGTATGTTACTTTTTCAAAATAATAAATCATCAGGAGATTGTTGTCCTAGTAATTATTCAAATAGTATGGGATGTATTTGTGAAACAAGTGAACAAACCGCGTTTTTAAATGAACGTGGAGGAAATCGTACAATGGCTCCTGCTGATTTTTAAATAAATGATAAAATAAAATAAAATTGATTAATCATATTTAGGGCTTTTAAATAGAATCCCTAAATATGGAATTTATAATTTCGCAAAAAAACAGTGATGATATTCTAGATCTTCGTTCAGAAGATTACGACAAAGCCATGGATTTAGTCTACAAAACACTAGAAATTTATATTAAAAAATATAATAAAAAAGAGGAATGTGATATAGATAAACCAGTATTTTTAGAAGATACTAAAAATGTCTTTACTATGATTTATAATTTTTACAATGATCCAGAATTAATTGAAGAAATGGAAGAGGAAATGCGTACTACTACATGTGAAACTGAAAAAGAAGAAATTAAAATATTTGGCGACTTTATAAATGATCTACAAATTGTAAAAGATTTTGTACACAGTAATAATTATTCAATTGAGACACTAAAAGAGTACGAACATATTTTAACAAAAATATCGAACTTTATATGTGAAAAAACTAGAGAGATAAATGAATTGAATAATTGCATGAGTTCTCTTAATGATAGTCTAGGACAATTAGCTAGTGCCCTAGATAATATGGTAAACATAACGAATGATAGTATGATAGAAAATGTTGAACCAAATTTACTTACAAATTAAAAATTTAATTCACATACTTCACAATAACAAATTTGTTTTTGTCTTTCACCATAATCTAAATCAATAACATCATATATAATACTATGTTTACAAATTTTTTTTAATTGCTCATCTAGTTTAGATATAGTATCTTTATTTTTTTCAATTTGCAATTGATAAACGGTTATATCAAAATTACTATAATGATTATCAATAGTTTCATTTTTTAATAAAATACTTTTATGATTTAAATAATTAGTAATTATTTGCTCAATAAAAAAAATTTCATTTTGTAATTGCGTTTTACTATTTTTTATATATTCGATTTCCATTATATAAAAAATTTATAAAATTATTTTTATATGTATTTAACAATACATTGTATTTTGAATATATGCAAAGGTATCATCGTCTGTCTTTGGAATTAATTTATTAACTATGTCTTTATTTACTGTAAATGGAAAACTAACATCTAATGCAGTTTTATCATCAAATAGTGTAGATCCAGGTTTCATTAGTCTAAAAAGATTAATTTTGGTATGAATAATTTCTAGACATCGTTTAAGATTTCTAACACCCTTTTCACCTTGTGTGTAATTTTCAACAATATGATCAATTGTTTCACTTGGAATAATAATATCATCTTTTTTGAAATTAACTTGTTCTGAAATCTTAGGAATCAAGTAATTATTAGAAATTGTATATTTATCTTTCTTCTCGTAACCCTGTGTTTTAATCTTGTACATTCTATCAAGTAAAATAGGGTTTACTTTTGACTCATCATTATAACTGAATATGAATAAACATTTACTCAAATCAAAATCAATCTCTGAAAAATATTTATCATGAAATTCGTTATTTTGACTAGTATCAGTTAAATGAGTTAAGATACCTGCAATTTCTTCACCCTTAGCTGTATCACTAATCTTATCTAATTCATCAAAGTAAATTACAGGATTCATTGATTTAGATTTAATTAAAATATCAACTATTTTACCCCAAGTACTTCCTTCATAAGTATAAGAATGGCCTTCCAAAAAGCTACTATCGGTAGCACCACCAAGAGCAATAAATGCGAATTCACGATTTAAAATTTTACTAATACCGTCTTTAATAAGAGTAGTTTTACCTGTTCCCATAGGACCTTTAATAGCAATAGCTGTACCCATTGCTTGAGGATTGGCTATCCATTGACCAATCATTTGCATAATTTGAATTTTCGCATCATTTAAACCAAATACAGCATTATCTAAAATTTGTTTCGCATTTTCCATAAATTCGTGGCTTTTTTCAATACCGTCATCAATTGTAATAGGAAGGTTACTATTTACTCCAAAAGGAATAGACATAAATGTATCAACCCAATTTTGAATTTTATAATATTCACCATTTCCTGGATCCATATGTCTAAGAGAATCAATTTTTTTTAGAGCAATTGATTTAAGATGAACTGGAATATTAGATTCTAAAATTCTAAGACGATATGGCTTTTCAATAACACTAATTTTATTTACTTCTTCTACTTGTTGAAGTATTTTTTGCTGTTCGTTAATACCTAATTTTTCCTTAAAATATTTATAATCATTTAATCTATTTTTTTTTGAAATTAATTTTTTTAATTTCATCGTATTTTTACTACGTTCTTTATTAGTAACCTTCTTTTTTTCATGTTCTAATATTTTTTCGTCTTCTTCGACTGATTTTAAAAAGTCTTTCACAACATTATCGTCTTTATTATTTTTTAACATGATATTTAAACCTTGTTTGATTCCCAATAAAGATTTTTCTTCTTGATCAAAATCACGAGGTTTCTTTTTAGATTTTTTTTCACCATCATCATCATCATCGTCATCGTCATCATCAGAATCAGAATCATCTTCATCTTCATCTTCATCTTCATCTTCATCTTCATCTTCATCTTCAGAATCACATATAGTTTCATAATCAGATTCTTCATCACTATCATATTCATCATTATCAATAGCAATTGGATTTCCTATTGTGAAAATCATATTTATGTTTTGTTTTCCATTTTTTACAATAATTTCTTGATCTGATTCACTATCTTCACTTTCAGATTCTTCCCTCACAATTTTTTTATTTTTATATTTTTTATTTAGTACTCTTGATTGCTTTTTTCTGCTACTTTTACATTGTTCTTCATTATCATGTTTAACATTTTCTTCGGCTTCTTTAATTTTTTTATTAATATATTTAGAAGGAAAAATTTTAGATAATGTTTTTCTTAATGTTAAAATATCTACACCTTCTTCTTCATCCTCCATTTCAGACTCTGATTTATATTCTTCTTCATCGTCAGAAGAATCATCAGAATCATTATTTTTTTTATATTTATTCTTCAATTCCTCATTCCTTTTAACTTTAGAACGAGTATTGTATTTTTTTGATGAACCTTTATTATTTAAATCAGTGGAAGTCATTTTAGTTAATTATATATATTATTTTAAGTAATTATTAATAATCAATTTTAAATTAAAATACATAAAATAATAAAATACATAAAATAATAAAATTGATAGAAACAATCTAAATATTATTATATAATATAAGAAGGTATGGTTAATTTAAAAAATAAAAAGAATGCATCTAAAATATTGGGGATCCAATTTAGTATTTTATCTCCAGAAGAAATTAGAAAAAGTTCTGTAGCAGAAATAACATTGCGAGATACTTATATTAATAATAAACCTGTTATTGGTGGATTATTTGATCCACGAATGGGTATTTTAGAACCTGGTTTAATATGTCCGACGGATGGTTTAGATTATATGCAAACACCTGGATATTTTGGTCACATTGAATTAGCACGTCCTGTATTTTACATTCAATATTTAAATACTATTAATAAAATTTTAAGATGTGTTTGTATTAAATGCAGTAAATTATTAATTAATAAAGAAACTTATAAACAGGTACTTACTATGAATTCTGAAGAACGTTGGAATTTTGTATTCCAATTGGCCAGTAAGGTAAAAAGATGTGGCGAAGACAGTCATGATGGTTGTGGATGTTTAAAACCAAAAAAAATTCGTAAAGAAGGATTAGCTACTTTATTCGCCGAATGGGAAGAAATAGAAGGTTTATCTGAAGAAGAAAAGGATAAATTAAGCATGAAATTAACACCAGAAATTGTATTAAAAATTTTTAGAAGAATTTCAGATGAAGACGTTTCATTTATGGGATTTAGTCCTACATTTTCACGTCCAGATTGGATGGTATGTCAAGTATTAGCTGTACCACCACCAGCAGTTAGACCATCTATCAAAATGGACGGACAACAAAGAAGTGAAGACGATATTAGTCACATTATTGTGAATATTATTAAAGCAAATAAATCATTATTAGAAAAAATAAACGAAGGAGCTAATGCGAATGTTATTGACGATTTACATATCTTATTACAATATTATATAGCAACGCAAATCGATAATAAAATTCCAGGTGTTGCGTCTGTTGCTCAAAGATCAGGAAGACCATTGAAATCAATTAAAGAAAGATTAAATGGTAAAACTGGTCGTGTTAGAGGAAACTTAATGGGAAAACGTGTAGATTTTTCAGCTAGATCTGTAATTACACCTGACCCTAATTTATCAATTAAAGAATTGGGTATTCCATTGAAAGTAGCCAAAAATATTACAAAACCAGTTAAAGTAAATTCAATGAATAAAACATTTTTAACACAATTAGTGGTTAATGGACCAGATGAATATCCTGGAGCAAAAGTATTAGAGAAAAAAAATGGAGAACAAATATCTCTACGATATGCAGATAGAGAAAATATTTCATTGGAATATGGAGATACTGTACACCGTCATATGATGAATGGAGATGGAATTTTATTTAACAGGCAACCTACATTGCATAGAATGAGTATGATGTGTCATATAGCAGTTATTATGTTTAAAGGTGATACCTTTCGTATGAATGTAGCTGATACAAAACCATATAATGCAGATTTTGATGGTGATGAAATGAATTTACATATGCCTCAAGATGAAGAATCTGAAGCAGAGCTAAAAAATTTGGCCGCAGTTCCTTATCAAATTATTAGTCCAGCAAATAATGCATCCATTGTAGGTATTTTTCAAGATTCTTTGTTAGGCAGTTATCGGTTTACAAGACCAAATATTAATTTTAATATTCGTCAAACAATGAATCTATTAATGTCCGTGAATGAAATAAATTTACCAAAAATACAGAATAAAGAAAAAATATCTAGTTTTGATATATTATCACAGATTTTACCACCTCTCACATTAAAATATAAAACAAAACATTGGGATGATGAAGAAGATTATGCAAAATCCAACAATGTTATTGAAATTAATAATGGTGAATATATTCGTGGACAAATGGAAAAAGGTGTTTTTGGTTCCGGTGGAAAAGGTTTATTGCAAAGAATTTGTAATTTTTACGGTAATCAATCTTGTGCTACATTTATTGATAATTTACAAAATATTATAACAGAATATATGAAAACGAGTGCATATAGTGTAGGTATCAGTGATTTAATTGCTGATAAAAATACCAATCAAAAAATTATTGAAACTATTACTGAAAAGAAAAAAGAAGTAAAAAGTTTAATTGACGAGATTCACTTAGGAATTTTTGAAAATAATACTGGAAAAACAAATGAAGAAGAATTTGAAACCCAAGTTACAAACATTTTAAATAAAGCTAGATCTGAAGTAGGTAAAATTGGAAGAAATAGTTTAAGTAAGGACAATCGTTTTGTAATTATGGTGAATGCCGGTTCAAAAGGCGGTGACTTGAATATTTCTCAAATGATCTCATGTTTAGGACAACAAGAAGTAGATGGAAAACGTATCCCATATGGATTTGAAAACCGAACATTACCTCATTACACAAAATACGATGATTCCCCTAGTGCTCGTGGATTTGTAGAAAGTTCATTTATTTCCGGATTAACACCAGAGGAATTATTCTTTCATGCAATGGGTGGTAGAACTGGTCTTATTGATACAGCAGTTAAAACTTCTCAAACAGGTTATATCCAAAGAAGATTAATTAAAGGAATGGAAGATTTAAAGGTAGAATATGATATGACTGTTAGAAATAATAAAGGAAAAATTATTGAATTTTCATATGGAGATGATGGTATTGATACTGTTAGAGTAGAAAACCAATTTTTACCATTAGTTCATATGAATCTTGAAAATATATATGCTCATTTTCATATGCCTACAGACGATTCCAAAGATAATATTTTCACAACATCTTATACAAAAGGCGCCGCCTCTAGATTTAAAAAACAACAGTCTGATTTAGAAAATAAATGCAAATTGTATATTGAATATATGATTAAATCAAGAGATGATGTTGTAAAACATGTCTTTAAAAATAAAGATTCTGCTACAGTGCATTTACCTGTAGCATTTCAGCACATTTTGAATAATGTACAAGGCATGTTAAATATTAATAAAAATTCCATGGTTGATATTACACCACTAGAGGCGTTCAATATGATTGAAAATAATTTTGAAAATTTAGTAAAAATTCGTTTAACACCACCAACTGAACTATTTAAAGTTATGTATTACTTTTATCTAACACCTAAAGATCTATTGATGGTTAAAAGATTTAATAAAAAAGCATTAATCGTATTATTAGAAATGATTAATAAAATTTATAAAAATGCGATCGTTGCTCCTGGTGAGATGGTTGGTATGATAGCTGCTCAATCAATTGGCGAACCAACTACCCAAATGACTCTGAATACATTCCATTTTGCAGGTGTAGCTAGTAAATCAAATGTGACTCGTGGTGTACCAAGAATTGAAGAAATTTTATCTTTATCTGAAAATCCTAAAAATCCATCGGTTACACTTTGTTTGAAAGAAAATGAAGAAACTAGTAGAGAACGTGCGCAAGAATTAGTAACGGAAATTGAATATACTAAATTGAGAGAAATTGTCGCAAATATTCAAATTTGTTTTGATCCAGATGATTTATCCACATTAGTAAATAGCGATGAAACCTTATTAAAACAATATTATGAATTTGAAAATATGATTGATGATTGTATTGGAATTGATAGCGACAATAAAAAAGAAAAATCTAAATGGATAATTCGCATGGAAATGCATAAAGAATCTATGTTGGATAAAAATATATCAATGGATGATATTAATTTTGCTATATCAAATATTTATAATGATGATGTATCTTGTGTATTTTCAGATTATAATGCAGACAACCTTGTATTTAGATTAAGATTAAATAATAGCAAAAAGAAGCCAAAAGTAAGTTCATTAGATCAATCTGATGAAATTTATATACTTAAAAATTTTCAAGAAGAATTATTAAATAATATTGTTCTACGTGGAGTTAAAAATATTCATAAAGTAAATTTACGTAAAGTAACCGATAATGTCTATAACGAAGAGGGTAAATATGTAAAACATGAATCATGGGTACTTGATACTATTGGAACAAATTTAATGGATATTTTAGCTCTCGATAATATTGATATTAATCGAACGATTAGTAATGATATTCAAGAAATATACCGTGTATTTGGTATTGAAGCTGCTAGACAGGCGATTTTTAATGAATTGGCTGAAGTATTAGAATTTGATGACACATACATTAATTATCATCATTTGTGTTTGCTATGTGATAGAATGACTTATTCGGAAAAAATGATTTCTATATTTAGACATGGTATTAACAATGATGATATTGGACCAATTGCGAAAGCATCATTTGAAGAAACACCAGAACAGTTTTTAAAAGCGGCGCGCCATGCTGAATTAGATAGTATGAGAGGTGTATCAGCCAACGTAATGTGTGGACAAGAAGGATATTTTGGAACAAATTGTTTTCAAGTATTAGCTGATATTAACGAAATGTTATCACAAGAGCCAGTAGAAATGGAAAATGATAAAGATATCGATTTAGAAGATGTATTATCTGATAATAAAGCAGAGAATGATTGTGGAAAATCGGCATTATCCATTCAAAATAATGCATTGAATATTAATAAAGTAGATCTTGGAGATGATGATGATGAATATAACATTGATTTTTAAAATTAACATAAAATAATTATAATAAAAATTTTTTATTATTATTATTTTTTTTTGATAAATATATTAAATATTTAGTAATATCATATATTATAAACTCAATGAACAAAAAAGGATTATCTGAAATTATATCAGGTACAATTAATAACCTTAAGGGTAAAATAGTTGATGAAATAATAGAACGAATAAACACAGATGCTCGTGGGGTTGGTCATGACTCTAACCCTACAACGGTTACCTTTAATGATACATCAGATGCAAAACACTCGGATGCAAAACACTCGGATGCAAAACACTCGGATGCAAAACACTCGGATGCAATGCCGTCTGACGTAAAACACTCGGATGCAAAACACTCGGATGTAAAACCACCTGATGTAAAGCCGTCTGAGAGTAATGTAAAAGATCATATTGCTACATCTTATAATAACTTTTCTATTGATAATGTTGTTACAATTGATAGGGTATTTGTAAAATGTATTAATAAGTTAAATTTTA
>Ga0209533_1003992_pt1 | contig 12913 bp, 14 predicted proteins | sample COG_04_FD_184748 | JGI IMG/M metagenome (GOLD analysis project Ga0209533, IMG submission 184748) | Pelagic Microbial community sample from North Sea - COGITO 998_met_04 (SPAdes) (version 2) | ecosystem: Environmental > Aquatic > Marine > Neritic zone/Coastal water | place: Helgoland, sampling... | reverse complement strand
TTTGAACCAACTTTGCATCCATAAACTGAATAATTACATACACCACAACAGTGAGACCCGCCATTAAATACGTGTTCATTTATCTAGTTTGGTATAAACATATTTCAAAAACAACGCATACCCAACAGAATTATAACGTATTTCAACCTAATGTAGAACTTCAATATCATCAAGCAGTGGGGGGAGAATATTAATACGAGGTTCTTCAATAGTCTGAATATCCATATCATCAAGTTTGATATTACTGCTAGATATAACAAGCCTATCAGAATCATCATCATCATCATCATCAAGTGATGCTATGTGTCGAGCATCGCTAATTTCCTGAAGGCGTGAAATACTCTTGGGAGCATCTATCTGAAACACGTTTTTATCGACATCTACCGCATCATCAACATCATTAAATGTTAATGTGACACCGCCTTCACCTGAATGCAGGTTGGTTCCCTGACCTAGCGATTGAGGTGTTGACCCTGTAGATTCGGACGGTAGTTCTACAGGTTCTGGAATGACAGGCTCGGGGGTAACATCTTCTAATTTCACCTCTTCGGTTATATCTTCCTCGGTTGTCTCGTCCATATAACATTTTAGGATGGTTTCCACTGGAATACTATCGCGAACCGTATTGAGAATACACTCTTGGACGATCATTTCGATCTCACGATTATTCTTTTGTGTCAATAATGGCTGACTATGGATATCGAACAAATATACATTCCTATACAGTTGACGGGCAGAGTTAATGTAACAGGTGTGAACAAAATGATTCACATCCATGACATCAAGTTCCACCTTCTTCTGCTTCTGACCAACGCGCACCGAGGTCAAAATCTTTAACTGAATCACGTGAATACATGTAATGAGATCCTCAAGATAGGCACATCCACTCTTTTCGATGATTCGTGCTGTCTCGGTCTTTACTATATCGGTATTCCACTTGGGAATGCGAGCGATCAAATTTTGGAATGTCATTAGATATTTATCCATTTCATCATTTTCACGACACAAGTGTACACCTTCATCCAAGATTGATCTAAACCCATCTATGAGATGTGGAGTTAAAATGGTAAGCAATCTTGCAGCCCACTCGTTCTTTGACTCATGAAGCCCACTTACGGTGAAATCATCCATTTACATAAGTAGGATATTTTCTAAACTGTCGGATAAACGTAAAAATAATGCATGCAACAGGAAAAACATCGATATCGTTTCACTTCGAAACTCTCGTTTCACCTGATTATACCGAAACATCGCGACATGCTTTTTATAGTTGTCAATATGGAAGGTGTTTCTACTTTCGACTATAGACACAATATTGGCGGTACAAAATGCGTTGTCATAAAGCGTCTCAACACACTCTCGTATATTGACTGTGGACGGATCCTTACTCAAGTCGGTTAAAAGACGTCTTAACAATGTCTGGCGTGCAGAATCGGCCCGAATATGACTAAAGGTTGTATCCACGTTATATTTGTGTAAATTTGTAGGGACACCTTCTATTGTGGGACACGGGATATATATCTCACAAAACCGTGACAGAATTGGTTTCAATAACTTATATTTATCCTCAACGATGATAAAAAAACGAGTAGTATGACTAAACACCTCGATACATCTGCGTAGCGCAGACTGCGCATCGATTGTGAGCTTGTCGGCATTCATCAGAATAATGCTCTTGAACAAGAGTCCACCTCGCGTGTTGATGTGCGTCTTTGCGAAGTGCTTCAAGTCTTCGCGGATGAATTTAATCCCCTTCCCTTGCGCACAATTCACATGCATGACGTAGTCCTTTATGGTCTGCTTGTCGTCATGATAGATTTTGGAGATGAAATTGGCCACGACCGTCCGCTTACCCGATCCAGATGCCCCATGGAATATGATATGTGGAATGGTATGGGTTTCTATAAAACCATTCAGTCGACAGACAATGTCCTGATGGAGTTCCATATTTCTCTCTAGAGATGGTGTATACTACTTGGTATGCACCATTTATATTCTTATCGTCATTACTACTGTCTTAACCTACCTTCGACTGGAAATCTTTTTATATCTCTTGCTAGACTTCGCTAGGCGATGCACCTTCTTCGATTTTCGAACACGCTTCCCCTTTCTCGTCTTTCTCGTCTTTCTCGTCTTTCTTCCTTTTTGGTGCTTTTTGGTGCCGCGGCGCTTACTCGACCCACCTAAACCCGTACCTAAAACATCATCCATTGGAAATTGTGTTGGGCTGCGGGCATGCTCTTCCCTATCATATATATTATTCCAATGGTGCAGGCTGGCAATTGCATTGTTAAGGGTCTCCCTGGCTCTTGTCTTCTCACCTGCATCACGTGATGTTCTTAATGTGTCATCCGCTTTGGCTATTGTATCCTTTGCTTCCTCTATATTTTGTCTCGCCTCAGCGATCAATCTTTCCCTCCTTGCCATCCTTTCCCTCCTTGCCGCATCCTCTTGGATGTGCGTATCCCACTGTGCAAAACTAATCGGTGCAAAATTTTGTCCAGATTTCTTTGTGGCCATAACGTATACAGTATACCATAGATTAAATTTCTATCTCATCGTCGTCGTCGGTGCGCATGACGTCATCGAGCGGGGTAAACCAGTCGGTCTCATCCAGATAATTGAGAACGTAGGCGGCGAACTGTTTTCCATGTGTCCACGCATGTGTGCCTAAACGCATCGCTGTATCAAGGGGTGCTTGCATTTTGTACTCTACTTCCACATTTGTTTCTTTTGTGTAATACGAGGCTGCTAGATGAAAACTTAGTATTTCACCCGAGAACTGCTAAAATCCTTAAGTTTATACTGGCCAACTGAATAGGCAATCATCAATGACATAATTTGACGTTCTAATAGTTTACGATACAAATATAATTGTTTTTCTGCAGTATTGGTTATTGTAGTTGGAGTATTCTCACGTATCTGCTGTTTGAGTTCTTTCAAATCTTCTCCTTTTGGATAATATTGACTACTGAACCGAGATTTGTAATAGGTTTTTTTTAAGTGACCTCTAAAGTCTGCAATTGTATCGCCTTTGAGGTATGACTTGTATATGTGTACAAGTTCATTAACATCAGATTCAAGTAAAGTCAACTTTTCTAGTGGTCGAACTTTTGTCGTACGTTTTTGTGTACCTTTGTCTTTGGTATTCTTTGGATTTGGTTCACATTTATTCGTTTTTGCATTTTTTCGCGTACCGTTTTTACATCGTACAGACAACACCTCTGAGTTTGGTTTGGGCATATTGTTATAATTATGTAGTATAACAATATATTTATGTAGGGTGCACAAAATAGAGATAGAACACCTACATGTTCCCCGCGGAAGTCAGGCTGTGCGTGTAGGGGTTCGACTTGAACGCGGTAAGGAGGTCGGGCGCCATGCGTTCGACCGCCACGTTCTGCTGGTAGCCCTGGGGTTCGGTGAATTTCCCGTACATCTCCTTGGACATGGACTGGGAAGGCATGTTCGAAGGCGCCCACATGCGGTTGTTGTCGCGGTCGTGTTCGTTCTTGGCCACGGACATGTTTATGCTTCCATTGAACACTTGGGTGTTTCCATGGTTCGTGCGACCTACGATGGACTTCTCCTTGGATTCGTTGTTCACCTGGTTGTACGCGGCACCGTAGTGTTGCGCACCGTGTGTGGTTCCTGCACCACCCACACCGTTCATCGCGTTCTGGTTGGTGGTGTCACGCTGGTTAGGAACAGGTTGATGTTGTGTAACAAGGTATGCATCTCCAGATTGATTTTGAATATAGGTATCGGGAGAGAACATAGTGGTCTCCTTGGTGGTGGTGGGGAGGACCTGATTGAGATCCACCATGGGTGTATTCTCGACCCTGGATCCGGCGTCGCCGTAGATGCGCACGTTGTCGATGACCTCCTGCTTCTTGGTTGGTCTAAAGATGTCAGTCAATGGAGAGATGACCGCGCCGATCGCGGTGCTTAGCCCGCTACCAAAGGTTCGTGCCGTTCCGGCGTCATCACCGATAGACCGGTTTGTGTTGACGTTGTTGTAGGTCTTCTTGATCCCAGTGGTGTCTGTGCCTCTGGTGGGACCAGTAAGGTTTGTGACTGGTTGTCCAGGTAACTGTGTGCGCGTGGACGCCTCATATTTGCCCGGAATGTACGCGGCCGTGCGCTCGCCCGCGGGCGCGGCGATGCCCACGTAAGATTGGCTTGTCATGCGCGCCGTATCGTGCACCTCCTGTTGCGATCTCGCTGTGGGTGCCTTCTCTTCGCCCGTGGTCTTGAGCCACCTGTCCTGCGTCTGCACGAAGTAGGTGTCGGGTTTGTGTTGCTCCATCTTGCCCATGATGCCGGTGTTCTTGATAATAGAGTTGGCTGGGCCCTGATGTCCAACAAGGGAGTATTCCATCTTAGGGTTCGTCGCTGCACGGAGTTGATCGACCGACTTGGGCATGTATTTGTCGCGCGCCTCCATGCCCGAGTTGAATCCTCCTTGCCCACTGGTGTTGTAGCCACCGTTGAGTGCGGGGGCGACCATCTCGCTTTCAAATGGCTTAACATTATTGCGGGTCATACCAGGAGTGGTGCGCGACTGCATGAAGTCAGTGACATTGGGTGCGCCAGACGCCCACTGCACATTGTCTTCTGGTTTGAAGAGTGGCGACTGTTCCACCTTTTTGGTAGCGGTAGATCCGCCTCCCGTCATAGTATCCAACATCGATTCACTGTATTGTCCCGCCATGGTTTGTTGCGTGGTGCGTCCACCATAGAATGGGGTCATGTTGTTGTGTTTGAAGTTGCTTTCATCGACGTAGTTTCCTGTCAGCGAGTGTGTCTGACGCACCGTGTTGCTGGTTGGCGTTCCACGAACCTCCTCTTGGTAATATTTGTTTTGGTCAAAGTAGTTCGCCGCAGCCGTATTGGAAGACGTGTGTGCATGCGTGGCGTACGGGTCAGATGTTCGCTGCTGTATATCTTGACCGCGCTGCTGTTGTTGGGGAACGGGGTACGAATCAGGAACTGACCCAGGAACGCTGTTGCCTCTATTCATATTTGCGTAACCCTCTGCTGTTTTGTTGCGTATTCTGGATCTTGGTTTTGTATTAGTCTTATCTGATTCTCCACCCATAGAGTAGGCTAATCCACCAAGGACGATCATAGGGATAAGGGTTTCCATGTATATAGTGTATAAGTAGATTAATATGTGACGAATCTACTTATTCTAAACCAATGAAGAATGTATAAGTTTTATTTGGGGTTGGTTGGGGCATGTGCAGGAAGAAGAAACTGGGTTGTAAGGGGTTGATGTATGTTGGATTGCGTGTAATGGTCTTTCTCTAGAATGCGCGTACTGACATTGGTTCTGAACGGTTGAAAGATGTTTGACTGTGGATCGAAAAATGTTGGGTCACCGTGTTGCATGGTTGCCTGGTCGCGCAATTCCCATGCGGGATTAGTAGCCCGAGGTTGGTCAGTGGTGAGTGCTGTATTCGATGGGAAACTAGTGGTTTCGGCTGCGGGGGCGGAACGGTTGTATTCGTCTTTGCCTAAACAGTCACGTCCAGATTGTCGGAGACCTTTGAGTGATCCCTCGATGGTAACCGAATTTGTCGCTAAATTACCCCCCCACTTCTGAAGGCGAATATGTGGGTCTTCCATGTATGATGGAGCGGTACCATTTCCAGGCGCATTGATCATGTAGTCGCATGGACCAGTAGATTGTCTGAGTTGATCTTCTTTTCGCGCAATATCGTCACTAAATCTCGTAGATGCCATGTATATATATATACTAGGCGTAGGAATTATTACAGAGGCATGCACGATTACGAACTGGGTAGAGGGGCGAGGCATAGTTTTATCTCACCTAGGGAAGCCACGTTGTACTTTACCACAAGGGGTAAATCGTTTTCTAAATAGACTTCAATCTGAGAACATAAGTTTGTACATTTGATGAAATAGCCCAAGTTTTTGAGCGAGAATTCTCCTTGAACAATCTTAGATGAATCTTGTTTTAATAGGAATGCCATACTTCCATCGGATTCTGCACGATGGATTTCAGCGGATGCAAACTGTCCTGCACACCTAAAAATAAGTTCGTTGCCAACTGACTTGATTTCGATTTTATCCGAAATGCACGAAAGGTCACGAATAATCTTCTGAAAATCCACTGACGGTAAGTTGATGATAGATGAAAAACTCACGTCGGGATACTGTAATTCTTCTGTATCCGGTTCGATAAGGCGCAACTTCTGTGTCTTACACTGTTTGATGTCGCCATTTTCAAACTTAAGCGTGAGATGCGACACCACCCCGTCGGCGTAGTCATCATTTTCGATGTACATGGTAAGCGTATCATCATTATCAATTGAGTTGATCAACTTGAATAGATGAAACATGTTGACACCAATGATGATTTTCTCCTTTTTACACTCGTAGAACTCAAAGTTGGGGGCAGCAAGATGCATATGTGCAAGAACCGTATGGCTCTTATCCATATTAATGATGCGAATACCATCCGCCTGAAACGTAATATTCGTTTCCAATAGGATGTCCTTTAGTGCGGTCATCAGTGTACGGAATGGAGATATTTGAACAGTCTTGAGCGTGAGAACATTGTTTGTAGTCTCTGATGACATAATGTGGATATGAATAATCTGTGCGAAAATCTTTATATTCTTACGCACCTCTTGTATAATGAACACATTCATTGTGTATGGTATGCGTATTTTCGTTATATAATAAATGGTTTACTTGTGTACAAGAGACCCTAGACCTAGAGAGAAATGTCAGAAGAATACCATTCATCTGTCGTAACAACTGTTACCAGTTTAATTGAGATAGGGTGCACTAAGTTTATTCACGAACCAATGGAGAAAATAAAACAGATACTCCAGATACTTACCCAAATTGTGATTTGTATCATGATTATAGTAGTGCTCCCATGTATCACCGTGATAATGGTAGTTTGTTATTTTGCATTTACATTTATGAATGAGAAGTTTAATACTTATAAGTCTCTTATCCGTATACTTAAAAGCGTTACAGGTAATGAGGAATCCAACTTTATGAACTATGGATACTGGGATAAGCCAGGCATGACTCTCGAAGACGCCAATCGACGGATGTGTAAAATGATATATTCGAAGGGAAGTCTAAAGAACGCAGATAGGATTCTGGACATTGGATGCGGGTATGGAGAACAAGACTTCTATTGGGCGCACAAGACCCGAGCACGTATTGAAGGTATTGACATTGATGAAACATCGATCCGCGTCGCACAAACCAATGCGCGCGCTGCTGCTAAAAAGGGAGATACTCGCAGGAACATCAAGTTTGAAACAGGCAATGCATGCATGATTGATAGAAAGGACGCGACATATGACCGGGTAGTCTCTCTAGAATCAGCTTTTCATTATGTTCCTAGAGAGAACTTCTTTCGAGAGGCACATCGTGTGCTTAAGAAGGGTGGCAAACTCGTCATGGCAGACATTATTTATAACGATACTACCAGTGTAAATATATTCAATACGATAAACCGAAATGCATTTAGCGAAATGTTCGCCATCCCAGACGCAAATAAAATAGGAGTACGCGAGTACACCAAGCAACTCGAGGATATAGGGTTTCGAGTAAAGGTGGAGGACATCAGCGATAAAACGTTCAAACCATACTACAAATACTTTTTCGACAACTTGACGTGTCCTGATGATTTTGGTCTTCCCTCACCCGTGTTCAGTATGCTGCGATACGCGGCCCAAATATACATCAACAACATGTGTGGAGGAACCAACGGATTCACCTACGTGATTACCGTATGTGAAAAACGATATGACTAAATGATTATCGAATACAAACTTTTTTGAGAACCATGTTTCGGATTATGCCCTCACCTAAAAAATGCATAAGGACGGTATATTTGAATTCGAGGCTGTTTTTTAAGTTTTTACCAGGCGATACGTTAAAAATGCGGGAATAAAGGACACTACATAATACCAAACTAACTGTTTTTCATATAAATTGTCTTCTTTGACAAACACTAAATACAAACAGTAGAAAAAAGGTAAAAAATATAGTAATATCAATGTCATTATCATGACGGGTTTATTAGTTGGTATATCAATTTTTTTATTTTCCATAGTATATATAATGGAAGATATTAAAGTTCCTATCTATTACATGATTATTTTGTGGTGGGTCTCCATGGTAGTATTTGCTTACGCTTTTTTAACCATTTCCCCTCTTAAATTAACCTTTAAGAATTATGGGTTTTGTTACGCTATTTTAATAGCTATTACTGGACTATTTGCAGACTGTATAGTGGTCGCTAATAAACCTTTAAAACCAAAAGAGGAGATTTTAAAAAGATTTCCTGATGAATGGAATACAAAAATTCCTATTTCGGATACGGTCAACTTGGGAAAAATGTGTAATGATGTATGGTCATTGTACAGTTTAGGGAATACAAATTATCAAAATTCTCACAATTGGACTTGGAATTATGAATTACCTCATGTCATGGGGAATACTATATATTTATTAGCATTGGTATTTTTATTTTTAGAAAATAGATCAGCCTTTATAACTAGTTTATTATTCGGGTCAATCATGTTAATGATAGATTACGTTACATATGTTATTCATGTTATTTATGAAGTAGTTAACGGAACACATTCAGATACGAAATTGTTAAATATGATAATAAGTTGGGGTACATTGGATTTACCATATATGTTTTTTGCAAGTGCGTTTATCTTTTGGTATGCTTATACTTCTTTACAGTAGATTGATTTCATGACTATCGTATACAACATATATACCGATGAAATAAGATATAGAATTAATACACCATAGTAATCAAACTTACCTCTAGTATCATGTCTGACATTACAAACTATTCGACGGAATGTTCAGATCTTCTAGAAAAAATTGTGGATCAATGTAAAGATAGCGAATACATGCAAACTCGCCTTCAGTTGCATTTGAGTAATATTTTACCGACCACGCTCGCAACCGAACATCGTGTTCATGAAGAAAATGCACAACGCAAGATTGTACTAGAACAAGAACTAAAATCATTCAAAACGGTCTTCTTGGTGAATAACCCGTACTATTATTTACCCACATCTAACACATTCTACCGATACGACGGAATTAATTATACAAATGTGACTGAAGACGACATCATATATCACCTTCTCTCTACAATCTCGTATGACAATACTGCGCTTATGGATTGGAAACACAAGACAAAAATAAGTCTTATTAGAAAGATAAAAGACCGACATCTCTTCAAGCAATTGCTTCCAGAAACTAAGACGATACAAAAAGTACTTACCGCATTATCGCCTAACTACTTCTTGACACGAAACGAAGCAAAGTACTTTCTCACATGCATTGGCGATAATATTCTGAAAAAAAATACAGAATGCACTTATTATGTCTCTCCAGCATCCAAACAAAATCTTGGTAATCTTGACCTACTGTATGCTATGATTGAAGGTCATGCCAACTTGACTGGAAACTTCATCACCAAATACTGCGACACAGTGAGTTTGACAAACTGTAGGTTGATACGCATGCGCAATAGTTCTTCCCTCGCAGACAACTGGTTTGAGATGCTCAAGGAAAATGCAGTAAACCTGTTATGTGTCGCAGCGCACTACTCCAACGCAAACACGTGCGCGGACGCGTTCCTAGAGAAGAGAGAAGAGTTACGCACTTACGCACTCTTTATGAAAAACAACACTCCTCAACAAATGGTCGACAAATTCTGCAACGAATGCGTCACCGTGGGAACCGACGACGCCATCGTGGCGCATCCAAAACTAAAGGCCGTCATGACGTGGCGCAACGTACAGTATATATGGAAACGGTTTCGGTCAGACTTTGCACTACCGCGTGTGGTCAGCAACACTACCTTAAAAACACTACTCATAGAGAAATACACATACGATGCAGAAACGGACACATTTCCAAACTTGACAAGCAAACATCTCCCAGTAGTCAGTGACTTTATGACCTTCTGGGGAGCGACAATGAAGCCATCGGCGACTAGTAACAAACTTGCAAACGATTATGAGGTGGACGAGTTGTCTGCATTGTTTCAGGCATTTCTTAATGAAAATAAAGAAACATGTATGTCAAATGGACGAATTGTCGATGATGATATATTGAATATCCTACGATACTACTACACCGACGTAGAAATAGCAGCCAACAAGTTTATTCTGCGCATGGAATGTTCCATATGGAACAAGACCAGTGCGGTAGTCAGCATTCTGGAAAGCGCTAGGATACATTTCAAATCACAACTCGCTGACTGCGACGACCGAACGCTCGCGTTTGATGATATTTACGCTTTCTATTTGAAAAACCGGACTGCACCATTTGCCATGGGCAAGGCGTACTTCGAAAAGTGCCTGAATTATTTATTGAAGGGGTATATTGCATACACGCACGTGATCAGCGAAAAATGGGTCGATGAAGTGGGGCATACTGACAAAACAACGCCGTCATAAATTGAATGAAAACTTAGCAGGTATGTCCATGCAATAACCCTTCATACTTACGATGTCATTATTATCTACACGTTCTACAACCCGACAATGCAAAGATCTAATCGATTCTTCGGACAATGAATCTCAAGGATCTCAATCCGATGCTGGAACCCAGACCAGCAGCAGGAAACACAGTCGCACAAACAGCAGAGCAACTAGTGACACCGACGACGACCACCTCGACAGCGAAGACGACCTTGAGATCGATTGTCGTCGTTCCGATGCTGGGTCCCAGACCAGCAGCAGGAAACACAGCAGAGCAACTAGTGGCACCGACGAAGACGACCTCGATATGGACTGTCGTCGTTCCATCATGGACCCCATGTTAACACCCATTCTAGACCTATGTCGCGTTCATGAAGAACACGAACGCAGTGTGACTAACGTATACCGACGTTTAGGACAACTTGTCAAAACATCCGCAACCAGTTCCGTCCCGTATATCAAGAATCTATTCGCGGTGTCGTCCATATACCTCTTCTGGATTACGCTACATTTCGCGACCGCGCAACTATACGTGAAGTTCTGCGCGTACCCATCTCTATATGGGTTCTTATTATCGCCATTCCTCATCTCCTCGCCGCACTGCGCTGCGATGCGCTGGGTATTCACCAAAGGAGGAACTCTGCTCGACGGAATGTGGATCATTCTGGGAACATGGTTATGTTCAAAAGTGTTATACCGTGATGTTTAATATAATCAAATCAAATCTAATAAAAATAAATACATATTGTGTTCTATTTTTATTACAAAAGGTCGATGAATAAGATGATATAAATATATAGTTTATATCATCCTACAAGTATCATGTCGTCATCCATACAAAGGTTGAACGTCCTCTCCCTCTACCGCGCCAAACTCCGCATATGCCGAGAAATGGGACACACGTATGGGAGTTGGAACCGTATATACGTATACAAAACGAACAAGTTGAACAGGAAATTCAAATCAAAATCCATTATCGACCAAAAAAAGATAGGAACAATCATGTGGAACAACGTACAAAACCAATACAGGCTGAACTCTAACGAACGCGATACGGAGCGCATCGACGAAATGATTGACGATGGGTTCAACTGGCTATCTCATATGAATAGGGTACTTGGTAAATACAAATACTCACACTACTATAGGTCGGGATACTATTATCCGTCTTTTGGAAAAGCACGGTAAGATGCTCGTCAACAACATGATCTGCGAGACACTTCACCCTGAGAATATCGCAGCCAAGGTCGCCATACTAAAGAGTTTGAGTTACACAAAACGAGAAATATATATGTGAAATTTGTGGGACATAGTTCCCACCTATAAAATTTACAGTTTCCCAAAGTACCCTAGTAAAGTAAAAGTCGACAAAAATAAATGTCGGATTCCAATTTGCTGAGTACTTTTCGAACTTTGACTTTTAAAAATCTTATGCTAACAAACCTTGGGGTACTTTTCATGTTTTGCTGCATAAGCGAATTTTCGTTGATTTTGACGAGTACTTAATGCCCTTTTATATGTACGTACTTTAGAACAACTTTAGAACAATATGAGTACTATTCGAACAAAAACCGTAGATAAAAAGGGCATTATATTTAAGTGTGATGAATGTGACCATATATGCAGTAATAAATATCACTACAATAGACACCTATCTACTGCAAAGCATAGAATTAGAACAGGTTTAGAACAAATGCCCGAAAAACGTAGTATTGAATGTACTACATGTAACATCGTCTTCCAAACTACCACTGAATTAAAGCGTCACCTGACAACAGGGAAACACAATAATGTCTCTAAAAAAGGGCAAACTGATAGTATAACAAACACTAAAGTAGGTATTAAGTATTCCTGTGTTTGTGGAAATATATATAATAGTCGCAGTGCATTATGGTATCATAAAAAAAAATGTACCCATCATATCGATCCCTCCAATAACAGTCCTCCTCCTGAAAACATAGTCCATGAAAGTATAAGTGACACTACTCTCATGAAATGTTTTCAGACGATGATGGAGACGCAATCAAATACAATGCAGATGCAAATGTCAGCACAAATGTCAGCGCAAATATCAGCGCAAACGGCTGCAATAGAACAGGCTGCACGGATACAGGCGAAACGTGACGAGGCGGCAGCAGAGCAGACGCGGCTGCTTATCGAAGCGATAAGCCTGAACGGTCCACAAACGATTATGAATAACACGACGAATAATAATAATCAGTTCAATCTGAATGTATTTCTCAACGAGGACTGCAAGGATGCGTTCACGTTGAAAGAGGTGATAGAATCAATCGAGTGTTCAGTATCCGACTTGGATCGCATGGATCACGACGGGTACGCGGCTACGATTACTCGTAAGATTTTGGAATCAATGCAGGATATGTTAATCACAGAGAGAC
>Ga0209533_1003971_pt1 | contig 12934 bp, 8 predicted proteins | sample COG_04_FD_184748 | JGI IMG/M metagenome (GOLD analysis project Ga0209533, IMG submission 184748) | Pelagic Microbial community sample from North Sea - COGITO 998_met_04 (SPAdes) (version 2) | ecosystem: Environmental > Aquatic > Marine > Neritic zone/Coastal water | place: Helgoland, sampling... | reverse complement strand
GTCCATGCTGCGTTCAAAGTGGTGCTGGAAATCCATGGCGACCGCGTCCAAGTATTTTTTGCGTCGTGGGGCGTCAAATTTGTAAAAGACGACCTCCATGCCCCGACCGAGTTGGAAACGAGGATGTAAATAATCCCTGTTGTTCCCGTCCGCGTCGACCACCGCCGCGGCGTCCTGGATTCGCTCGGTCAATGCGTCGCTATTGTCCTTCGTGACGAGTTCGGAATACGTCTGCCTTGCAACGGGGTGATTCTCAACGTACGTCGTGAGTGCGTCGTGTCGGAACCAGCCGTACTTCTCAAAACCACGGTCCAGCGAACGTGCCTCGCGGCCACCGATGGTCCCCAAAGGCGAGGCTCGGATACCGGGCACCTTGAAGCGGCCGAGACACGTCAAGACCGAGTGAATTTTCCGTTTCGACAAGACGTACCGGTACTTCCGCAATGGGGGCACAGCAAATAGGTCTACAAATTCGGGCGGCAAATCGTCGTCGTCAAACACATTTTCACTCATGGTTTGTTTTGTTCATTGGAAATTAAATTATTCTCATGTCCTCCGCCCAATGGGCCCCACCCAACGAGAGCGCGGAAAAATCCTCCGGAAGGAAATACTCCTTGTCTGGGAACAATCCCATCTCTTGCAAGAAATGCCCGATCATGTTGGCGCAACTCGCGCCTTGCGGTGGCTTCGTCGGTGCAGGCAGCCGCGGGAACAGTGCGCCCTGGAAGGTCTCGTGGAGCACGTGCTGCCACGTGCTAAAATCGTACGTGAAATTGGCATGGGCTTGAATGTACTTGAACACGACATCCTCGTCCACGAAAGTTGTCCTCAATCGACGGTAGTACACGGTGCCTGCAGAACGCAACAACTCCAAGTCGATCGACGTCAACGTTGGGCGTCCCCCGGACCCGGTGATCTCCCACAGAAACGTCCCGGACCCGTGGCACACGACCATCCCGACATGGGAATACGGGGAGTCCAGCAAGAAGGAGAGAGCCAGGTTGCTTTGGAAGAGCAGCAAATCGCCCGTCCGAAAGGACATCTGCTCAAAGTCGACGTCCGCAAACCGTTGCAGCCGTTCTTTCACGTTCAACACGCGCTGCCCGATGTGCGCGAACCCCAGCAGCACACACACCAACGTCAGCCACTCGTTCACCCGAGCCATTTTATACTCTGTTGTGGATAAAAAAAAATGCAGCGTGTATTTTTAAACGTACCCGGGGCCCGGGATCATGCCGTGCCCGCGTTCTTCGAGGAGATCGAGCGTGCCTGGCACTTTGCCTTGCCGCACAACCCACGAGCCAACGAAACAGACGCGCTCCAGTACCTGCAGGGCTTCAAACGGTACAGTCTTCGTGGCGACCGCACCGCCGTGCTCATGACCCACGCCATCGTGTCGGGGGAGGCCGTCGAGGTGGAGTGGGACACGTTCAAGCGGGACACGGAAGAACATTTGGCGCGGCTGGCCTGCCTGTCCGTGTGCTGCTCCGTGTGCTGCGAAGACTTTGCCCACGTCCACGATTCGCTGCGCGACCTGCAAGATCGGAACGAGCACATCTTGATCGCCAGCCCATGCGGTCACGATACCCATGCCGTGTGCACGCAGTGTTTGAAAAAAACGGTGTTGAATTTCTACTCCCACCCGGTGACGAAAACGAAGCGGATGCTGGGGTGTATACACGACGACTGCGACACTATGGAGACGTACGATTTGACCGATTTTCATTGGCTCCTCGAGGACGACGAGTTTTCACAACTGCTGGACCATCTCAAGACCGTCCTCATTCCGGACCTGTTGTCCGTCCAATGCGCCGGGTGTTCGGCGACGCTTCAAATCGAGAACACGGACACACGGGCCAACCGCCCCGTGGCCCTTCTCTGCGCGTCGTGCCATATGACCACGTGCTGGCAATGTACGAGCCTCCGTGATTATTGCATGTGCGTGCACCCCGGGTACGGCGGCACGTTCAATCGCTTCTACCGACCCTTGCTCGAGAACAAAGGGGTGTTGCTGCGGAATTACGAGTTGACCATGGAGATTTGCCTGCCTTACATGGAAACGTTGCTGGCCACCCCCACACGACCGTTGAGCATGGAATGCCCATGTTGCCACGCCCTCGTGCAGAAAAGTGTCGCCTGCAACGAGATGGCGCATTGCGGGAGGAAATGGTGCTACCTCTGTGGCGAAATGGCCCTGCAGAACGAAACGTTCATGTGCGATCATTACGGTTACCAATGCCCGCGCTACGAAGAGACGCTCTTTTGGAAGGTGGAGATGGGGTGCGATCAGTACGCCTGCCAAGAAGACATCTGTTATAACGACACGGACGACTGCTGCCTCGACGCGCACACCAAAGGGCGCTGGCAGAAGAACGTGAGGCATCGCCAACGATGGTTTGACGCGGCCATCGAGTCGACGCCGTTCCGCTTACGGAATGCATTGTTGAGCGCGCTCTGTACTAAATACCCGTACCATCCTTTACTATTATAACTTTTAATAACTCTTTTCTAGATCTTTTTTTCTCACCCAGGATTGTTTCCAGAATTTATTTGAGGAGCAACACGCCTTTTCTTGCGCCTGAATCCAGGATTCGGTCCTATTTTGCGTTCTTTTTCCGGTGTGTCAGGGTCGTCAAACGGTTTATCTTCAAAGGCCTCTTTAAACTCGAGCATGGTGCTAGCACCGGGGAACAGATGTATAAGTACCTGGCAGGTATAATACTTTCTTCTCTCATCTTCACGGCGACATTCCCACGATTTCTTCTCCATATGTTGACACTTTGGGATTTCGCACCGTTGATACACCCCTTCGGGGGTACAGTATATGAACGTCTCGGCGCCTGGGTGCTTCTTGCATTGGTTGATATTTGAGCCTAGTAACCGAACACACACTGGAGGAGTCGATTGTGCCTTCCGCACTTTGTTTGGGTTTGGTTTTAGTTTGGAAGGTTTCAATCGTGTCACCTCCCACACTTTGACATCGTCTCCATACTCTGGAAACAGTGTTTGAATCCATTTTAGCATGACGGGTTTGCTGTCGATCGTTTCCCACTTTTGTGAAGATCCAAATCCTGCGACCACCGGGCGTTTAAATATTGCGCAGCACGTCAAAGTGTGTCGTTTGTAGTTACTGCGTATATTTGTCTTATAACCACATTTGGAACAAGAGTGTGTTTCTTTGATTGAGGGTTTCGGTCCACGGCACGTCGAAGTATGTCGTTTATAGTGCGATGTGTTCTTCGTCGTATAACCACATTTACGACAAGAGTGTGTTTCTTTGATTGAGGGTTTCGGTCCACGGCACGTCGAAGTGTGTCGTTTATAGTGCGATGTGTTCTTCGTCGTATAACCACATTTAGGACAAGAGTGTGTTTCTTTGATTGAGGGTTTCGGTCCTTGGCACGTCAAGACGTGCCTTGTTAATGCATCCCTCCTGTTTGTTTGGTAATCGCATTTTGGACAAGTGTGGCAAGTGAACTTCATCTTGGCTGTTTGTTACTTCTGCGAGTTTCTAATAAATGTTCGACGTCGACATTGTTGTGTAGTGTCGGGACATGTGTGACGCGCCATGTAGGAAAATAATAATACAGACGCAATACATAATTAATATTTTTTCAACGCACACCGAAAATGATTACGAATCATACAATACATAACAAACAACGTTCCCGCCAAAAGGACATCGATAATGATGTGGACCTATGATTACTAACACATGGTCGTCAATACTATGATACTCCTATATACCAACCACCACCACAACCAACCACCAACCACCAACCGATCGATCTTCATCTTGGTCTGGCCTGAAAACAGGGGGTAGACGATTTTATGTTCAATGATATCTTGATGTATGATTTTGGCGGTGTTTTTCCATAAAACCTTAAACATGAGTGATGAAATAGAAAACAATAATATAGTTGATGTGTACGTATGAGACACCCTTAAATATTATGTATACAATGAATGTATTGATTTGATGTTATACCCTATCTAGAGTGTAAAAAATTGCATTTTTTACCGTAATTTATTTTAGACTACAGTAAGTACAATTTATGATACTATCGTGTGTTCAACTTATTTGATGCTATGCTTATCTACAGTGTACAAAATTGCATTTTTGTGTAATTTCGTAAATCAAAATGAAAATGTGTCATAATATGTGTGATCCTATCATTTTTCGTATGCTCGGATAGGGGTATGCAACATCGTAGCAGAATGGGGAGGTAAAATACACCTTGTCAAACAGTTTCTCCAATCGGTCTTTTAAATCTCCCCACCCGTAAGGCACGGTAATCTCTTGTCCAGGGTACACGTCTCGCATCAAGACGATGTATATTTTTGTCTGTAGATCTTTCCCCCGTTTCCTTTTTTTACTCTTCTTCTTCGTGTCGTCCACAAACGATTCCACGTATTGACTGTTCGGTAGTAGTTTTTCTTCCAGCAGTGTGAACGTATTGTCGTACATGATCGAAGGGGGTGTGGGCACAGAACCTCTATAGTGTTGGCGGAGCGCTTGCTGAAACAGTGCTTTCGTATCGAATGGCAGCGTACTACCGACACGAATGTCGTGGAGTTCGGCGGACTCTTCGCCGTCTGCTTTCGTCATCTTGACGCACAGTGCGACGGCGGTGCCATGCTTCACCTTCGGGAAGAACGACCTCGGGCAACGCAACGTTTCTGTCGTGTTGTTGAATGTGGCCTTCAGGCCCACGTTCTTGTGGTACGTTCCTACATAGACGTCCATGTATTCGTTCTTCCCTGTGCAGACAGCCATGGTTCCAAAGACACTGCCAAAGGTTGACATGGGGGCGAGGTGAGGCGAGGCAAAGGCGCGGTCAAACAATGCTTCGTATTGGTGAAGGTAGTTTATTGCCGTCAACAGATCGGTCTGTCGAACAAACCCGGGCGCGAAATGCACTTGAAACCCGACACGCATGACGAGTGACAGAGGGTCTTCCATCGGCTCGTTGACGCAGTGTCCGGGTTCTTGCGTGCCGTGTGGCCGGTCGCACAGAATGTTATTACGCGTCGTCACCGCGAACAAACTGTTCTCGTCCGAAGAGCGCACAATGGGATAATCCAAATACGATCCTTTCGTCAACCGTCTTGTGGCGACGACACGTTTCCCTTGAATCTCACTGCTCTCGATTCGAAAGTCCGTCTCCGGTTGCAACAGGTACGCGTGTCGCTGCCATTCCTCAAAGGCTCGCCGATCCTCCGAAATGTCAGCCAAAGGCCTTTGCACATGCCCATTCGGCAAGAGCGGGATCTGCACAGTTTGGCAAAATGGACAACGCATGCCATCGACGACGGGGTTGTCCTCGACCTTGGCGAGTTTCTTCATCTGGACCAACGTTGGGTTCGTTTCTCGCCCTTTTAAGATTCCCCGGCGACACTGGCCACACAAACGCTTGCCGCACTTGCAACCCCAGGCGTCTGTCCCGCATGTCATTTCTTCGCAAAGCGCGCATAACTGTCGCGCCTTCACGAACGCCGCGAACGCGACGGCCTGCTGCTCTTGGTCAGGGTCGGTGGTCTCAGGCATGCTGTTCAGCGTCTCGACGGTGCCCTGGTGCACGTCCAGCAGCAGCACGTACCAATGTCCACTGGCGACGAACGTGGGGAAAATTAACGTCTTCCGGACGCCGGCTTTGGTCGCCTGGGAGTACAATCGTTCGAATTCGGACGTCCGGAGGTTTGTTCCAGCGGGAAAAACATACAGTTCCGGACGAGCGCGCCGCCGGAAGGTGCCGACAAGCATGTCGATGACCCGGCCGCTGACGTGTCGGTTCTGCGTCATCGACTGCACATCTGCCTCCGCGAGCGTATAATTGAGTCCCCGTACGTTTGGAAACGGCGTCAAACAGGTCGGAGGACGAAGTCGCGCGGCCTCGTCGAGCGTGTTCTGCACGTACTCCGAGACAGTGGCCCCAATCAGCAACGGCGCATCGATCTCGACATCGTCGCCTCGTGCAAGAAGGTCCCCCAACATCGTCGACGGTGGAAGTGATGTCAACGTGGCCACGATCTCTTTGACGGTGTGGTTCAGTACGGCAAATCCTTGGACGCGAAGAGAGAAATACCGCGTCAATGCCTGCTCCACCTCCAGCGGCAAGACGTCTTGTTGATTCTTCTTTTTTTGAACAATGTGTGGGAACAGGGTCGAGATGATCCCCAGAACCGTATACAGCCAGCAGGTATTTTTTCGTTGGGTGAAGAATGGGCGTTGCACGGCTGCTGTCGCTAATAAACCGACGGTTGTTTTTTTTCTTGTTGCCGCCTTGGTTTTTTTTAAGAATTTTTTTCTTGTAGGTTTTTCTGCTTTCTTCTGTCGAAAAAACGATGGTCCGTAGGATAAAAACAATTCCTCGCCTTCCTTTATCGCTCGTGTCGTGACGATCGCGCCGCTGCCATTCTTGTCCATCGCGACGTTCGCGTTTATTGGGTCATGCTGACATTTGTGCAATCCATTGAAGCATTCACTGCCGTCCACGACGATGTTCCCCGACAACTGCATACAGTACCCGTGCTTACCCCGTTCTTTAAACCATTCTTTAAAGTCGGGATCGGTTTTTGAGAGTAGGTCGCCTTCGTAATACCCGAGAAGAACCCCTTTTTCAAACGCCTTGGCCGCGACGAGGCCGTCCCCTCCACCGGAGATAATGCTACGCTCTATCGAAAAATGCAGACGGTCTTTGTAGTTGACAACGGTCACCGAATGGCTCGTCCGACGACTTGTCCAATTCGCAGGGTCTCTAAGGGGGAACAAACCAGACGATAGACAACGATCCCGGAATTCAGGAGACCATTTATGAAGTTTCCGTTCGATATTTGTCCGGACGGTGCGTAGATTGATGTGACTCATATTGACTTTTAAGAGGTTCCTGCGCATGCCTTGCTTCGCTAAGATCAAGGTATTCAGAAGAATGTCCAAGTGATCGTAAAGGACCCACTGTGCACCTGGTACAGGTGCCGTCGTCAATTGCACGAGTGGGAAACGGTAGTCTTTACGCACGAGAAACATCGCCTGTGTGCTCGCACACATTGTCTTCGGTGTACCGATAGCGCAAACATGGGCGGGCGGTGCCTCCTTGGGATCGGTCCTTGGAAATAATCGACCGCATATTTTGCAGTACGCTCCACGGATGCATGTCTGGACATGGCTCTTTAATGAAGATACGCTTTGGTGACAAAGTTCGCACAGTTCCTTGGAATTCTGCAACCCCAAAAGAGCGTTGGCCGCATCGTGCGAGTCCAACACTTTGGGCTTTTCTGGAGGAGTCAGTGTTTCTTTCGCGGTCTCTTCCAAAGTTTCGTTCGTGGCCTCCAAGCACACTTTTTCTTTTTCTAGCGGCTGAAAGGTAAAACTATAGTTTCTTTTTGCCACTACTGTCTTGGGGACTGTCCCTATCTTCGACTTCAACGGGACGCTGCACACTGGACACACCACATTTCTCTGTAGAACGTGCGTGTACAAGAGCGGCGATATTTTACGGACATGGCCATGTTCGCACGAAAAGTCAACACGGAAAAATGCGCCGGAGTATGAAGCCTCCGGTTTCGCCTTCGCAAACGTTTGCCTAATTTCTTGGACATGAACCGGCATGGTTTGAATATTATATATATATTGTGGTGGCTTGATGGCTTCGAAAGAAAGGATTGCAGAAAGAGGAGATGGCGCCTATCCTTAGGTCATGCAGATGGATGCAGTGACGTTCCCAAAGGTACTAAAACGGAAAATGATGAAGTGGTGGTTGGTCGTAATCAATGCGTCAGCATTAAAAAGAAAGAATGATGACGGAACATTTTGCATTTATTTATACATACATTAGCATTGAAGAACTATCTGCAAATTTTGCATATGTAGAAACGTGGCCACGTGTTCTATATCTGCACCTATCTGCATTTGTTTCACATTTCTCTTTCATCGTGGCAGACAAGAATACAAAAGTACTACAAATAAGATAATATACGTTTAATGAATGGCTGCGACCTGCCATGCCATTGGCGCGAAAATACATATTCTTCTATTACGAGCGGACGGACGGACGGACGGACGGACGGGTACACACACACACATATTCCCGGACATGACACATATTCCCGGACATGATGCGAATATGTGTAGAGAAAGAGAAAGGAGAGTTGGAGGTTGCCCCCCATGAACAGAATCGTCGTCAAAGGAGCGATCCATGGCGTATTCACGCGATCACAATGCTTCCCTTAAACTCTCTGACCGACAAGTGTTTCAGGTCCAAGACGCAGTCAAAAAGTTCTCCGACGGTTCCGCGCAACAAAGACTGGGCACCTTTAGTCTAAGACAAGTGTCCGTCTGTTTTTCACAATCGGAGATGATGCTTAGGTTCGATAATCGGAAAGAAAACGTTATCCTCCCGTACCACGAAGATGTTTGCGGCATGTTCATGGTTGGTGGTCGCACTCTATGGGAGGTCATCGCTGAGATCTGTCAGTCGTCCTGCCAGTCGTATGTCATGGTGGATTCGTACGACAACGAACTCGAAGACAAACTCGCGTTTCTCTACACGCTAGTCACAACAGAGTATTTTGATCGTCAGGGCTATTACGACACGGAACTGACAACGGCATTTTTAACGTTCTTGGATGGCAATCTCCGTGCACATAAGAGTGTGGTGTTTAAAGTGAAACAATTACTGGCCGGTCTTCCGGACGTGGAAATTATAAAGAAGAACAACGTGGTCGGCATAGTGGCGTTCCATCGGCTGTTGTCGGCGAAATGTATGCAACAGGATGTGTACCTTCAGTTGAAACGGCAGTTTCTGTCGGCTTTCCTGTGTGAGGCCGGCGGGGCATCGTCCGACGTCGAGACGCAATCGCAATGCCCAAACGTGCTTTCACTGGCGTAGGTGCAATACAGAAACCCATCGTCATCTTTCAATTCTTCGTAGACGGACGACATGAGTGTAGTCGCGGGAACCAAGGTCTCGTTGCCCACGAAGATGTACAAGGCAATCTCGTGGGATAGTTTCAACCGTCCTCGAATCACGGTGAGAAAATTCGCGAAGTTCAACGTGGCGGGGACGAGGAACTTGTTCCGATCGATCGAGGCCAAGACTTTCTCCGTGTGGCTTTTTTCGACAATCACGGGGACTCGCGCGGGATATTTGCTAATGATCCGGCTGGATTCATCCCGCCGTTTTTTTAAATCGTACTTTGCTTTAAACATGATGTATACTTATTTATTGTTTTTACCCTTAGAAAAAAAAATTAAGCAAGCCACTCGTCACCGTCGTCATCATCCGAGTCCGACAAGGATGTGTTCGAGTCCAATTCTTCTTCTTCGTCCGAGCGCCCGGTATCAGAGGACGACGACGACTCGTCCAACTCGTGCCCGTCGACATCGTCTACGTCCTCTTCCTCTTCCTGGACGCTCGAGTCTTTGCGGAACGCGTCGACGTCGAACGCCGGGTGCGTGACGATCATCCGCGTCCCGTACCCCACAAACTGATGCAACTCGGACGGAAAGAGCACCTCGCTAGGGAACGGTTTTTTGTGGTTGCCGGCAAAGTAGACCGTGTATTTACCACACAGCAGCACGGGATGGCAACGCATGGCTGCGGTGATCTTCCCGTGAAAACTCTTTTCTTCCCCGGAGGACGAGTACTCGACCCCGTCGGCAATCATTCTTTCGTAAAGGTGACCGGGAAGGGTTTCAGCACACTCTGCACTTTGAGGAGCGAGGAACACGCGAGATAGATCGCGGAGTACGGCGCGTCTTGTTTGGTTCGCTCGATGTCGACCTCGTACGACGTTGGCACGCTTCCGGTGCAAAAGTCTCGTTGGACGGTCGAGTGCTTCGAGGCTTGCCACACTTTCGTGAGAGAGTACGACCAACCGCGGAAGAAAAACGTTTTTCGGGACTTCCGACGCACGGCTGTGGGCGTCACCAAGAGTTGGGGGGGCTTGGCGACCGGGATGTCGCGGTGGTGGGAGATGCGGATGCGGGAGACGTCCGGGTGGCCGGACACAGACAAGTTGACCTCGCCGACCTTTCTCTTTTTGTCGTGACGAAGTCGATACGAGCCGTCCAAGTCAAACGTTTTCCTCGTGCGGGACGCCTCGTCGTAGAAAAAATCGATGCTTTCTTCGTCCTCCGTCACCGACTCCCAGTCTTTCTTGGTGCGAAAGAATTCGAGCAGGGTTTCGTAGAAAATCTTCGAGACGCCGTCGGGTGGTGATCCGTAGAGACGCACTTTGACCGTGCTCGTCGGCGTGGTCTCGAGGTTCACACTGTCCAGGACCGCGTTCACGGGCACCGAGAGATCCGGTGGAATGTCTACCCGCAACATCTTTTTTGTATGCTACATGGGTATTTATTTCGTCCGAGGTGACCGACGGTGTGGGTATACCGGGCGAAAGACTACCAAAAAAAAAGTAAGTATGTCTTTACTTAGTCTTTACTTACATTTGTACGCACCGTAATGCCGATGCGTAATCGGATGACAGCCCCAGGCCAACGCACAATAATTGGATGCGAAAGGATTTCCTTGGAATGGGTATTTGTACGTTGTGGTTGTCCATGTATCACGAGTCTTAGCCTTGCAAGATCCTCCACAGGAGCAGCCGCTCTTGCACTTCCTCCCTGGTCCACTGGTCGAGCACCCGATTTGGAAGGTGTAGTTTTTGTGCCCGTTACTGATCAAACTCTTACATTCGAAGGATGAATTGCAAAATTCTCCTTTTCCACAATCGCCCCAGTTGCGGCACGCTTTACATTTTCCACCGCAGGAGATACCGGACGCACATTTCTTACTGTAGCCGTCTTGCTTGTACCCCCGTCCTCCTGAACACCCTACCTGTGCTCCGGTGACCCCCCCGACACCGAGCAAACTCGTGCATTTGAACGATTGGCAAAATTCTCCTTTTCCACAATCGCCCCAGTTGCGGCACGCCACGCATTTCCCGCCGGCACTGATGCCGGACGTGCACTTCTTACTGTACACGTCTTGCTTGTACCCCCTCCCCCCGGAGACGCCGACTTGTGCTCCGGTGACCCCCCCGACACCGAGCAATTTCGTGCATGTGCGGTCAATGCAGAGCGGAGTAGCATTTCCCTTAGCATCCTTCACGCCCTCGCAGTCTTTCGCGCCCACGCACTGTTTGCAAAATCCACCACAACTGATGCCACTCTGGCACTTGACCGAGTATCCATCGGACAAAGTCAATTGACCTTGGCCACTCTTTCCACCACTGCACCCGACTTGAAGACCAGTCTTTTTGCCATTGGCCAAGAGTTTTTTGCATGTGAAATCAGCATCGCAAAACTCTTTTTTGCCCGGGGTCCGATCACAGTCGCCCCAGTTGCGGCACGCCACGCACTTTCCGCCACACGATATGCCACTCTTGCACTGCTTGCTAAACCCGTCCTGGTTTTTATAACCGCGCCCGCCACTACACCCCACTTGGGCCCCGGTGATGTCGCCGACTTTTGCGAGGGCCTTGCATTTGTTTGCGACACACACTGGCTTGGGAAAAGGGCCGCCGGACTTTGCCGGGGGAAACAATGATTTGCACGTGCTATCGTCGCAGCATTGACTCCAACATTTCGATTCATCGGGGCAGTAGTACGCCCCAATCCAGTCGGCTTTCTTTTGCTTGCATTTACCCTTGCAACACTGGGTCCCTTTGCCGGTCACCAAATCGTGGTCGGCGCAGTCGGGCCCCGCCTTGCACGACTCGCCTGTTTTTGCGCACTTGTTTGGCCACCACGTGCCGGACTGTTGGAAGGCGACCTTCTCAACGCCGGCCCCCCGGTCGGCCAAGCACCCGGCCGAGTTCGCTCCACAGCCGCAGAACGTGGCCTGGACTTTAGCACACTCCAGTTGGCAGGCTTGTCCGCCCTGGCTGGCACTGCCGCACACGTTTTTCTTCGGTGTCACGTCGTAGTTCAATTTTTTGCTCGACGGTTTGTAGAGGACCGCGGACAGTACCAGCCGTCCCTTACTGTCCACTGTTTTCTTGGAACCGTCCACATTGCACGACAGAAATTTTGGATCACCGCACCCACGCTGCTTCATGCAAGTAAAATAACCTTCCTTGGTCGCGTTCGATTTATGGCAGTACTCGTGTTGCTTGACACAGCACGTCTCTTGGCAGTCCGCTCCACCCTGGCTCTCACTGCCACAGGCGTTCTTCTTGCCCGAGACGTCGTAATTCAATGTCTTGCTCGACGGCTTGAAGAGGACGATCTGCCGTCCCTTGCTATCCACTGTGGTCTTTCCACCATCCAGACTGCATGTTCGAAACTTCTTGTCGCCACATCCGCGCTGCTTCATGCACGTAAAGTAGCCTTCTTTTGTAGAGTTGCTGGCATGGCAGTACTCGTGCTGCTTCACACAGCATCCCGTCAGGCACAGTCCCCCGCCCTGCTTGTCTGTGCCACACTTGCCGTTCTTGCTGTCGAAGATCCCAAAGTCGCTGCATGGCAAATCGTTGGGGTAGCAGTTTCTTTCTTTCGTGGAGGAGCACACCTTCATCCCCCGGTCCGTGTAACACTTTTTGTTCGCCCCGCCACCGTTTTTCCGGCAATACTCGAGGATGTCCGTGCACGTGCGGTTCGCAGTGCATGTTTTGCCGCTGGGGCAGTCGGCATTGCCGACGCACTCCACACAGTACCCTCCGCAGGACTGTCCACTCTTACATTGCTTGCTAAAAGCGTCTGCGGCCGCTCCGGCGCCACCACTGCACCCGACCTGCGCGCCCGTTTTGAACCCGTTCTTTTGGTTCGTCTTGGTGCTGTTGCCCGTCAACAATTTGTCCACGGACTGTCGACCGGACTCGGCGGCTTCGGCCGTCTTTTTCAGCAACGATTTCTTGGCCTCGGCGACGCTGACGCAGTAGCCACCGCACGACACCCCGGATGCACATTGCTTGGAAAAGGCATCGGCTTTGG
>Ga0209533_1003970_pt1 | contig 12943 bp, 10 predicted proteins | sample COG_04_FD_184748 | JGI IMG/M metagenome (GOLD analysis project Ga0209533, IMG submission 184748) | Pelagic Microbial community sample from North Sea - COGITO 998_met_04 (SPAdes) (version 2) | ecosystem: Environmental > Aquatic > Marine > Neritic zone/Coastal water | place: Helgoland, sampling... | reverse complement strand
TAAGGGCTAATTCGATTGAATGGCTAGAAATTCAGAAGGAATTCTTTGAGAAGGTTTTTATTCCAACTCTTAAGAAACATGTAAAGCCAGGTGATGTCCTAGTACAAGTAGGCGATACGTTTGACAATAGACAATCAATTAATATTAAGGTTTTAAGTTATGCAGTTAATCTGTTTGAAAGATTAGGTGAAATTTTACCAGTTCATATTATTTGTGGTAACCATGATATTTGGGCTAAAAAATCAAATGAGATCACATCAATTGATAGTCTTAAGTGGATCCCAAATATACAGATCTATAAAGAGCCTAAATTAATGGAATGGAATGGTCGTAAGATTTTAATGATGCCATGGCGCAGAGATGCTGATCATGAAGCAGAAACGCTTGCAGATTACCCAACAGCAGAAATAGTATTTTGCCACTCAGAGGTAAGAGGGATCTATTTAAATTCTAAGGTTAAGAACCAACATGGAACTGATAGCAACATCTATACTAAATACACTAGAGTTTTCTCTGGTCATATTCATTATAGACAAGAAAGAGATAGGTTATTAATGGTCGGGACTCCATATCAATTAACAAGGTCTGATGCTAATAATACAAAGGGCTTCGATTTAGTTGACTTAGATGACATGTCAGAGACTTTCTTTGAAAACCACATATCACCTAAGTTCATGAAGTATAATGTCACACAACTCTTTGATATAACACTGGGTGCATTTAAAACACAGATAGAAAACAATTTTGTAGATCTTTATGTTCCTAGTCAAATTGCAACATCAAACGCATTATCAAGACTTATAAATAAGATACAAAATATCAGTCGTAAATTAGAACCTAATATTTATCAAGAAGATAATTATATTGATAAAGATTTTCATGACATTGATGAGATAGAAGAAATGTATAAGAATTACAATATACTTAATCTATGTAATATGTATGTTGAAGGAATCGGCGGTGATGAAGAAACGAAACAAAAGGTAAGAGATAAGCTACAACAGCTCTATACAAAATGTGCATATAATTACGATACTGAAAGATGAGAATAGACTATATTGAATTTAAGAACTTTGCGTCTTATGGAAACCAAAAACAAAGAATAGAATTTGATCAAGATAAATCAGAATTATTTTTAACATTAGGTAAAAACGGAGACGGTAAAACTACAATAGCAAACGCTATCATATATGCATTATATGGTAAGGTTGAAGGTGTTAAACTTTCTGATCTTCCTAATAGAATCAATAAACAGCTAGAAGTTAAAATCGGTGTTCAATGTGGCGCTATGAAAATTGAAATTGAAAGGGGCTTAATGCCTACTAAGTTTTCAGTGATGATTAATGGTGTTGAATTTGATAAAGCAGGTAAGAAATCTGTACAAGACTATCTTGAAGAAGAAGTTTATGGTATACCTTACCATGTATTTAAGAATATTATTATCTTATCGATCAATGATTTTAAATCATTTTTAACTATGAGTAATACTGATAAGCGCCAGATTATTGATAGGATGTTTGGCTTCTCTATTCTTAATGATATGCAAAAGCAAATCAAAGATGAACGCAAGCAGGTTAAGATGGATATTGATAGTTATGAATCTGAGTTAAGTCAGCTACTAGAGTCTATTAAATCAGTAAGAGGTAAATTAAATACATTACTAGAAGAGACTAGTGTAAATAATAAAACAGAGATTTTAGAATTAAAAGAATCTCTTGTAACATTAAATGAGACTGCTAAAGAATTAGGAGTTAATAGAGCAGCAATCGAATCTGAATTGGGCATTAAAAGAACTAGCTACGAAGAGATTAGAACTACAGCATCTGGATTGAAACATGAAATTGATGATCTTAAAAAGAAATTAGCTCTTTATGAAGCAGGGCAATGTCCAACATGTGAAACCCATCTAGATTCAGAATGGCATCTAGAACAAAAAGATAGTTTTGTTAAAGCAATTGAAGCTGAGACTATTAAGATTAAAGAACTTAAAGGAGAGATGGATCTTATTACAGAGTCCACAACTACTTTAAAAACTGAGAAAACCACCATTGATGCTGGAATCTCAGATATTAAATATAAAATGCAATCATTTAAGTCAGAGCTTATAAAATTAAAAGGCACCTCTGGTAATGGTCAGTTTGAGCATCTTAAAACTTTAATTGAAGAGTTTGAAACTAAAGAGGCTACAAAATCTAATAAGAAAGATTCGTTAAACGCAGACTACCACTTTATGGAAATCATAGAGCAGGTATTAGGCGAAGATGGAGTTAAGAACCTTGCAGTAAAAACTATTCTACCAGGTTTAAATTCTAATATAGCAGCAATGGCATCAACAATGCACTTACCGTTTCACATTAGATTTGATGAAAAGTTTGATTGTATTATTAATCATTTAGGTGAAGATATTAATCCAATGACACTTTCGACTGGTGAGAGAAAGAAAGCAGACTTTATTATTATCATTGCAATTATAAAAATATTAAAACTAAGATTTCCTCAATTAAACTTATTATTCTTAGATGAGTTACTAAGCTCAGTAGATCATGATGGTGTTTATAATATCTTAAAGATCTTAAATCAGGTCATTAAAGAAAACAAGATAAATACATTTGTAATCAACCATACTGTGTTACCACACGAGATTTTTGATAAGAAAATACAAATATACCGTGAGAATGGTTTCTCTAAATTCACTATTGAAAATATAGAGTAGCATATTCTATGATATATAATAAAAAAAACTTTTAATGAAACTATTTAATTTTAATCAATTTATAAATGAGGCCAAAACCGTAAAGACTGTAGGCCCTTATAATCCTAAATTAGACAAGGCTGCAGATATCATTGCAGCTTTTATAAATAAGAAAACAGGCAATAGCTATAAGAAATTCCCATTCATTGTAATCAATACAGTTGATGGTATTACATCAGAAGGTATTGCTTTTTACTCAAGTAAAAATGATTCAATGTTTAGAGTTATTGGACCTAATAATAATACACCTGGTGTTGTAGGTTCATTAGAGTATTCTTCGGACCATGCAAGTGGAACTGTAGATTTTAATCTAAGCTCTGAAAAGTTTCCAATTATTAAACTACTACATGAGTTTGCACTCTTAATAAATGACACTGCTTATGCTAATGCAGTCTCTGAAGCAATGGAAGTTGTTGAAGAAAAATCAAGTTATGCATTTACTAGTAAAGAAATTAAGGAAGTTGAAGGTCATTTAGCTGCAGGAACTCCAGCTACTCAAATAGCTGAATTAATGGGAGTACCTTATAGAGCTCTTATTAAACTTAAAAGGAATTTAAATTCAGTAGAAGGAAAGCCAGCAGTAGAAACTGCAAATGAGACTACTTTAATGGATGATGTTAAATTCCTAGAAGAGACTATGGAAGATATTTACCAAATATCAAGAAGAGTGGGCGCTGGAGCATTTAATTCTCTATTTATTTCAGGTAGAGCTGGTACTGGTAAAACATATAATGTTGAACGAGCACTTAAAGATGAAGGTTTAGTTGATGGTGAAGATTATGCAATGGTATCTGGTGCAGCATCAGTTATAATGATGTATAAAAAGTTCTATCAATACAGAACTAAGACATTGGTCTTTGATGATTGTGATGCAGTATTTAGAGATGAAAATGGTAGAAACCTTTTAAAGGCAGCCCTAGATACTAAGGCTGTTAGAAAAATATCTTACTTAAAGAAAACTAACGCAGTATTTGATCCTAAGGATTTTGAAATGGATCCAGAGGGAGAATTCAATGCTTTAGAAAATGGAATAGTCCCCAATACTTTTGAATTTGCAGGTAGAGTTATATTTATTTCAAATCTAGCAAAAGATAAGGCTGATCCAGATGGAGCAATACGTTCTAGATCTATTCTTATAGATGTAAATCCAAGCGATGCTACTCTTATGGAAAGAATGAAGTTGTTACTTCCTCATTTAGAGCCTAAAGAAATGCCACTTACTGAGAAAGAAGAAATATATGAATTCATGAAAAGCGCAAAGGATATCTCAATGAGAACTTTTGTTAAAGCTGCTGGATTTAAAATGGCTAAGCTTCCAAACTGGAAAAGAATGGCACAAAGGTACATATAATAAAATAAATATATAAATATATGGCATCATATAATTTACGTTTTAATAAAGATGATAGTGTTGTAAGACATGTAATCGTTGGTTTGTTAGCAGACTTAAATTCAAAATTAAGTTTTTGGAGACAACTTACTGCAAATGAACGTACTATTGTGGACGTTCCATTTTATTATGCAGTTGCTGGTGATGAAAACTTCTTAAGAGATAACTTTTTGTTTAGTACAATGAATGGTGAGAATTGTGATCCGGATCCAACTGTGGCAGATGGTAATTATGATAAAGTACCAAGGGGTGTTGTTAATTTAACAAGTATTGCAGTAGATCCTTCTAAATTAGTGAATAAGAGAAATCTAGGTCACTATAATATGCTTACTCCATCTGGAGAATTTAAAGGTTTTGTTGCAGAGTTTGAAATGATTCCAGTTACAATAGGCGTTGATATCGAAATTGTGCTATCAAGCCAATTGGATATGTTTAAAGTTACTGAAGCTATTATTAAAAAAATGTACAAGGCAAACTTCTACCACGTAGATGCTGGACATTTAGATGAGGGTACTTATAGAATCTCTTCTGAATATTCAATGCCAGATGATTACACACAAGAACGACCAATTGAATATGGATTTGATGATAAGTCAAATCATAAAGTTACATTTAGTTTAGATATTAATTCATTTATTCCTTCATTTGATTTCGAAGAGGATATTTACACTAAATTTACTAGAAAGGATTATGCCAATGGTGCAATCTATGGTAATTATGGAGATCCAAATGGATATTTACCATGCCTATCAGCTGGTGCAGTATACTATGATGAAGATGGAACAGTTTGGGAATGTAATGGAGACGGACTTTGGGTTAAAACACAAGAATCTTATATACCTATTGCATCTGATCTAGTTGAACCTTATGTTGAAAATATAAGTCTAATTAAAACTAGTCGTAGAAAGGCAGAGGATAATAGAATGACAACTCTTGGTAATTCAACATTAACAAAACCAGTAGACACTGAATATGAAAAGCCGCTACTTGGTGATTCATATAATGTAATTGGTCGCGACCTTCCATTTAAAGAATAAAAACTAGGATATATAAAAAAACAAAAAATCTTAATAGAGATGACAAAATCAAACAAAAACATAATCTCTCCGGTACTAAAACATAATCATGGATTTGTTTTTCATGTAGCTGGACAGAATTTTAAAATGACAGGAAATGTTGTTGAGCCCTTTAATGAATCTCATTTAGGCTTTAACACACTTGTCAATGCAACCAACTTATTTACTATTAATGAGAGTGGTATTGAATTTTATTATGACTTTAATTCAAAAACTAAAGTTAGTAAAGTAGATGAGTCTGCACTTGCAAACTTTGATACAATGACTATATTAAATAAAAAGTTAGAATTTTTAAATGAATCTAAAAAAGCAACAGTATCAAAACCAGAAGCTACTTCTGAGATTAAGTCTGAAATTGCACTTTTAGAATCTAACTTAGCTGAAATTAAAAGAGGGCCACTGGCAATACATTTTAGATATGTAGCTAATGAGAAAGCATTCTTTACAAATAATTCAGAAATACTAGTAGAGTCAATTACTGAATTTGCATTCAGTGCAGGTCAAATTAGATATGAAGATAAACCTTTATTTGAAGCTTTTGATTTAGCAGCTAATAACTTTGATAGTTATAAGATCTTAGATTTTATAACAGAATCGCATGATGGTGATGTAAGAGTATTAGCAATACGAGCTGATGATAATATTTATGTTTGTAGAATTAATGAAGCTACTAAGTTAGTTAATTTTCAAAGAATGTTAGCAGATGAAGCAATTGAGTATGTTGTAGAGCAAACTGGAAAAGATATTACTTTTATGGTTGAGGATATACTTGAATCATTTAAAGTAAGAAAAGCTGAAAGAAACGCTAAGGTTCAATTAATGCATGAAATGATTGCATTTTTAAAAGACCAAAAGGGAAGACTAGATGAGGCAGATATAAATATACCTGAAATCAAACAAGCAGATGTTTTATTAAACTCTGAAATTGCAAGAATCTCAGAAGAAATTTCAGCATTAGAATCTGAATCTCTTTTAGGAAGAAGCGAGGGTTATGTTACTGCAACTCTTAAAAAACAATTAGAAGGTATTACCGCAGGTACTGAATTAAAGGTTGATGCATTAGAATATACTGCAGCATCTAAAGATGATTTATTAACAGTGTTCGTACAGGATGAGCCACTAAGAATAGAGAAGTTCTTAATTGAAATGCCAACTAGCGAATTAGCTTAATAAACTAGCTGGTACTCTATATAAAATTAATAAGGAAGCCCGTTTGGAAACAAATGGGTTTTTTTGTGTATAATAGTAAAATAACACATATATAACGTGGCAAGAAAGAAGAACTATTTAAATAATAAAGACCTTTTCAATGAGATTGTAAAGTCTAAGGAGTTAGATAAATTAACTCCTACTGCAGAAAAGATGTTTATTCTTTTAGCAGAGCGTACTATAAATAAACTAAGATATGTTAATGAAGATGATCGTAATGATTGCCTGCAATTTGCACTACTAGATTTATTAAAATACTGGAGAAACTTTAATCCTAAGTACCCTAACGCATTTGCATACTTTACGGAGATAGCAAAGAGGGGTTATGCTAAAGGTTGGAATAAAATACATCCAGTAAAATATAAAGGCACTATGTCTATTGATAGGGTTAATACATCTGGATCAGATAGTGAGGGTGGCATGTTTAACATATAAATGTCAATAAAGAACCTACAACCTAATAGCAACTCAGGATTTATACAAGGTTATTTTACACCTAAAAATCCAGAAAAGTATATAGGACCCATGCCAATCATATTTAGAAGCTCATGGGAGCGTAAGTTCATGATAATGTGTGATACTAAAGATAATGTAGTTAAGTGGTCTAGTGAGCCTGTAACGATTAAATACATATGGTCTTTTGATAAAAGAGAACATAAGTACTATCCAGATTTTTATATGAAGACAAAGTCGGGCGATGGATTTGAAGAGTTCTTGGTTGAGATTAAACCAGAAGCTCAGATTAAAAAGCCTAAACCACCTACTAAAAATTCACAAAAGGCTCTTAAGTCCTATAAGTTTTTGGCAGAGCAGTTCATTAAAAACCGTGATAAATATGTATATGCTAAGGCATGGGCAGAAAGTAGAGGATGGAGATTTATAGTCTTAACAGAAAGGACGCTAAAGTAAAATGGGCAAAATAAAAGAAGATATAAAAAAATTAGCTAAGGACGCTGGTAGCAAATCAAAAGCTCTTAAAGAGGCTAGGGCCTGGTATGATAAGGGTTCTACCTCAATGCGAGATAATACGATTGTTAAGACTACAGATCCATTTAAAGCTGGCATGATTTATGTTTTTAGATATGATAAACCTAAACACATGGCAACACTACCATGGTGGGATAAGAATCCAGTTGTTTTAGCATTAGATGCAACAGATGCTGGAAATGACTGTGGTATTAATTTAAATCTATTGCCAGTAGATGTTAAAGAAGATATGTTAGATTTAATCTATGAAAAATTAAAAGGTATGATTAAGTCGCAAACTTCTGGGGTCCGAGCAAATAATGCTAAGATACAGAGTGCGATTAAACTTGATTATAAAAGCGCCAAGAGGTTTTTAGACCAATATGGCTTAGGATTTGCTATTAGACAATATATACCAAATCTTAAAGGAAATCAAAAAGTAGTTTCATATGAAAACTGGGGAAGGATTGCACTTGTGGACTTTTTAGAACTAGAAGGCATCACAATTAACGAGCTCAGAAAGCAATACAGTAACTACTTAAAGAATAAAGATATATAATTAGAACACAATAATAAGATAGTATGGCAGGATTCACAGAAAATAGAAACGGACCGTTAAGTACCAACAGCAGGCCTTTTAGCATTTCTAATGCTTTAAAGACTCTTTCCTCGTTTGGTATGAGATATGATGATCTCGTTCTAAGGCAGTCACAAGCAATTGGGCCGATGGAAGCAGAGATCGGTTATGGTCAGATAAACCCATTAGGGCTAGACTCGGATGATATCTATGGAGCATTTGCTGCAATGTCAATGACTGACATTAATCTTAAGAAAAATATTCCATTCTTTGATACTGCATATTCTGGTAAAAGAGATGAACTTAGAAAGTTTTCACAGAACGATGAGATTGAAGATATCTTAGATATTCTTTGTGATGAGACTATTGTTTATGATGAGAAGAACTTCTTTTGCCAACCAGAAATACTAGGTTTAGATATTTCAGACGAAGTTAATAAAGACCTTAATAAATATTTTAGACAGATCTATTATTATTTTGGATTTAATACAGACCAATCAGCTTGGTACTACTATAGAAAATTCTTAGTAGATGGATATTTATCATTTGAAATTATTTATTCCCCAGACCAAAAGGAAGTTATCGGCTTTAAAGAGATTGACCCAATAACACTTATACCTGGCTATAACCACGATGATGGCAAGAAGGTTTGGGTACAATACAAAGATGATCCAATTAAAGAGAGAAAGTTATATGACTCACAAATCATTTACATTTCATACTCTTCAATTACAACTGCAAGTAGAGTATCTTATGTAGAAAGACTTGTAAGAGCCTTTAACTTATTAAGAATAATGGAACATACCAGAGTAATCTGGGCTGTAACAAACGCTTCATTTAGAATGAAGTTTATTATACCAGTTGGTGGTAAATCTAAAACAAGAGCAAGACAATCACTTTCTCAACTTATGAATTCATATAAAGAGACTGTTGATTTTGATTGGGAATCTGCATCATTACAAACTGATGGGAAGCCAATGCTACAATTTAGTAAAGAGTACTGGCTACCAAGTAAAGAGGGAGAATCTCCAGAGATTGAAACTCTTGGTGGTGAAGGACCAGAACTAAACGATACAGAAGCACTTAAATACTTCTCAGATAAATTAAAGCATGTTTCTAAAATTCCTTACTCTAGATTTATGTATGAAGATGGTGGTGGAGACTTTAACTTGGCTGCTGATGGTATGATTAGAGATGAGATTAAGTTCTCTAAATTCATTAAAAGGTTAAGATCTACATTCCAAGAAATATTAGTAAAACCACTACACATTCAAATGTGTCTTAAATACCCAGAGTTTACTAACGACCCACAATTTAAAACACAAGTTGCTCTTAGATTTAATGAAGAGAATGTATTTGCTGAATTAAAGACAATGGAGATCATGGAGAAAAGACTTGAATTTATCGGTAATATGAGAGATTCACTAATGACAACTAACCAAGAGACCATGGAGGAAGAGTATTACTTCGACCAAGAGTATTTAGTTAAAAAATATCTAAAGCTCTCAGATGACGAGATTAGAGGTAATGAGGCCGCTAAAGCTAAGCAAAAGAAAGCAGAGGCAGAGGAACCAGAGCCGGAAGATGATGGAATGGGATTCTAAAATAGTACAAGAATAAAAAGTAATATATACATTATGAAAAACATTAAAACATTTGAAGAATTTTCTGCTTCTAGAATTCAAGAAGGGTCACTTAAAGCTGGCGAAGATTCTAAAATTTATGTCGAGGACATAAAATTAGACTCAGGAGATACTATTAAATCAGCAGAGATATTGGGAGCTATTACAGCATCACAAACAGAGAAAGACTTTAAAGACTATTTTTACCGAGAATATGGTAATGATGCATTTGCCGAAGGTGAAATGGATGTTCTTTCAGCATACTTTCTTGATAAATCAGCAGAGGATGCTGAAGAAGAAAAAGAAGCAGATGCTGATGCTGAGGGAGGCGAAGAAGAGGAAGATCCATTAGCAGGTTTATAACCTAATATTAAGCTAATAATATTTACTAAAATAATAATGATATATATTAAAAATAAGAAATACACCAATTATGAAAAATAAACACAATCTGTTGATTGTTGAGAAGTCTACATCTGCATTGACTGCAGTAGCTTCTGAAAACAAGGACTATGTTTTAGAGGGTATTTTTGGTCAAATTGATCAAAAAAACAGAAACAATAGAATCTACACTGAGAGCGAATACGTTCCCCAGATTGAGGCTCTACAAGCTAAAATTGCATCGTCTAAGCTTTTAGGAGAATTAGACCACCCAACAACGTTTGATACTTCTCTAAAGAATGTATCACATATCATAGAAGAATTATTTTATGATAAAGAAACTAAAGAGGTTAGAGGTAAAATTAGACTTCTTGATACTGATGCTGGCCGTCAGGCTAAGGCGTTAGTTGATGCTGGCGTTCCTTTACAAATCTCTTCTAGAGCTGCAGGTGCTGTTGAATCTAATGGTGAAGTTAAGATCAAACAATTATTTACATATGATTTAGTTGCTGATCCTGGATTTGAAAATGCAGAGCTTATTAGAGTTAATGAATCTTATGGTTATTTAAACGATGAGACTTTATTTATTTATGAAATGCATAAATTAGTTCCAACCGTAGTTGAAAAAATCGAAAACACAAACACAAATATACAAATAAAAGAAAATCAAACCATGGCAGACTTTGTAAAGGCTGAAGATTTTAACAAGTACTCAGAGTACCTTGCAAATGAAATCAAGTCACTTAAAGAATCTATCGGAGATAAAACTGTAACAGAAGAATCCGATATTGAAAATGTAAAAGCACATAATAACCATATTGTTGAGAACGTAAAAACGTTATCAGAGTATGTTGAGTATGTTGCTGAAAAATTAGACAACTCTATTCAGTATAGTGAGCATGTTGCAGAAAAAGCAGATCAAGGTATCTCTTACGCAGAGCATGTTGCTGAAAAATTAGATGAGAGCATCTCTTATACAGAGCATGTATCTGAGGCAGTTTCTAAAGTAAAAGATTTTGCTAACTATTTAGCCGAAGCACATAACGAAGGAGTTGATACTAAAGAAAACTTAGTTGCTTATGTAGAATACTTAAAAGAAAATTTACAAGCTGTTTCTGAATATACTGAGTATATTGCTGAATCATTAAATGAAGAAGTAATCGAAGTAGCAAAAGAAGCTGGAGAAGAAGTTGAAGAAGCTGAAGCTCCTGGAAAAGATGCTGAAGAAGCAGATGATACTGAAGAAATCGAAAACATCGGTGATAATGCTCCAGAAGGAGATGTTGAAGGTGAAGATAACGGAATCGAAGCTGATGAAGTAATTGCAGGCGATGAAGAAGATCTAGAAGAAATCGGAACTAACGCTCCAGAAGGAGATGTTGAAGATGAAACTGGTGAAGCTACGGATGCAGAAGATTTAGAAGATGAATCTGATGATGTAACTACAGATGATGTACAGACAGAAGTTGAAGCTGGTGAAGGAGAAGAAGAAGCTGAAGGTGAAGATGGAGCATTAGATCCATTAGAAGCTTATAAGAATGAAATCTCTTCTAAATTAGATAAACTAGTTGAAAGCGCAACAGTTAAGAATAACGAAAACCCATCTTTCTTTAGAGTAGTATCTTCTACAACAAGAGAGAAATACAATACATTAAATGAAGCATCAAAAACTAATGTTAGAAACACAGTTTCTAAAAGAGGTTTCATGACTGAATCTGAAATTGTAAAATTAATGACTAATGCAGAATTAATAACAGAGAGCGCTGGATCAGCACCTTTCTTTATTGATACAATGCCAGCAGAATATACAACTGCTTGGGAAAACTTATCTGAAGCAAAAAAGAATCAAATAACTGCACAATCTAAATATCATACTTTAAACACTGAATACCAAGTTGCTAATTTCTGGCAAACAAGAGACTTAAGAGAGGCTCCAGTTGCAATGGAAAAAGTTGCAATGGTTACAGAATCTAAAGAAGAAACTAAGACAGTTGGTTATGATGTAAGTGGATATGCTGATGCTTTCAAGAAAAGATTCCAGAAATAAGGATATATAATTAAACAACAACAAATCGACGATGAGAGCGAAAGAAGCAGAAAGCTCACTTAAATGTCGAAATTTAAACAATAAAAACAAAAAAAACGATCATTTAAAATGGCAAATTTATTAAACGAAGCTGAGATCAAGAGTACATGGGCACCGATTATTTCGGAAGCTACAGGTATCAACGAATCTAGCAAATTAGCATGGATGTCGACTTACTGTCACAACCATAAATTATATGAAGACGCAAACATCATGTCTTTATCAAACAACCCTGGACCAATGAATATTGGTGGTATGGGCAACGTAGCATTCCCTTCAGCAATCTCTAACGGTGCTGCAGCTGGTGCAACTGGATCTGGAGACAAATCTCCAACTCTTTTACCTTTAGCTATGCAGGTTGCTGCACAAACTATTGGTTTAGATTTAGTACCAGTTATTCCTATGGCTGGACCAATGGGTCTTTTATCTTACCTAGACTTCGTATACGAAGGTGGTAGATTAGACAACGCTACTGCTCCTACTTATGTTAAGACTGACTTAGTACTTAAGGCAACTGCTGTTGGTGTTACTTCTGTTGGAACATCTAGAATTGATGGCAAAACTATCTATGAAGTTGCTAAAGTAGCAACAACTGAAATAGCTGGTGTTGCAACTCAATACACAACTGTTGCTGACTTATTTACAGCTGTAGCAGGAAAAACTATTGACTTAGTTGCTGCATTAGAAGACCATATCCCAGGATTCTCTGGAGCTGGTGTTACTTCTGGAACTGCTGCTTATGAGCCAATGAATAGAGCTGATGGTGAGAAGTTAGCTGACAAAGTAATGGGTCTTTCTTTATTCTCTAAAAGTGTTGCTGCTGAAACTTTCCAAGTTGCTGCTGCAGTTACTAGAGAGCAAGTACAAGATCTTAAACAATTCGG
>Ga0209533_1003967_pt1 | contig 12948 bp, 10 predicted proteins | sample COG_04_FD_184748 | JGI IMG/M metagenome (GOLD analysis project Ga0209533, IMG submission 184748) | Pelagic Microbial community sample from North Sea - COGITO 998_met_04 (SPAdes) (version 2) | ecosystem: Environmental > Aquatic > Marine > Neritic zone/Coastal water | place: Helgoland, sampling... | reverse complement strand
TCTGTTTGAATAATAATATCCGATGAAGTCAAATCCATTCTACCTTGATTCTGAGTTGAATAAAGGTAGCCTTTTGCGATTCCTTTCTTAGCCGATTGATAATAAATTTGATGTTTGTCTAACAACTTTTTTAGACGATTTGATTGATCCTTATTTTCATTTTTCAATACATAACTTTTATACTTTAAATTCGAATTGTCAAAAAACTTTTTAAACTCAGAATTTAATAAAACAGCATTCTTTGAAGAAATTTCAACAGTAGACAGACCCGTTGTCATATGATGCATCGCTCGATCTTTCAGCGTTAAAACCTCTCCCTCATTGGTTTGAATTCCCAACCCAGCTCGTCCATGTCCCGCTTGTTCGTAGGTCATAGCTATAGCTCCCATATAGGTTGGATAAGTGTCACCATAACTTGGATAGAGTAAATCGAAACTCTCTCTGGTAAAATACAACCATCCTTCTTTATCAAAATATTTTGCATGATTTTTTCCAATTTGAGTTTGAAAATCACGTTGCCAATCAGAAATTACTTCATGAAAAGGTTCTGCAGCAGGTGCAAAATAATAAGGATTATTGATTCCTTGTTCATGGAAATCAACATGAATGTGAGGCAACCATTTGTTATAAATAGCAATTCTTTGTGAAGATTCCACTTGAGTTGCCCATGCCCAATCTCTATTTAAATCAAACAAATAGTGATTTGGTCTACCAGAAGGCCAAGGTTCTAAATGTTCTTTCGCGTTTTGATCAACCGTATAAGGAGTGCTTTTTACCTGATTGAACCAGTTGACATAGCGATCGCGTCCATCTGGATTGATACATGGATCCATAATGACAACCGTATTTTCTAACCAATCTTTTTTATTGGTAATCAATTCATACAGCGTTAACGTAGCCACTTCAGTACTAGAAGCTTCGTTACCATGTACATTGTAACTTAACCAAACAATTGCTTTAGTATTCACCGTACTTCCTTTAATAATTCCTGATTGAGAAAGGTTGTCTTTTCGGATCGTCTCTAAATTAAGGATGTTCTCTTTGGAAGAAATATAACTTACATAAAGCGGTCTGTGTTCGTTTGTTTCTCCATATTTTTCCAATTTACATTGGAAACAGTATTGCTAACATATTTGAAATAATCAACAACTTGATGGTGTCTGGTAAAACGAGTCCCAATTTCATAACCTAAAAATTCAGAAGAAGATTGAAGAGATTGCGAAAAGGCAGAACCGAACATAAAAAAAGCAAGAAGAGAAAGTAATTTAATTTTCATATAAATTTGTATAAGATACTCAAATGTAAGCATTTTCTTATTTTTATATATTGAATACACGAAGGATTCCATAGCAATTAAACGTTAGATTCAAAAATTCACTTCCTACAACCATCAAAATAGTGTATTTTTATCAAAAATTAAAAAAGACGAAGGAGTTTACATAATAAAACTCTTAAATTCTGCTAAAACGATTGTCAAATCACCCACATGAAAGTAGCACAACTTCCTTTCGAAAAAACAGGTTTTTTCTCTAAAACTATGCTAGATTATCTTGCAAAGAAAGAAAGTATACAGTCTTTTTATAACAATTACCCCGATTTAATAGGATTTAAAAATCAGTTAGAAGAAAAAGAAAAATCATTCAATCTTGAATCTAGAAACATTTTATCGAACTCATTAGAAAAACAATACCAAGGTTTTGATGTTTCAGAAACAACCAAAAAAAATATTGCGCAACTACAACAGAAAAACACATTTACGGTTACTACCGGGCATCAATTAAACTTGTTTACGGGACCACTCTATTTCCTCTACAAAATACTTTCTACCATCAATTTAGCAGAAGAAATCTCAGAAAAATTTCCAACTAAAAACATTGTGCCAGTTTATTGGATGGCAACAGAAGACCATGACTTTGAAGAAATTAATTACTTTAATTTTCAAGAAAAAAAAGTGCAATGGAATTTAGAATCTGCTGGGGCTGTCGGACGACTTTCAACAGAAGGTTTGACCGATGTATTTGAAGAATTTTCCTCTCATTTAGGCAGTTCAAAAAATGCAAATCAACTCAAAAAACTATTTTCAGAAGGATATTTAAAACACGCCACCTTAGCCGATGCTACTCGTTATATTGCTAATGAATTGTTTAAAGAGTATGGATTGGTGATTGTTGATGGCGATGATCTTGCATTAAAAAAATTACTAGCGCCCTTTGTAAAAGATGAATTGGAAAATGAAACTTCATTTCGTGCTGTTTCTGAAACGATTGCAGCCTTGGAAAAGAATTATAAAGTACAAGTAAATCCGAGAACTATTAATTTATTTTATTTACATGAAAATTCGCGAGAACGCATCCTTTTTGAAAACGGGGTTTATCTTATAAACAATACCGATATTACATTTTCTAAAGAAGAAATTTTAAAGGAAGTAGATAAAAACCCGATGGCTTTTTCGCCCAATGTCATTGTACGCCCCCTCTACCAAGAAATCGTTTTACCAAATCTATGCTATATTGGCGGTGGCGGAGAAATTGCCTATTGGTTGGAGCTAAAAAGTTATTTTGACAAAGCAGGAGTCACTTTTCCAATTTTATTATTGAGGAATTCGGTTCAGATTGTTTCTGAAAAACAACAAAAAAAGTTAACCTCCCTAAAAATTTCGCATCAAGAGCTGTTTTTAAAACAGCAAGAGCTACTGTCAAAAAAAGTATCAGAAAATATTGAGATTGATGTAGATTTTAATCGCAAAATTAATGGTCTAAAAGAGCAATTTTTAGAACTAAAAGAAGTCGCTAAAAAAACAGACATCTCATTTATAGGTGCTGTAAATGCCCAAGAAAAAAAGCAAATCAAAGGCCTAGAAAATCTTCAAAAAAGATTGTTACGAGCTGAAAAAAGAAGACAAAAAGAATTGGTAGATCACATTACAACATTGCAAAATCAACTCCTTCCTAACCAAAGTTTAGAAGAAAGACAGCGGAATTTTTCTGACTATTATTTAGCCTATGGTCCTACTTTTTTAAACACTTTAAAGGAGGCACTAAAACCACTCGCACACCAATTTACAATCATAGAACTGTCATGAGCCAAAAAGACAAAGGACTCCATCCAAGTAATAAATTCAATAACACATATGATTTTGAGGATTTAATGCTTAAAAATCCAGCCTTAAAAAATTTTGTTACTGAGAATAAATACGGGAGTATTAGCATCGATTTTTCAAATCCAATTGCCCTAAAGGAACTCAACAAAGCATTGCTTTTCACCTTTGATAAAATAGCGCTTTGGAATTTTCCTGACCAAAATTTATGTCCACCTATTCCAGGACGATTAGATTATATTCATCATTTAGCAGATTTGCTTTCCCCCGAACTAGAAAAAGAAAAAAACATTACAATATTAGATATTGGAACAGGGGCAACTTGTATTTATCCATTATTGGGCGTCGCAGCTTACAATTGGAATTTTGTTGGTGTCGACATTGACTTGGATTCTTTGGATACTGCACAAGATATTGTCGATGATAATAATTTAGATACACATATAAAATTACGCCAACAATTAAATGAAAATCAGATTTTAAAAGGCATTTTACAAGACAATGACTCCTTTGCTGCAGTCATGTGTAATCCGCCCTTTTATAAATCGGCAGAAGAAGCACAAGGCGCTAACAAAAGAAAAAATAGAAACCTAGGAAATAGTGCCGTTCGAAATTTCTCTGGAAACAACAATGAATTGTGGTATGTAGGTGGTGAAAAAGCTTTTTTACACAACTACCTGTATGAAAGTTCTTTGTACAAAGACAAAAGTAGTTGGTTCACAAGTTTGGTGTCTAAAAAAGAGAATGTAGAAAGCATGGAGAAATCTTCCAAGAAATTAGGCGCTACTAAATTTAAAGTCATTCCAATGCGTCAAGGAAATAAAGTAACTCGAATTGTTTGCTGGAAGTATTAAAAAAATGTTTTTTAGGAGCTAAAAAAAAACCGAAGCACAATGCTTCGGTTTTTATTTTTTACTAAGATTCCTTTCGGTAGGGAATAGTGTACTTTATAAGTGGATCACTTCATCATAAGCATCAGCCACGGCTTCCATTACTGCTTCACTCATGGTTGGATGTGGATGAATTGTTTTTAAAACTTCATGTCCAGTAGTTTCTAATTTACGTCCTAAAACAGCTTCCGCAATCATGTCTGTAACACCAGCACCAATCATGTGGCATCCTAACCATTCGCCATATTTTGCATCAAAAATTACTTTTACAAACCCTTCAGTGGTTCCAGCAGCAGTTGCTTTTCCAGAAGCTGAAAAAGGAAACTTCCCTACTTTTAAATCGTAGCCCGCTTCTCTTGCTTTCGCTTCGGTCATTCCAACAGAAGCAATTTCAGGAGTTGCATAGGTACAACCCGGAACGTTTCCATAGTCAATGGGCTCCGTGTGCAATCCTGCTAGTTTCTCTACACAGGTAATTCCTTCCGCAGAAGCAACGTGTGCCAATGCCTGTCCAGGAACCACATCACCAATGGCATAATAACCCGGAATATTTGTTTGGTAAAAATCGTTTACTAATATTTTATCTCGATCTACTATAATACCGACATCTTCCAGTCCAATATTTTCAATGTTCGATTTAATTCCAACAGCCGAAAGTAAAACATCAGCTTGTAAGGTCTCCGCTCCTTTCTTTGTTTTTACAGTAGCAACCACTCCATCACCAGAAGTATCAACAGATTCTACAGAAGAATTCGTCATTACCTTAATACCCGCTTTTTTGATAGAACGTTCAAATTGTTTTGAAACATCAATATCTTCTACAGGCACTACATTGGGCATGTATTCTACAATAGTAACCTCCGTACCCATAGCGTTATAAAAATGTGCAAACTCAACACCAATTGCTCCAGAACCAACAACAATCATCGATTTGGGTTGACTTGGCAACGTCATCGCTTTTCGATAACCAATTACCTTTACACCATCTTGAGGTAGGTTTGGCAATTCTCGCGAACGAGCACCTGTTGCAATAATAATATTGTCCGCAGAATATTCCGTTAAAGTACCATCTTCAGCAGTAACGTCCACTTTTTTACCCGTTTTAATTTTTCCAAAACCATTGATAATATCGATTTTGTTTTTCTTCATTAAAAAGGCTACTCCTTTACTCATTCCGTCTGCAACACCACGACTTCTTTTAATAACCGCATCAAAATCCTTGTCGATGGCCTCCGCTTTTAAACCATAGTCATCAACATGCTTTAAATAATCATACACTTGAGCAGATTTTAACAATGCTTTCGTTGGAATACATCCCCAGTTCAAGCAAATTCCACCCAAAGATTCTTTCTCTACAATGGCAACTTTAAAGCCTAACTGAGAAGCTCTAATTCCGGTTACATATCCTCCAGGTCCACTTCCGATAATAATGATGTCGTATTTCATAATTGTGTGTGTTTTATTTTTTGGGCGTTTTCACAGGCTTTCCGTTTTATCTTTTTATGAAAAATAAAAAGGATATCACTGCAATCCTTAACGCTGGCAAATTTACTACCTTTTATTATTTTCTAAAACTAAATCTTTTTATTTATACAATCCCCGTTAAAAGACTTTAAGAATACAGATACTTCGCTTTTACATTCTCTCTGGAACTCGAATTCCAAGTAATGAAAATGCTTTTTTTATCGTATCCGCAACTTTTTTTGACAATTGGACTCTAAATATTTTTTTATTTTGATCTTCCTCTCCTAAAATAGGTACATTCTGATAAAAAGAATTAAATTCCTTGACCAAATCATAGGTGTAATTGGCAATTACAGCAGGCGAATAATTTGCAGCTGCTTGCTGAATCGTTTCTGGAAATAACGCCAATTGTTTTAACAATTCTTTCTCCTTAACGTGCAGTTCAATTGCGACAGGGCTCGCAAAATCAAAATTTGCTTTTCTAACAATGGATTGAATTCTTGCGTAGGTATACTGTATAAAAGGCCCCGTATTTCCTTGAAAATCCACCGAAGATTTTGGATCGAATAAAATACGCTTTTTTGGATCCACTTTTAAAATAAAATATTTCAAAGCTCCCAAACCAATGGTTTGGTATAATTCCGCTTTCTCAGCATCTGAATACCCATCCAATTTCCCTAGTTCTTCAGAAATATCTTTAGCAGTGGTTGTCATTTCAACCATTAAATCATCTGCATCCACAACGATTCCTTCACGTGATTTCATTTTTCCGGAAGGCAAATCGACCATTCCATAACTCAAATGAAACAAGCTTTCTGCCCAAGAATATCCTAGTTTTTTCAGAATCAAAAACAACACTTTAAAGTGGTAATCTTGTTCATTTCCAACCGTGTACACCATACCACCAACATCCGGTAGATCTTTGGTTCGTTGAATGGCCGTTCCAAGATCCTGGGTCATATAAACAGCAGTTCCGTCAGAACGCAATACCAATTTTTCATCCAAACCGTCTGCTGTTAAATCACACCAAACAGAACCATCTTTTTTTTGATAGAAAACTTCAGATTTCAAACCTTCCTCAATACTATCTTTTCCTAATAAATATGTATTGCTCTCGTAGTATAAAGTATCAAAATCGACACCTAAATTTTTATAAGTAACATCAAACCCACTGTATACCCAAGAGTTCATCGTTTTCCAAAGCGCAACAACCTGAGGGTCTCCAGCTTCCCATTGCAACAACATTTGTTGCGCCTCAAGAATCAATGGTGCTTGTTTTTTAGCTTCTTCCTCGGTTTTTCCTTCTAAAACTAATTGCGCAATTTCTTTCTTATATTCTAAATCGAACTTCACATAGTAATTACCAACCAGTTTATCTCCTTTCAAACCAGTTGATGCTGGCGTTTCACCATTTCCATATTTCTCCCAAGCCAACATTGATTTACAGATATGAATCCCTCGATCATTAATGATTTGAGTTTTATAGACTTTTTTTCCAGAAGCCTTTATGATTTCTGCAACCGAGTAGCCTAAAAGGTTATTTCGAACATGGCCTAAATGCAAAGGTTTGTTTGTGTTTGGCGAAGAATACTCTACCAAAACAGCGTCTTCATTCTCATTTACTGGTGTAAAACCGTAGGTAGCATTCGGAAAAATTGTATGGAAGAAATTTACATAAAACGCATCTTCAATAACCAAGTTTAAAAATCCTTTTACAACATTGTAACTAGTAATTTCAGCAAGATTTTCAACAAGGTACTTTCCCAGATCTTCACCGAGCTGAACAGGATTTCCTTTTTTATACCGCAACATCGGGAAAACAACGACTGTGATATCGCCTTCAAATTCCCTGCGAGTAGCCTGAAATTCCACCGTATGGATTTCAGTGTGATAAAGCGCTAAAAAACCTTCCTTTACTTTGGTTTCGATGGTATTTTGAATGTTCATTAAATACAAATAATTGAATTGCGAAATTAAACATTTTTATTTGTTTTTTTCAATGATTTTTAGTCTAGAATAATTGTATTTTTGTGGTCCAATCTGACTTCAAAAAAACGAGCTACTATTTCGCCCGTATTGCGATGATTTTAAATACCCTTTACATGCAAAAGCGCCTAGAAGAACTCCCAAAATTAGCAGAAGAAGCTAAAAAAGAAAACAAAAAATATTTTGTCAACTTACGAAAGAGAACCCCTAAGAATTTAGACTACCTGATGCAAGAATTGCATGATAAAGAGTTTCAAAAAACAGATTGTTTAACATGTGGAAATTGTTGTAAAACTACCTCTCCAATTTTTACAGACACCGATACAGCGCGAATTTCTAAACATTTAAAAATGAAAGTTGTAGACTTTCAAAACAAATACTTAGAACGAGATACTGATGATTTCATGGTCTTAAAAACAGCACCTTGCTCCTTTTTTGACACCTCCGACAACACTTGTCTAATCTACAATGTAAGGCCAAAAGCCTGTGCAGAATACCCGCATACCAATCGGAAAAAGTTTATACAAATTACCGATTTAACCATCGAAAACACAACCATTTGTCCAGCCGCTTACAATATCGTAGAAGCATTGAAAGTAAAAATTCCTTACACATACAATACCAAAAAGACACGAAGATAATTTATTCTCTTTTTCATGTTCAATTTGTTTGTAGCATTACAGTAGCAGAAGTCCACACTTAATTTATTTTTCTTAATTTAGTAGAAAATAAATCAACTTGGAAACATTACTCGGATATTTTGAGACCATACCCTCCTCACATAGAAGTCTCTTTTTGGTGGGCGGAATCACATTTTTCTGGCTTTTAGAAAGCGGAATTCCACTCTTTCAATTCAATTATAAGAAATGGAAACATGCAGGGCCCAACTTATTTTTTACAGGAACAACCATCCTTATCAATTTTACGTTGGCTTTTTTGCTACTGAACACTGCAGATTGGGTTCAAATAAATGATTTTGGAATTATAAACTGGTTGCCAGAAATGCCGATTTGGTTGTACGCGAGTTTGGGCGTGTTATTATTAGATTTCTTCGGGGCCTACTTAGCACATTTCACAGAACATAAAGTAAAGCCCTTGTGGATGGTACATTTAGTGCATCATTCAGATCATAAAGTAGACATCACAACTTCAAACAGACACCATCCACTAGAAAGTATCATCCGTTTTACCTTTACATTATTTGGCGTTTTTATTGTAGGAGCCCCTATAGCAATTGTATTTATATATCAATCTTTATCTTTGATAACAAGTCAATTTATTCATGCAAATATTAAAATTTCTCGAAAAGTAGATAAATTACTGAGTTATTTGATTATTTCACCCGACATGCACAAAATACACCATCACCGTAAGTTGCCTTATACAGATGCAAACTATGGAAACATCTTTTCAATCTGGGATCGTATTTTTGGAACTTACATCGAATTGGATCGCGATAAAATTGTTTATGGAGTGGACACCTTTCCAGATGAAGTCAAAAACTCATCGCTAATAGAATTATTAAAACAACCATTTCAAGGGTATCGGAAGCCAACTGGAGTTGAAAAAATTTAGTCTTTCAACTAGCGATAAGTATTCGTGATATTTAAAAAAATGCTTCACGTTAATAACAAACGGATATCTAATAAGAATCCAATGAACCTAAATATCTATGTGACTATGTGGTCAAAAAGAAGCTTAATCATATATTAAATATTGTTCTCTTAACTCTTTAAAAGTAGTTAGATCACGTTCCCATGTTTTTCTAATCGCTTCCTCAGACATGCCTTGTTCTATTTGTTGTTGAAGTTTTTTTGTCCCTGCTAACTTCGTAAAGAAATTATTAAAGAACTCTTTAGCCGTATTCTGTTTGTAAGCTTTTATTAGATAAGACAAATCTAATTGAGACGTATTTTCTACAAATCTTAAATCTTCACCAAAACAAATTTTGTTTTGATGCTTTGGGAATTTTGCACCATTATTAGGTTGTGGTATAAAAGAAAATCCAGTTGCATGTAAAAAAGGGGACCCATAAATTTGAAACTGTTTATCAGTTCCACGACCAGCAGAAACATTAGTTCCTTCAAAGAAACATAAACTTGGATAGAGATGGATACTTTTATCATTTGGTAAATTAGGAGAAGGCATTATTGGTAAACTATAAGACGTTCGATGCGTATAGTTCCCTATCGGAATTACCTTTAAATCACACTGAATTCCATTTTTCAACCATTTTTCACCATTGATCATTTGTCCATATTCCCCGATTGTCATCCCATACACAACAGGTACTTTGTGCATCCCCACAAAAGATTTATGCTCCAATTCTAAAACGGGCCCATCAATATAATGTCCGTTCGGATTGGGTCTGTCTAAAACAATTACTTGAATACCAAGTTCTGCACAAGCTTCCATCACATAATGTAATGAAGAAATATAAGTATAAAAACGCGCACCCACATCTTGAATATCAAAAACAACAACATCAATTCCAGACAATTGCGCTGCAGATGGTTTTTTATTTTTACCATATAAAGAGACAATAGACAGGCCGGTTTTAGTATCAAAACCATCTTTTACAATTTCCCCAGCATCCGCTTTACCCCGAAAACCATGCTCGGGGGCAAATACTTTTTTAATCGTAATATCAAGTAACAGAAGACTATCTACTAAGTGCGAAAATGAAGATACTACATGCGTTCCACTGCCGGTTTGTCTTTTTGCAATCACAGAGGTTTGATTTCCAACAACAGCAACGTTTTTTCCTTTTAAAAAATTCAAATACAACAGTGTGCGTGCTGCCCCTGTTTTTATAATTTGATTTTCTTGATCTGTATTTTTTGAAATCACTTTTGAGTTTTGCCCACAAGAAATCAGCTGAAAATTGAGGGCTAAAAGCAAGAATAAATATGTACTTTTGAAAGGTTTAAAATAAATCATCAAATTGAATTACGAGTTATTTATCGCCAAACGCATCATTGCTGGCAAAGAGTATAAAAATAGTATTTCATCTCCAATAATAAAAATTGCAATCACTGCAATTGCATTGGGGATTGTTATTATGCTTATTGCTGTTACTACTAGTGCGGGCTTGCAAACCAAAATCCGCGATAAAATGGCAGGATTCAAAGGACATGTTCAGATTGTCAATTATGACAACAACAACTCCGAAGTTTCTGTGGTCCCTATTGATAAAAACCAAGACTTTTACCCCAAATTCAAAACCATTTCTGGTATTAAAAACATACAAGTATTTGCCTCAAAAGGAGGAATCTTACGAACCGAAAAGGATTTTGAAGGCATCGTTTTTAAAGGCGTTTCAACAGATTATAATTGGTCTTTTTTTAAAGAATATCTGGTGGAAGGGCGTATTCCTGATTTAACTTTACCACGAACAAAAGAAATTTTACTTTCCAAAACAGTAATGAGTCGTTTGCAACTGCAACTAAATGACACCATTTTGTCAACCTTTCCAAAAAACAACATCAATAAAATACCTTCCAATAGAAAATATATCATTGTTGGTATTTACAATACAGGTTTTGCACAGTTTGACAAGAGTGTAATGATTGGTGATCTTCGAGAAGTACAACGATTGAATAAATGGACTAATAATCAAGTAGGCGGATTTGAAGTTATATTAGACAGTTTTGACAACATCCAAGTAAAAGGGAATGAAATTTACAATCAGATTGGAGCAGAACTCAATAGTAAAACAATCGTAGAAAGTTATCCAAATATCTTTGATTGGATTCAATTATTTGACAACAATGTCTCGTTTATCATTGTAATTATGATCCTCATCGCTAGCATCAACATGATTACAGCATTACTGGTTTTAATTCTAGAGCGTGTGCAAATGATCGGTATATTAAAAGCCTTAGGAAGTAATAATTGGGCCATAAGGAAAGTGTTTCTTTACAACGCTTCCTATTTGGTGTTAAAAGGGCTTTTTTGGGGAAATGTAATTGGTCTAACACTATTGATGTTCCAAAAATATACTGGAATTATATCCTTAAATCCAGCAACCTATTATGTAAGCGAAGTTCCAGTTCACATCAATTTACTAACAATTGTTTTTCTAAATATTGGAACGTTGGTTTTATGCTTTATAATGCTATTAATTCCTTCGTATATCATAACAAAAATTAACCCCGCAAAATCAATTAAATATAGTTAACCAGTCGATGCGTTAGCGATTGAATGGTATGGTTCAGCACTTCAGATTTTTTTCACAGAAATAGAGTAATGAAGGTGCTAGCTTTTGAGCTAATGCCTAAAAAATAATTACCTTTACCCTGTAAAAATACGGAATGAAATACGCTAAAAATATATTAGAAACAATAGGAAATACTCCATTAATAAAATTGAATGTACTTACCAAAGAGCTCCCTTGCTTGGTACTTTCTAAGTATGAAACATTCAATCCAGGCAACTCTGTAAAAGATAGAATGGCTTTGCAAATGATAGCAGATGCAGAAGCAGATGGTCGACTTCAGCCAGGGGGTACAATTATAGAAGGAACCTCTGGAAATACGGGAATGGGTTTGGCATTGGCAGCAATTGTAAAGGGTTACAAATGTATTTTTGTAATGGCAGATAAACAATCAAAAGAAAAGATAGATATTTTAAGAGCTGTAGGAGCAGAAGTAGTGGTATGCCCAACAGATGTAGAACCAGACGATGCAAGATCTTATTACTCCGTTTCAAAACGCTTAGGAGAAGAAACGCCAAATTCATGGTATGTAAATCAATATGACAACCCAAGCAACTGTAAAGCACACTTTTTAAGTACAGGTCCCGAAATTTGGGAACAAACTGCCGGAAAAATCACTCATTTTGTTGTGGGTGTTGGAACCGGAGGAACTATCTCTGGTGTAGGAAGTTACTTAAAAATGAAAAATCCAAATGTAAAAATTTGGGGAGTGGATACCTATGGGTCTGTGTTTAAAAAATACCACGAAACAGGGATCTTTGATGAAAACGAAATTTATCCCTATGTAACGGAAGGAATTGGTGAAGATATATTACCGAAGAATGTAAACTTTGGAGTCATTGACGGATTTACTAAAGTGACCGATAAAGATGCAGCTGTATATACACAGCGACTCTCTAAAGAAGAAGGAATGTTCTTAGGGAATTCTGCAGGAGCAGCAATAAAAGGCCTTTTACAATTAAAAGAACACTTTACAAAGGATGATGTGGTTGTTGTATTATTTCATGATCACGGAAGCAGGTATGTTGGTAAAATGTTTAACGATGACTGGATGCGTGAAAAAGGATACATCGACTAAAAACAAAACTAGGGCTCCTACATAAAGAAGCAGAGACCTTGAGAAAAAATAAAAAGCAGTAAAAACGTTTGTCGTTGCTACTGCTTTTTTAATTAGTAATGTAATTTTGTAATTTATAAAGTCAGACTTCTTATGCTTTTACAGGAATACCATATAAATCATAATCACCAGCTTCATGTACTTTAATATCAATAAACTCTCCAATTTTAACATAGTG
>Ga0209533_1003965_pt1 | contig 12949 bp, 10 predicted proteins | sample COG_04_FD_184748 | JGI IMG/M metagenome (GOLD analysis project Ga0209533, IMG submission 184748) | Pelagic Microbial community sample from North Sea - COGITO 998_met_04 (SPAdes) (version 2) | ecosystem: Environmental > Aquatic > Marine > Neritic zone/Coastal water | place: Helgoland, sampling... | reverse complement strand
TTTATATATTTATATATAATACCAAATATTAATATTATAAAAAATAGAATATAATAAATATTAATATATATTAATAAATATTAGTATATATTAATATATAATAGATTAACTATAATAGATTAACTATAATAAATTATATTTTTTTTGTAAATGTCTAAATACGCTAATTTTGATACATTTCAACCAGTTGAAACAATGAATAAAACTGTAAGAGAACAACAATATGCTTATAATGGTCGTATGTTTATACCTCCTGAAACACAAAAGTTTAGTTTTGATACAAATGTTCAAGGCTTAATACAACCTTTAACAAATAATGAAAGTGTTAATCCATATGAACTTTTTAAATTATCAAATCAAAAACAAGATACTAATGTAGATATTATTAGTAATATAGTAGTTCCAAATACTCTTTCAAGACATTTTTTTAGTAATGATAATGTAGAATGTATTCAAAGACAAATTATTAATGAAGTCTATAGACAAAGTCAAAAACAAATTAGTAAACAATCATATCAAGAATTACAAATTATTATGAAAAGTATTTATTTACAATACAGTCGTAATTTATCAGATAATATAAGAGAACAAATTTCTACATTAAATAAATATGTTGTTGAAGAATGTGTTAGTATTATTATACCTAATGTATTACAATATAATAAATATATAACTGAAATTACTGGTCCATTACCTGTTCCACCACGTAGTATTAATGTTTCTAATAAAGGTGAAAAATCACTTGCTGGAACTGCTACATTAATTTAGATTAATTATTTACTTATTTAATTAGTAAAATAACTATAGAATATACCACCTATAGATTATAAAACACAAATTTTATTATGCGTTTTCTTTTTTTATGTAAAATATTATTTTAATATAGTAATAATTAATAGATTATGCCTAGAAAAAAAGCACAAAATAAAATAGAAATAACCAAATCTTTAGAAAAGTATAATACTACTTTAAATAATAATAATAATATAGATAGTTTAAATACAAATACTAATCTACATAATGATGATAATATAAATACTATTATAAATAATAATATAGATACTATAATAGATGAAAATAAAATTAATAGTAAAAGTAAATCATTAGATACTTATTTTTGTAATAATAATACAACACAATTATCACCTTTATCAACATCTCCCATTTTAACTTCATCAATATCAAATAAAATACATAATAATAATATTATAAGTAGTAGTGAAAGTGACGATGATGAAAATGAATTAGTAAGTATAGATACAATACTATCATTAATAGAAATAAAAAATAGAATTGATAATCTTCATGAAAATGAATTTATAGAAATTTTTAAAATTATTAAATCTAATAATGAAAAATTTACTACTAACAGTAATGGTATTTTTATAAATATATGTAATTTAAAAACAGTATCAATTAATGAAATTACAAAATTTTTAATTTTTTCTGAAAATAATAATAAATTAATTAAAAAAGAAGAAAAAGAAAGAAAAATATATAGAGAATGTGTATCTTAAAAAATTGAAAAAATTATTTATTATCTCTATAATTAAATTACCTTTTTATAATTTTTACAATTTAAAACTATATACATATAAAGATATATAAGTTAATACAAATAATTCATTTTTAATAACTTATTTTAAATAATAAAAATGATTTCATTAGAAAAAATAACACAACAATTACAACAAACTAAAGATGCTAATATTGTTTTACCTAAAATAAGTAGTAAATATACTCAAGCAACAGCAATAGAAATACGTAAAAATGAATTAGAACTTTTAAATACAAATTTTAATTTACTAAATGAAGCAAATTATACTATGGATAGTGAATTTGAAAAAATAAATAAAGAAAATGAAAGTATTAAAACAACATTAGACGATTTATCTAAATCTAGTAAAATGAAAGAATCAACTATTTCTAATAAAGCACTTATTGTTTATACAGAAAATGAAGCAATTTCACAATTACCAGAAATTATTTTATCTTTAATTAATGATTATAATAAATCTCAATCAAAAATGAATAATACTAATAGCACTAATAATATAAATAATATAAATAAAAATATTGATAAAGATTTATTATATATTTATGGTATTAAAAATCCAGACTCATTTTATAAAAGTTTTCTATTATTGTCAAAGTTAGACTTTATTATTAAAAATAAAAGCGAACAAAAGAATGATATTTCAACATTTAAGAGAGAAATGGCTATTGAATATGAAACATTTTATAAAAATTTAAATTATAGAAAACTTAGATTTATAAAAGCAACTATGATACATAATTTAACAGAAGTAGATAATTATACTGATTATGATTTATTTCAATATATTTGTGATTATACAAAAAATAATTTAATTATTTTAGATATTATTAATGAAAAATATTGCGATATTAACTATAATAAAAAAATAGAAGATGATAAAAAAATAGAAGATGATAAAAAAATAGATGACAGTCAACATAATCAAAATACTAATAAATATTTAATTATTATTAAATATAGTGCAAATACATTTTTACCATTAATGTATAGTTCTGGAAATCATTATTTTGATTCAACTATTTTAAATACTATATCTAAATCCTATGAAAGAATTGTATTTAATAAATTTAAAGAATTAAGTGTGTATATGAAAGAACAACTTAATAATGAAAATAGAAATTATGACTATAATAGTGATAATGAAGATGAATTTGAACCTAATACCAATAATCAAATTTATAATATAGATGATATTGAAGATGTTGATAATATTGTAGAACAAAATTCATTATTCAATATTGAGGAGGCATTTAATAATAGTATTAAATTACAATGCGAAAAACTTGAAAATAATGAAAATAATTTAGCAAATTTAATTAATATTGAAACAATGATAGAAGTTGTAGAAGAAGATACGATAGATAATTCTAATAAAACTAATTCTAGCAATGATAGTTTTGATTTATTAATGAATACTATTCCAACAACACAAAACAATAAATTAGTTAAGACAAAAGTAAAAACTAGTAAAACTGAAAAACCGAAGAAAACTAATACATTAGATTCTAAAAAGAAAATTGAAGAAAAAGAAGACAAAAAAGAAGAAAAAAAAGAAGAATTATTACCTATTAGTAAATATACTTTAACTGATTTACAAAGATTTGCTTTATTTTATAAAATTGATAAACAAAAAATGGGCAATGCTGGTAAAAAAATTAATAAACTAAAAGCCGAATTATATGAAGAAATTGAGACTGCTAAAAATAAGAGTTCTAATGCAATGTCATTTTAAATGATTTGTATTTTAAATGATTTGTATTTTTAATTATTGTAGTTTTAATTATTGTAGTTTTTAATTACTTTTTATTATTTTTTATTATTTTTTTATTTTGAAGAAGAACTTATATGTAAACTAACATTAACATTTGATAGAGGATCAACATCTTCTAATATTTCATCTTTAACATCAATAATACTTTCTTTACAATCTGTTATAATAGATTTAAATTGTGATAATGTAGATTTTTTATTGGAATCATCTTCATTATCATCTTTTTTAAACATAGACATATCAAATGGTAATTGAAAAGGTAATTGTGGTGGTGGAGGTGGTGGTGGTTGTGTATGTAATTGTTGTCCTGCTGTGGTTTTACCTTGAGGAACTGCGCTTCTTTCTAATACAGGTATAGTTTCCAAACCTAATTTTTTTAATAAAATATTTAATTCTTCGCTTTGTTTTTTATTTTCCTTATAACTAAATGATGAAAATTGAAGGAATGCTAAACTTAAACAAGATATACTTCCAGAAACAAAACTTAAGGTTTGGTCTTCATAAACACCTGCTGAAAAACTAATTATACTTCCAAATGCGACCATAATTTTAGATATTGTTTCAAACGCAATTCCTGTTTTTCTCCAACATTGTCTAGCATTTAAAGTATTTTTAACAACATTTTTATAATAAGGTTCTATTAATTCATCGATTATATAAACGCGAGTATCGTCACTAATCTTTAAATTGTCTGGTGATGTAGCCATTTTTAAAAGTAATTAATACTATAATAAATAGTGTAATAAATAGTGTAATAATATATAAAATTTACTATATAATAAAATAATATATAAAAATTATAATTATTATTATTATACAAATATATTTATAATAAAAAAAAATACAAAATAAAATAATTTTAAATAATTTTAAATAATTCATTTTTTATTATTTTTTATTATAGGTGTTGGTTCATCAGGAATACAATTAACGTCTGGGAAAGTAGAAGGGGTGGCTTTAGAAAGAGAATGTAATAAATAACCAGAACCACTAATACTCATTAATACATTATAATTTACCGCATAAATAAATAATGTGCTAGAAGCAATACCACTATTAAACGATAAATGTAATTGAGGTTCTTGAAGTTCTGAAAAATTACACACTCCATTAGGTTGTTCTATTTTTTCAGGTTCTAAAGCAAATGAATAAACGTGAATATATTTATTTACAGGTGTATTAGTATGAACTTTAGTAGGTTCTAATTGAGTAAAAACAGTAGCAGGAGTTGTTTTAATACGGTCTTTACCATCAAACATCAATCTAACATTTTTAATTGGATTACTTTTATTTACTATATCCGTTTTATTAGTTTTACTATAGTTAAAATAATCATTGTATGTAGTTGACGAATCATTACGTCTTAATATAAATAAGAATTCAGTAATAGGATATTTCATACTTTTTAAACTAAATGTTTGTTCGGTAATACTTTCTCCAACAGAATATTCATATGTTTGAACTTGATTAATAATATTTAATTGTTTAGGAATATTCATATAACGAGACCTCTCTTCTTCTTCTAGAATGATATAATCAACTAATAATTGAGAATCTTGAATATTTAATGTGGGAGCACCGGTTAATACATTATCTTCAGTAGCCAATATATTACTTAAAGATTTAAAATCTACAGTTAATTCTATTACTGAATTATATAATGAGGCTAATGGAAAAACAAGCGATGAATTACGTGATGTTATATTACGACAAAACCAAAATTGTAAAGGTATATATACTCTTCCTCCAGTAAAATTAATAGGACTATAGTCATTATCATTATATTTTTGTATCATACTATAATAATTATCTTTACAACCAGGCTTAACAGTAAGGTCTCCATAAATATCAAGCCATTCTCCAGTATGCGAATCTATTAAAGTATTACCTATTTTTAATTCAATAGTTTTTATTAAAGCATTACCAACACCATTACAATAACCAAATTTTTTTCCATTTGTATTTGTATAAGATGATAATTCAGGTAAATCTATAGCAATAACAATATTTGTAATTAAATCACCAAATTTACCATCTTCATCAATACGAAAAGATGACTTTTGACCAAAATTAACATTATTTTTAAAATTTACTTCACGTGTATCTTTAGCATAATTAGAATAATTTTTATAAGCATTATGAAAAAAAGAAACAGAATTACCTTCTTTATTTATTAAATAGTTATTTAATCCAAGTTGTGTAATTGAACCATCCATTTTATAATTTTATAATTTTATAATTATATAATTATTATTTTCTTAATATAATATATTTATAATTATTTTTTTCTTAATATAATATTATATTTTATATATTTTTAATATACTTATTTTTAAATATTAATTATAAGTTTATTAATATATTATAAAAATAAAAAAATCAAAATTTAAAAAATCAAAATTTTAATAATGAACTTATAAAAGCAAAGAATGTATCTATATAATAAGTTTTTGTGTCTTGTTTTTTATTATATGATGTAAAATTTATTACAAAATCAAAAGATATATTTTTATTTTCTTTTTTAACATTTTCAACAGCACTTTCTATTAGACCATCACCTAATATAAAGGATATTCCTTTTGATGAAGTATGATGAGAAGGTGATGATTCTTCTTCTAAATCAAAATACATTTTTTATAAATACCTAATAACAAACTAAGGTAATAGATTAAATAATAAAAAAGAGTATCTAGAAAAATCAAATTCAATTTTGTTCTATTTTTAGTTACAAATACCATTTTTACTTATTCCTATAACAGAACAAGCAATACGTTTTCCACTATGACCTGTTGTTTTAGAATCTTCAAAATGTCCTAAACCTAAATCATCTTCATCTTCGTGTATAATAATTGAACGTCCTAATATTTCATCAACTATAAATTTATTTGTTTTTAATGATATATTACAATTACCATTTTTATCTGTTTTTATATTTCCAAGATCTCCAGCGTGTCCGCAATATAAATCTCCGTGATAAGTATTAGTTGGATTGTAATGCGAACAACAAGAAGCACACCCTTCTCTTAAATCACCAGTTTCATGAATATGAAATCCATGTAAGTGATTTTTATCTAATCCTTTTATATCTATTCTAATATGAACGAAATCATCTTTTTGTGTAAAAATAACAATACCTGTTAAATTTTTATTTTTATAAGATGTATCTATGACACACACTGCTTCTTTAATTAATGATTTTGATGACATAATACCCATTTTTAAAACTATTATTTATTTTAAATTATAATTTTTATTTAATTATTAATAATTATATATAATTTATATTTAAAGATATTTTTAATTTAAAATATAATTCATATTTAAAATCTATATTATTAATAATTAATTAACTAAAATACTTATTTAAAAATGTCTGAAACTAATTCTAATGTAAGCGTAAGTTTTAATACTACGGAAGAAATTATTAAAGTTGATAAATTGGAAGCAATTGTTGAAGTTAAAGAAACTACTAATGAAGTTAAAGAAACTACTAATGAAGTTAAAGAAACTACTAATGAAGTTAAAGAAACTATTGTAGAAACCGTTAGTGAAATAAAAAAACCTAGTTTAGAAATCCCAATTCCCCCTCTTATGACTGGTGCTTATGAAGTGTCTCTTCCTAAACATTTTGAAAATGAAATTAATAATTTAGAGATTAAGGTTAAAACAGATTTAAAAGCAATTACGAAACTTGTAAATGCTAAACCAGAACCAAATTCATTTTTAATAAAACTTGAACAAATGGTAGAATATATTAAAAATACTCTTGGAGATGAAAAAATAACAGCAACAAATATTGTTATAATTTCAACAAATCTTATGCATATTGTAGAACAATATAAAGATTTAACAGGTTCTCAAAAGAAAATGTTAATTCTTGATACTATTAAGAAAGTAATTAATCAAAATGTAAATGATCCTCAAGAACGTATATCACTTATGTTAATTGTAGATATGACTTTACCACCAATGTTAGATACATTAGTTTCAGCAATTAATGGTGGTCTTAAATTTGAAAAAGATAAAGTTGTTTCTGGATTTACAAAACTATTTTGTTGCGGTGGGTCAAAAACCCAATAATTTAACTATAAAAATAACTAAAAATAGGCAATATATTTTGTAATTCAGTAGTATTTATTGCGTTATTACCAAAATATAATTCTATAAATTCATTTGTTTTGTATTTCATTCATATAATTTATTTAATTTTATTATATTTTCATTTGTATTAAAGATATTATAATTATTTTATATTTAATTAATTATTTATTTTTATAATCAATTTTTTATAATTAATAAAATTTATATTTTAAAAATAAATAAAAAAATAAATTAATAAAATTTATATTTTAAAAATATAAAAAATATAATTAATAAATTATAAATAAATAATATTAAACTATATATATATTAAAATACAATTATAAATTATAAGTATTTATTAAGTATTCATAATGACAACAACTATAAAAAATTATAATTTATCAAAATTAACAGGATTAACTGATAGTAATAATACATTAAGTAATATTTCTATTAATAATAGTATTATAATTCCTAAAAGTGCTGAAAATACAAATACAAATTATGATAATGCTAACGCAGGTTTTTATATTAAAGATGTAAATAGCAATGGTTCAGGAGATTTTTATAGAGTTAAAGTTGATAGTGAGCCATCATCTATACCTGCTTTTTATTTTAATAATAATGAAGTATTAGATAGAAGTAATGTTTTATCAACTTTAGAAAGTATTTTAGAAGATTATACTCTGGATACATCTAATTTAATGGTTACAAATGGATATATTAATTTTGCTAATGGTAGCACACCTAATACAAATCAAGGAGAAACAGGTGTTGGGTTAAGATATAGTTCTTCTAATACAGTTCAATTTAAAAACTATGATACAAATTGGATTGATTTAGTAGATATTATTAATCACGATGAATTTAAAGAATTAGTAGATGTAGATGTATCAACAAATCCTTTATTAGATAATCAATATATAACATATAACTCTGGAACAGCAAAATTTGTAAATTCAAATTTATCTATTTCACATGATGCTAATCCAACATTAGCAGGTGATTTAAATGTTGGAGATTATTTATTACAATTTGGTGATACTTATAATAGATTAGTTTATAATTCAGAAGGTATTATTGATAATAATTTAATTGTCTTAAAAAATAATTCAACACTTACTAATAATTATAGTTATTTAGAAATAAATAATGCTGATATTGATGGTATTGTTAATCCATCTATTATTGTAAAAAGTACATATACAGATAGTAATGTAGGTGTTGAACTAACAACATTAAACGCTGGAGATATAAATTTAAATGCTACCACAGGAAATGTAAATGTAAATGCTACACATTTAGTTGTTAGTGGAGATTTAGTAGTTCAAGGAACAACAACAACAATAGACTCAATAATTACGGTTTATAAAGATCCAGTAATTCAATTAGGTGGGTCAAATATTCTCGTTTCAAATGATGGAAAAGATAGAGGTGTAAGTTTTAAATATTATGATGGTGGAGATAAAACTGGATTTATGGGTTATGATAATGATACTGGAAATTTTATATTTAAAAAAAATGCTACTATTACAAATGATGTTGTTGTATCAGGAACAAATGCTGGTATTACATTTGGAGCACTTACTTCTACAGGTGATTTAGCAGTTTCAGGAACAATTAATTGCAATAACATAATTACGGAAACGGATATTAAAATAGGAGATTTAATATTATCTAATGGTAGTATTATTTCTACCAGCGGGGCAATTAGTTTTGGAGATGTAGATTTAATTACAACAGGAACTTTGGGATGTAGTAATGTTACAATATTAAGCACATTAAGTGTTGATGGAGCAGTTAATTGTAATGGAACTATTTCTGCGTATACATCCTTAACTTTAGATACTACTACAATTACAACTTCTGAAATTAGTGTTTTAGATGGAGTAACACCAGGAACAGCAACCGCAAGTAAAGCCCTTGTTTTAGATAGTAGTAGTAATATTTCAGGTATTAATAGTTTAACTATAACTGGTGTGCTTTCAGACGGAAATTATACTTTTGATACTAGTGGTAATGTATCAGGTTTAGGAACAGTTGGATGTGGTGCTATTACATCCACTGGAGCATTAGCAGTTACAGGTACAATTACTGGTGATACATCTTTAACATTAGATACTACTACAATTACAACCGCTGAAATTGGTGTTTTAGATGGCGTAACTCCAGGAACAGCAACCGCAAGTAAAGCCCTTGTTTTAGATGCTAATAAAGATATAGGCACAATTAGAAATTTAACTATTGATGGAACATTTTCAGATGGAAATTATACATTTGATACCAGTGGTAATGTATCAGGATTAGGAACAGTTGTGTGTGGCGTCTTAACTGCTGCTACTGGTTCTACTGTTGGTAATTTAACATTAGCCGATGGTTCTATTACATCTTCAAGTGCTGCAATTACTTTTGGTGCTGAAAATCTATCTACTACAGGAACACTTGGATGTGGTGTTTTAACAACAACTAGTGGTGCTAGTGGAAGTAATGCTTTAGTAATTACAGCAGGTGATATTTTAGTAAGTTCAGGTCATATAGATATGACCGTAGGTGATTTAACATTAGCCGATGGTTCAGTATCTATTACAGATGCTGATAATGCTACATCTTTATCAGTTACAAATAATACAATTACAACAAATAATTTAATTGATGTAACTACATCAAGTTTAACAACAGGAAGTGTTATAAATATTGATACGACATCAACAAGTTTTACTGGTTCAATAATGAATATAACAACCTCATCTACCGATGCTAATAATATAACTCGATGGGAACCTGTTTATAAAAATATAAATAATTTTATTAAAGGAAATTTAAAATTTGCTTGGCAAACAGATACGGCTGCTACTGAAGTAGATACTGGTTTAGATTTACCATTTCCAACTGGTATATGTATTGTTAAAAATATTTATATAATTACATCAACATCACTTGGTGGAGGAACCATAAGTATAGGATTAAATGAAAATATTAGTGGAGGTGAAACAAATGGTGATGCTAATGGATTTATTAGTAATTCATCAATTGCAACTATTGATGTTAAAGAAACTTTTGCAAATGATGAGAAAGGTGTTTTTAGTGAAAGTAAAGGTAATGATTATATTACAAGATGGCATCTTCCTACAGATGTATCTACACCTCAAGCAAGAAGTATAACAATAACATTAAGTGGAACTGGTTCTGCTGGTATTGTTATAATGGAATATATGGGTCATAATTTATAAAACATAAAACACTAAATAAAAAAATAAAATTTATTTATAAAAAAAAAATAAAAAAATAAAAAATTAACAATATTCACTTTAATTAAACTATTAAAATAAATCTTTTTCAACTTTTTCTTTATCATAAATAGCAATACAAGGATTACTATCCCATTTGCTATAAGATACAATAATTCTTTTGTCTTCAACAATCAATCCTAATGAATATTCAATCTTTTCACCTTCATATTTAAATAAATTAGACCATTTTTTAATAGTCATTGTATTTTTATCAAAGATAGCAAAGAAATGATAATATTCTCGTGGTTGGCAATATTCAACAACGTGACAAATAAACCATATTTCATCATTAAATGTATAACCATTACTAGAACCTCTTACTTGTTGAAAAAATGGTGGCATTGATATTTCTTTTTCTTTATTAAACATAAATTGATTATTATTATTATTATCATTAGTATTAGTATCATTAGTATTATCATTATCATCGTGTTTTATAATTTTACCAGTAATTAATGGATACCATTGATAAATAATATTATTATCTCCATAAAATACCCAATTTTTTTCACATTCTTTATTATAAGGTGTATTAACAGATTTATAAGTTATTGTTTTTATAATATTAGTTTGATTATTATTTTCATTACCATTATTATCATTATCTTGGATTTCATTCATATTAATTTCTCCATAACCAATATTTAATTTATGTGTTATAGGATTTTGACACGTTCCTAAAAATGGTATAATAGGATATTTATTAGATGATAAATTAGATTGTGTAGTATCTAAATTACAATAGGGTTTTATATCTTCTATACCAACATAGCGTAAATTATTATTCGTGGGTATATCACATACACGTATTTGTTTTATATTTAAATCATCATCTAATTCATATATTTTATTTACTGTTACAATTTTACCATCATTAACACTAAAATTATAATTTCCATTTCCATTAATTTTATAATTAACAAATCTAATATTTACCATATATTTATAGGTGGGGTTTTCATTTTCAGTAAAAGTCTTCATTTTAAAAATACAAGGATTAGATCCATACATTTCATACTCTGTTCCACATACATTTACATTCGTGTTTAAATCTAAATCTCCTATTTTTTTAATCATATAAGTGTCTGATGATAATTTAGGACAATAAAATTTATAATTAGATAAAAGATTATTATAAGATTGATTGGTATAATTCATTAATCTATTGATAACTTTGTATGTATCAGGATAATTATTATAGTATCCTAAAATACTTAATTCATAATCAAATCCAGTTTCATAAATATCTTTATGTATAAATAATGTATCATTTTTAGGATAGGGTATTTCTTTACCTAACATACAAAAAACCATTGCTAATTTATTCTTACCTCTTTCTCTATAATATTTACAAATTTCATAAATAGTTTCACTGCGGGTTTGATGATGATTATAACCATTCATCCAGGCAAAAATAGCTTCACCATCTTGTCCACTTTTCATATGGGCGTGTCCTAAATTTAAATAAGAATAAAATATTTCTTCTACCCAACCACCTAATTCTATTCTTTTTTTATAATAGTTAATACTTTCTTGATGTTTTCCAGAATTAAAATAAGAATTGGCTAAATAAAAATAATAACGCCCATTAGTAGGTTCTTCTTCTATACCTTGTTTTAAAAGTCTAATATCTCTTTCAAATTTATCACCTTTACACCCACCATCACCAATATCATTAATCCAAATACTATCGCATTTTTCATTTACTGTTCCTTGGGGTAAATCATAATATTCGTGTGTAGGACCAACACAAGAAGCATTTATATCTAAACGGATTAAACGCGTATTATAATAGTTTAATCCACCCCCTTTTTGTATTATCATATAAGCCCCTTGAGTTAATTTTTCTTTATCAAATGTAGGTTCAATTTTAAAAATCATATCGGCGTCTAGTAAAAGAGCATAAGTGGCTTTTCCTTTTGCTGCTTTTAAAGCAATTGTTCTGTTATAACCAAAATTTTTAAACGGTTCAGTTATTACTTCTCCTGGAATATTATGTTTATTAAAAAATGAAGTTATTATGTCTGGTGTATTATCTGTTGAACCTGTATCACAAATAACATAAGTATCAATAATAGGTAAAACAGATTCTAATAGACGCGTAATAATTTTAGATTCATTACGCACAATCATATTTAAACATAATGATACTTTGTTTTTATCAATTTGTTTAAAATTATTTAGTTTATTTAAATCTTCTAAATTTAAATTTTCTAAATTTAAATCTTTATCATTACTTTCTAATAT
>Ga0209533_1003957_pt1 | contig 12962 bp, 10 predicted proteins | sample COG_04_FD_184748 | JGI IMG/M metagenome (GOLD analysis project Ga0209533, IMG submission 184748) | Pelagic Microbial community sample from North Sea - COGITO 998_met_04 (SPAdes) (version 2) | ecosystem: Environmental > Aquatic > Marine > Neritic zone/Coastal water | place: Helgoland, sampling... | reverse complement strand
ACTCAAAGCAGCTAAACAATGTTAATTCTCTCGTTAATTCCATTTATCTTTGTGCCTCTAAAAGAGCAGAGCAAAATGAAAAATATTCATTCTCAAAATTTCAAAATCGGTATTCTTGGTGGCGGTCAACTTGGCCGAATGACTTTACAAGAAGGGTATAACTTAAACTTACATATTGACATCTTAGACCCTTCGCCAAATGCGCCATGTAAAAATTTAGCCAACAATTTTGTGGTGGGAGACTTTAAAAACTACGATGATGTTTATGCCTTCGGTAAAGACAAAGACGTGGTTAGTATTGAATTTGAGGATGTAAATTCTGATGCCTTAGCACAGTTGGAAAAAGATGGTGTAAAAGTATTTCCGCAACCGCACATCTTAAAAAAAATACAAGACAAAGGCCTTCAAAAACAATTTTATGCAGACCATGACTTGCCAACTTCAAAATTTGAATTGATACAAGGTAAAGAAGACATTAGCAATACCTCTTTAAACTTCCCAGTTTTTCAAAAATTGAGAACTTCAGGATACGATGGCTATGGCGTGCAGCAAATAGACTCGAAAGAAGATCTGGATAAAGCTTTTGACAAACCTTCTGTTATTGAAGAAGGAGTTGACCTAGAAAAGGAACTTTCTGTAGTTATTGCTCGGAATGAAAACGGAGAAATCAAGCATTTCCCCTTGGTTGAATTAGAATTTAACCCAAAGGCCAACATGGTAGAATTTTTGTTTTCACCTGCAAACGTGAGCGACACCATTGCACAAAGAGCTTATGAATTAGCCACTAACCTAATTGAAAAGTTAGAGATGGTCGGTTTGTTGGCCGTAGAGTTGTTCTTGAATAAAGAAGGCGAAATTCTAATTAACGAAATTGCTCCAAGAGCACACAACTCAGGACATCAGAGTATTGAAGGAAATTACACCTCTCAATTTGCTCAGCATTTAAGAGCAATTTTAAATTTACCCTTGGGAAATACAGAAATCAAAGTTCCTTCGGTCATGCTGAATTTATTAGGCGAAGAAGGCGCGAATGGAACTGCACACTACGAAGGATTTCATCAAATTCTGGAAGAGAAAGGAGTTTACCCTCATCTTTATGGAAAGGAACAAGTAAAACCCTTTCGAAAAATGGGACACATTACTATCTTAGACGAAGATTTAGAGCAGGCAAAGTCAAAAGCGAGAAAGATCAAAACAATTGTTAAAGTAACTTCAAAGTAATATGGCAGCAAAAATTGGAATCATCATGGGAAGTATTTCTGACTTGAAAGTAATGCAAGTTGGACTAGATTTTTTGAAAGAACAAAACATCGACTTTGAAGTTGAAATTGTTTCAGCACATAGAACTCCGGAAAAAATGTTGACGTATGCAAAAACTGCTAAAGACCGTGGATTAAAAGTAATTGTCGCTGCGGCAGGAGGTGCGGCTCACCTTCCAGGAATGGTCGCAGCTTCTACTCCACTGCCGGTAATTGGCGTTCCAATTAAGTCATCTAATTCTATTGACGGTTGGGATTCCATTCTTTCCATTTTGCAAATGCCAGGAGGTGTACCTGTAGCAACAGTTGCGCTAGACGGGGCCAAAAACGCTGCTATTTTAGCAGCTCAAATTTTAGCAACTTCTGATGAAGCCATTGCTGCAAAAATGGATCAATTTAAAGTTGATTTGGTAAAAAAAGTAGACCAAATGAATGAGGAGTTGAGTGCTAAAAAATAAAATTAAATGAGCTCAACTGAATTATTTTCAAAAAAAAAAGTAGTTGATGCACACGAACGAATAAAGCCTTTTATTCACAAAACACCCGTTCTTGAATCTTCTGCCATCAATCAGTTGGCAGGTTGCGAAATACGCTTTAAATGCGAGAACTTCCAAAAAATTGGGGCTTTCAAAATGCGCGGTGCTACCAATGCCGTGCTTCAATTAAGTGATGAGCAAAAAGCGAATGGAGTGGTTACACATTCTTCAGGAAATCATGCACAAGCCTTAGCAAAAGCAGCTCAAAGTTTAGGCATACCAGCTTTCATCGTAATGCCCGAAACAGCACCTAAAGTAAAGGTAGCAGCAGTAAAAGCATATGGTGGACAAATTACATTTTGCCCACCAACCTTAATAGCTCGAGAAACAACAGCGCAAAAAATTATCGATGAAAAAGGCGCTACTTTTATTCACCCCTATGACAATGTAGAAGTAATACTTGGACAAAGCTCTTGCGCCAAAGAAGTATTTGAAGACCACCAAGACTTGGATGTATTCGTTTGTCCAGTTGGCGGTGGTGGCTTGTTAGCCGGTAGTATTTTAGCTAGAGACTATTTCTCGCCTGGCACAACCGTTTTTGCTGCAGAACCAGAGGGAGCCGATGATGCATTCCAATCTTTTCAAGCAAAGAAACTGATTCCTCGAACCGCTCCAAATACAATAGCTGATGGATTGTTGACTTCCTTAGGTAAATTAAATTTTCCCATTATGCTGCATGGTGTTGAAAATGTACTCACTTGCAACGACGAAGAAATTATAGCTGCAATGCGGTTGATTTGGGAGCGCATGAAAATTATCATTGAACCCTCTTGCGCTGTTCCATTAGCCGTTATTCTAAAAAACAAAACACTTTTCAGCGGCAAAAAAATGGGTGTTATCTTAACCGGCGGAAATGTTGATTTAGGTAAGTTGCCGTTTTAGATCTCTATCTTAATAAGACAAACCATTGGAATTCTGCAAGACCAACGTTCGTTAATATTTTGATTAATTTTCTGACTCAGTTTTTTGCTCGCTTTTAAGCGAATTCAACTGAAATTAAATCCAAAAAAAAACAAATGGACGAGAAGAAGGAGAAGTTGATTGAAGATTTAAAAACCAAATACGATAAGATTGGCCAAAATGTAGACACCCACTTAAGCGGATTGCTGCACTCTAAACCAATCACCTACTGGGATTACATTTTACCTGAAGCACTTTTAAACCTTCAAATTCAAAGAACCAATCAGCCAGATGAGATGGTATTTATTATTTACCATCAAATTAATGAGTTATTGTTTAAGATGATTCTTTGGGAAATTGAGCAAATTGCTGTGAACGAAGAATTAACGACAAAATTCTTCGCTACTCGATTAGATCGTATTAGCCGTTATTTCGACATGCTTTCCTCCTCTTTCGAGATTATGGGAGACGGAATGGAAGTAGAACAGTACATGAAATTTAGAGATACGCTAACCCCTGCCAGTGGTTTTCAAAGTGCACAATACAGAAAAATTGAGTTTGCATCGACTGAATTAATCAACCTGATTGACATTCGTTTTAGAGCAACTATTGACAGAGATACTCCATTCAGTCATGCCTTTGACCATTTGTACTGGCAAGCTGCCGGCAAAGATTATAAAACAGGAAAGAAGTCTGCCTTGCTAAGTTTGTTCGAAGACAAGTACATGGAAGAGTTTATCACCTTCATGAAGACCTACAATACGCTGAACCTTTGGACCAAGTTTAAATCACTTCCAACGGAAGACCAACAAGATGTTGAGTTAATTAATGCGATGCGGCATTACGACCATACAGTAAACGTATTGTGGGTGATGGCGCATTATCATGCTGCGGGAAAATACCTCAACAGCGGAAAAGAAAAAGCAGCAGCAACCGGCGGCAGTGAATGGCAGAAATACATGCACCCACGGTACCAAAAAAGAATTTTCTTTCCAGAATTGTGGACCGAAGACGAGTTAGAAAATTGGGGAATTAACAACCTCGAAGGACACGAGATTGTTGAGCGTTCGCCGATGAAATAGAATTGTGTTAAAGATATTTTTGATTTTCTACTAAATATGAAAGCGTTTCTGAATTGCTCTTTCCAAGTCTTCCCTGTGGTTTGGGTGCGCTATTGATTTTAGCAAATTTGCTCTTTCCACTAGATCTTTCCCAAATAAATTCACTGCTCCAAATTCTGTTACCACCCAATGCACGTGAGCTCTTGTTGTAGTAACACTTGCTCCCTGTTTTAAAAAAGCAGTGATTTTACTTTCTCCCTTCTTGGTGGTTGACGTAAGTGCAATAATGGGCTTTCCTCCTTCAGAAAGTGCTGCCCCACGCATAAAATCCATTTGTCCTCCCACTCCAGAGTATTGGTACGCACCAATACTATCAGCGCAAACTTGGCCTGTAATATCAATTTCAATGGCGCTATTAATCGCTATCACCTTCGGATTCTTTCTAATGTTTGCAGTGTCATTTGTGAATGATGCTTCTTTGAATGCAATTCTTGGATTATCATCAATGACCTGATATAATTTGTTAGATCCAATGGCAAAACAGCTGGTAATTTTACCAGGCAAAACCTTCTTGAATTTACCGTTAACAACACCACTTTCTACCAACGGCAGCAGACCATCGGAAAACATTTCCGTGTGAACACCCAAATCTTTATGGTTCGTTAACTGAGCTAAAAAAGCATCGGGCACTCCGCCTATTCCCATTTGAAGTGTTGAGCCATCTTCAATCAGCTCCGTAATGTGAGTGCCTATTTTAATTTCTTGCTCAGATAGCATTTTTGGTGAAGGGTGAAACATGGGCTCATTCGTTTCTACAGCAAAATCAATGTCATTTACATGAATCCATCCATCGCCATGAACTCTAGGAACGTTTGGATTAAATTCTACAATGATTCTTCTCGCTGCCTTAATTGCCGCCATGGTGACATCTAACGAAACACCCAGAGAACACCAACCATGAACATCAGGAGGTGATACACGGAGTAGCGCTGTGTCTACTTTCTTGTCACCTTCTGATAGTACTTTTCCTACTTCACTTAAAAATACAGGAATGTAATTCGCTCTTCCGTTGGTATTGATTTGCTTTCGCACATTTCCACCAACAAAACACGAATAAACATGAAAGTTACTAGGTATATCAGAAACGTAACCTGCAGTTCCCTCGGTATGAATGTGTATTAAACTAATATGATCTTCTTTACAATAAGTGGTGAGGGCATTCACCAAAACAGTTGGCGTCATTGCTGCACTATGAATGAAAACATTCGAATTACTTTCAATGGTATCAACAGCTTCTTTAGCGGTGGTAATTTTCATATCTTCTGTCTATTGGCGGTCAAAAATACACTTGCAGCTAGCTATGCATGGCATATGACATCTGTCACCTTGTTGATTATATATTGAAATAATTTCTAGACCTAACAGGTTTTAAAAACCTGTTAGGTCTCTCACATTAAGAACGCAACATTCAGCATGCCACTCGAAAAATAAAGACCTTGGAGATTTCAAAAATCTTCCAAGGTCTCTTGCACTAAAAAAAATTATAGAAACTAAAATACAGCTTAAAAAAGGAGATGTTAGTGAATGAAATATTCTATTTAGACAACATGATCCATAATATCTTGAACTACTTCCGGATTCAACAAGGTACTGATGTCTCCTAAATTACTAGTATCCTTTTCTGCTATTTTTCGAAGAATTCTACGCATAATTTTCCCACTTCTTGTTTTCGGCAATCCACTAGTAAACTGAATTTTATCCAACTTGGCTATGGGACCAATCCGCTCGGTAATCAATTGATTTATTTCCTTTCTCAGGTTATCTTGATCCCTTCCTTCCCCGGTTTCTTTTAGCGTAATATATCCGTAAAGTGCTTTGCCTTTAATGTCGTGCGGAAAACCAACAATGGCACTTTCTGCCACAGCCGAGTGTTCGTTGATGGCATCTTCAATTGGAGCCGTTCCCAGATTATGTCCACTTACAATAATAACATCGTCTACTCGTCCGGTAATGCGGTAGTATCCTACCGCATCTCTTCTCGCTCCATCTCCTGTAAAATACATGTTTTTGTAAGCGCTAAAATAGGTTTCGCGATAACGATCGTGGTTTCCATAAATGGTTCGCGCCATAGAGGGCCAAGGAAATTTGATGGTGAGCCTGCCTTCGACTTGGTTTCCTTTTAGTTCGTTCCCGTGCTCGTCCATTAATGCGGGTTGAATTCCCGGCAAGGGCAAGGTTGCAAAAGTTGGGATGGTTGGTGTAGAATATGGAATGGGACTAATCATGATTCCTCCTGTTTCCGTTTGCCACCAGGTATCTACGATTGGACTTTTCTGCTTCCCTACGTGATCGTTGTACCAGTGCCACGCTTCCTCGTTAATGGGTTCTCCAACAGTGCCCAATACTTTTAAACTACTTAAATCATGCTTGTCTACAAAGTCTAGGTTCTCTTTTGCCAATGCTCGAATAGCAGTTGGCGCCGTATAAAATTGAGTGACCTTGTGCTTTTCTACAATTTCCCAAAAACGACCAAAATCGGGATACGAAGGTACCCCCTCAAACATAACCGTTGTTGCGCCATTCGCCAACGGTCCATATACGATGTAACTGTGTCCGGTAATCCAGCCGATGTCGGCAGTGCACCAGTAAACGTCGTTCTCTCGATATTGAAACACATTCTTAAACGAAAAGGCTGCGTACACCATGTATCCAGCGGTAGAGTGCACCATCCCTTTTGGTTTGCCTGTAGAACCGGAAGTGTATAAAATAAAGAGTGGATCCTCTGCATCTACAATGGTTGCCTCACATTCAGCGGAAGCTTGATCTAATAATGGTTGAACCCATGCATCTCGCCCGTCTTTCATAGAAACCTCTGCTCCGGTTCTTTGTACCACCAAATTCTTTTCTACACCAGGGCACGTTTCCAACGCTTCATCCACTATTCCTTTTAAGTCGATGGTTTTGGCTCCTCGATAAGAACCATCAGAACAAATCACCATTTTACAGTCGCAATCGTTAATTCGAGTCGCCAGGGCAGAGGCACTAAATCCTGCAAAAACTACAGAGTGCACCGCTCCAATTCGAGCACAGGCTAAAACAGAAACAGCCAATTTCGGAATCATCGGTAAGTAAATACAAACTCTGTCTCCCTTTTCAATTCCCTGAGATTTCAGCACATTGGCAAAACGATTCACTCTTTCATGAAGTTCTTGATACGTTATATGCTGTGCCGCTTCTTTTGGATCATTTGGCTCAAACAAAATCGCTGTTTTATCTGCTCGTGTTATAAGGTGACGGTCAATGCAGTTTTCTGTAATGTTCAGCTTTGCACCTTTGTACCATTTAACTTCTGGTTTAGAAAAATCCCACTCCAGCACCTTGTCCCACTTTTTTCTCCATAAAAAATGTTCTTCTGCAATTTCTTCCCAAAAATCTTCTGGGTTTCGAACCGACTTGCGGTAAACTTGCCAATACTCTTCTAAATGTTTGATGTGGTAATTACTCATGCTAGTCCATATTTTGTTTAAAGAAGCCTTTCAAACTTCTATTGTCAACTTTCTAAAATTAACTATTTCGGATTGAAAATAAGGGAATGTTGATTTTAAAGAGAATTATTTCCCCAAAAAATAAAGTCTAATTTTTTAATTCTCAATCCTACTAAAATTTCTACTTTTGCACCCTGTAAATGGCCTCGTAGCATAACTGAATAGTGCACCACATTACGGCTGTGGAGGTTGCAAGTTTGAATCTTGCCGAGGTCACTCTAGCGGAGAATTGATCAATATTGATCGGTTCTCCGCTTTTTATTTTAGCCAAATCTTCTGATATTAAAGGGATTGAAGCAAATATTGAATTTACTTTCTTGGTTCGAACTTCCCCTTTTAACTTATCATAACCTATTCCGGAGGGAAACATGAAAAAAATTAGTGAAGGACTTTTAGTAGAAATAGATATTTCAGATTTAGTTTGGGATGAACAAACTGAAGGCACATATGAATATGCGGTTGATAAAATAGATGCATTTATTGATGAAATTAGTGATTGCAATAAAATTATACCACATAATTTTAAGGAAGTTAATGCTCCATCAATTTTGATCTCATTGAATAATAAACTTATAAGCCATGTTGATTTCAAAGCTATAGGTAATAATGGCAAGCCAAGAATTGTAAACATAGACAAAAGTGGGTCTAATAATTCAGCAATTTTGACAGTGAACAAAAGAAGTTTAAGCACAAAGAAAATAAAGATTCGAAAGGTCAAGTACTTGAATAATATCATAGAACAAGACCACCGGAGAATAAAAAGGCGAATAAGAATAATGACAGGATTCAAGGAGTTTGAATCAGCACAGCGAACCCTCTCAGGAATAGAAGTAGTCAGCATAATTAAAAAGGATCAAATCATTAATCCTTGTTCTACTTCGTTCAAAACATTCTGTTCGTTAGTTGCTTAACAATGCATTAAAAATTAAATTTATTATATTTAATGAAGTTAATGCGACAGAACCACGAAAGAAGTACTTGAAGAGAAAGGCATTAAATAAATTTGGCTTGCCAAGAAATTGGGGAAAAGCTACAATATGGTAAATGCTTATTTATAGAACCAACAGAACCACTGATTCAATTTATCTTTTTTATTAATCATCCCCTATGCATTTCCTTTTGTTTGCCGTCCTTCTATTTTCTTTCAACAATGTTCTTTGGAAAAAGAACATTGGTAAATCTTCGATAGAGTTTTTGGTCGCCTACAGAGCCGTTTTTACCACTTTTTTTTCTTGGGGTGCTCTTTTTCTAATTCTTCCTGAATTTTCAATCTCATCCTCTGATTATCTGAAAATCACAGCGGGATCCATTTTAGGAACCATAGGTCTCTTTAGCATGCTTCTTTTTCTAAAAAAATCATCTTTGCAATGGGTCGGAATATACAACCTTATTGGAATTGCTATTACCACCGTTTATGTTTGGATATTTGAAGAGTTGGAAATTTCATCGGTACTCCTGGGTGGGGTTTTTATTCTCTTGGGATTTGGATGGTTTTTGCATGCGAACTCAACAAATTCAATTCAACTAAACATTCGCCAACATTTATTACTCTCTCTCATGACTATAGCTTTTTCCTCTTCTTCATTAATTCATTGGAAAAACTTAACCGGAAATATTTCTCCATTAGTCATCATTTCAAATCAAGAATCTATTGTGTTACTTACTTCGTTTGTTCTGCTACTAAGAAAAACAAATTTGTCACGGATAAAAACAGATATTGGTCAAAATTTTATACCAATACTTTCGATGAGTGTCGTATTATTAGGCGCTTTCTCATGTAGTTTGTTAGGATTAAAAATCACCAACCCAATTATTTCAGGCATGATTTTTTTGACCAGTCCGCTCACTACGATTCTATTTAGCTCTTACTTTTTTAAAGAAACCATTTCAAAACAAAACTGGCTCGCTATTTCAATTATCTCGGTTGGTGCATTTCTGTTACATCTACAAACCATTTAATTCTGCTGAAAATTATTTGCTACGGTTAAAAACATCTTAAACCCGGTTTCTTCAGAGAGTTTCTTCAGACTTTCATAATCCTCATTCTTATTTTCACTTTTGGCGTTAGAACAGTTTAGTTTAATGGAAATAAGCATGATAATTTTTTTAAGGAAAATAAGAAAAACGTACTACCAAAAAATGTAAACAGAAACGGAAAATTTAAGTCTTTTAATATTGCAGAAGTTGAAGAATTTTCTGATTTAAATATGTTACCAAATCAAATGGCTGATAGTTTAAATTATTTAGTGAATAATGCAGAAAGAATTTTAGAACTTACCGCACAAAATTAAAATTATCTTTTCAATAAATGAAAGCATTACTTACTGATATCAAATTTTATCACTAGAAGTGACACCCGGTATCCCTAGCAGGAACTTTGGGTTGAATTCCAAATTTTCAAGTTGATTTAGATCCTTCAAAAAGTTTGAACTCTCACCACTTGAGGTCACAAAAAAAAAGCTTCTCAAAATTGAGAAGCTTTTTTTGTTTCCAATAAAATCTTAGTAAACCCTCTCTACAGTCTTTATCCCTTCTATCTTTTTCATCTCTTTCATTAAATCATCTAGGTGCTTAGTATCGTGAACAAGAGCATTCAAGTTTCCATTAAAAAACCCTGCTTCTGACCCTATATTAAGCGATTTAATATTGATATTCAAACTCCCAGTAACAAGGTTTGTAAGAGAATTCAAAATTCCCATCCCGTCAATTCCTGTAAACTCCACTCCTACTGAAAACTCTTTAAGAGTCTGGCTTTTCCACTTTGCTTTTAATACACGGTAAGCATAGTGAGACATTAACTGAACAGCATTTGGGCAATTTGTTCTGTGAATTTTTATTCCTTCGTTTATTGTCAAAAACCCAAACACATTATCACCAGGAATTGGCGAACAACATTTTGCAATTTTATAATCTACTTGCTTTAAGCTATCGTCTCCCAAGATAATTGCTTCGCTAGACTTACCACCAAAGCTTGATATTATTTCACCTTGATCCAATTTCTTGGCTTCTTTTTGCTTTCTCCTGAATAAAGAAGTTAAAACACTCTCTTTTTCATATTTAAGAATTCCTCCTTTTACAACTATCGATTTTATTTTCGACAAATCGATTTTTCCATTTGCAATCTGAAAATTTAAATCCAATGGATTTTTAAAATCATAAAGCTTAAGTAGTTCTGATATATTTTTATCGTTATAATCTACTTTCAAAGATTTTAATTTCCTCTTCAATGATTCCTTTCCTTGCTCAGCAACTTGTTTCACTTCCTCTTTCAAAGATTGCTTTACATTAGATCTGGCCTTGGATGTAACTACAAAATCTAACCAAGCCTCTTTTGGCTTTTGTTTGTTAGACGTAATAATTTCAACCTGATCTCCACTACTCAATATGTGATTAAGCGGCACCAACTTATGATTCACCTTTGCTCCTATACATTTTTTTCCAATATCTCCGTGAATATCAAATGCAAAATCAAGAGCTGTAGCGTTCTTTGGTAATGTTCTCAATTCTCCTTTAGGAGTAAAAATATACATTTCCTCTGCATACAAATTCAGCTTAAAATCATCAATAAAATCAAGAGTATCAGTTTCTTTGTTCTCTACTAAATCACGAATTTTATTAATCCAATTATCAAATTTACTTTCAATTTTCTTCTTGCTATCCTTATATTTCCAGTGAGCTGCCATCCCTTTTTCGGCAATCTCATCCATTCTTTCACTTCGGATTTGAATTTCTACCCATTTACCTGTTGGGCTCATTACAGTAGTGTGTAACGACTCGTATCCATTACTCCTAGGATTTGTAATCCAATCTCTTAATCTATCAGGATTTGGCCTGTAAAAGTCAGTTACAACAGAATATACTCGCCAAGCATCTGTTTTTTCATTCTCCTGTTTACTGTCCAATATTATTCTTACAGCAAACAAGTCGTAAATCTCTTCAAAGGTTACTTTCTTCTTTTTTATTTTATTGTAAATAGAATAGATAGATTTTGGTCTCCCTTTAATCGAATATTTCAATCCGGTTTTATCTAATTCCTTTTTAAGTGGAGAAATAAACTGGCTAATAAACCTTGCTCTTATTTCTTGAGATTTTCTGAGTTTTATAGCTATTTCATTATAAGCTTCTGGCTCCGTATACTTTAAGGATAAATCTTCCAATTCTGTTTTTACAGCATTTAGTCCCAACCTGTGAGCAAGTGGTGCATACAGAAACAATGTTTCAGAAGCTATTTTTCTCTGCTTATCCGGCCTCATTGAGCCAAGCGTCCTCATATTATGCAACCTATCGGCAAGCTTAATAAATATTACTCTCACATCATCTGGTAGAGTAAGAATCATCTTACGGAAATTCTCTGCTTGATCAGAAGTAGACAAATCAAAAGCTCCAGAAATTTTGGTTAATCCATCAATTATTCTCTTTTCTCTTCTTCCAAATATTAACTCAATATCCTCAAGAGTTACATCTGTATCTTCAACTGTATCATGAAGTAAAGCACAAGCAATAGAAGTTGCTCCAAGTCCAATTTCTTCCGTACAAATTCGTGCAACAGCAATTGGGTGAGTTATGTAAGGCTCGCCCGATTTTCTTCGCATAGTCATATGAGCTTCTGCCGCATAATTAAATGCTTTTCTTATGTATGCAGTATCTTCAGGGGTTGTTCTGAACTTTTTTGATGCTCGCAACAATCCTCTGTAGTCTTTTAAAATTATTTTTTTATCGCTTTCTGAGTAGTCTTTCATTCTTCCTTTTAAAATCTTACTTGAATATAGGAAAGTTATTAAAAAAATTCCTCCAATTCGTGTTATATTTGTAAGAAATTTAACTCTACGAATATTCCTATGTACAAACTAATTATAAGACCTATTCTATTCAGTTTTGATCCTGAAAAAATTCATCATTTCATTTTCAATTCTATCAAAGTTTTATTCAAAATTCCTGGAGTAAAGTCTTTAGCCAAAGCCACTCACAACTTTGAAGACAAAAGTCTTGAAAAAGAATTATTTGGATTAAAATTTAAAAACCCTGTAGGATTAGCTGCAGGTTTTGATAAAGATGCTAAGCTATTTAATGAGTTAGCAGCCTTTGGTTTTGGATTTATAGAAATAGGAACCCTTACTCCTCTTCCACAAGAAGGAAATCCTAAAAAAAGAATGTTTCGATTGCCAGCTGATAGTGGATTAATAAACAGAATGGGATTTAACAATGGTGGAGTTAAAGAAGCTGTAGAGAGATTAAAAAAGAATAATTCTGGAGTAATAATTGGAGGAAACATTGGTAAAAACAAACTGACTCCAAATGAAAGTGCTGTGGATGATTATGTTATTTGTTTTAATGAATTACACCCTCACGTAGATTATTTTGTGGTTAATGTAAGCTCTCCTAACACTCCTAATTTAAGAGCTTTACAAGACAAAAAGCCATTGACAGAGATACTGATGAGACTTAAAAACTTGAATGCTGAAAAAGAAATCCAAAGGCCTATTTTATTGAAAATAGCTCCAGATTTAACTGATTCGCAATTGGATGATATCATTGATATTGTTGCAGACACTAAAATTGAAGGAATAATAGCTTCGAACACAACAATATCTCGTGAAAATTTAAAAACTTCGGATTCGCGAATAGAAGAAATTGGAAACGGAGGACTAAGTGGAAAACCAG